>JAAUXT010024868.1_pt1 | contig 16040 bp, 15 predicted proteins | sample 7278171 | NCBI WGS metagenome assembly JAAUXT01 (sample SAMN14350112, study PRJNA611818) | marine sediment metagenome | isolation source: surface marine sediment (1.8m) | place: French Polynesia: Moorea | collected 2018-08 | reverse complement strand
CCCACCCCACCCCCTGCGCTTCCGCGACCATCAGGGTTCCCGCCTCGGAACTTCTTGTTTCCCTAGTAATGTTCAGCTGGATGGGAAACTGTGACCAGCGGCCAAGTCATTTGGGTCAACACAGTTCACCGTTGGAAAAAGAAAGAAAACTTGCAGGATTGTACTTATTGTTGGGCGCATTCTTTGAGTGTTTACTGACAACTATTTTGGAAGTGTTTACCTGAGCAATTACTGTGTTGACTTTGTGCTTTTTAACAGGAGCGCAAATAGATCTTGAATGCAGACAGAAACTGTGTGTTTGCAGTTCAAAATGGTGAAATTCTCTTTCATACGAAGAAGTTACTTTGTTGCAAGATTGTGTCTCTGTGAATGTTCTGGGTTTGGCTCTGAACTAAGATCTCACGCAGTTTCACATCTCGCCGGAGTGACCAGTGACAAGTCCATGTACTGTGGGTGACAGCCATTGTTTGAGGACACTCTTTCATAATTGACTGTTTTGTATCTGTGTTCGTCCAACAATAATTTAAAATTGCCACTGAACAGTGCGCAGGATCAAATTTCAGTCACCTTTTGGCCCTGGGCACAGTGCACTCAGTAGAAACAGGTTCTTTTTGTGTGTTCTTCAAACTGTGGTGAACTACAACCTGAGATTTTTTGTTGCTGGTCGTGCAACTCTTGATGCCATGGTGAAATTGTCGTTTCCACGGGTATGAATCCAGGAACCCAATTGTGCAGCATCGAGCTGTCTTGGGAATGATTTTGTGCTTGAATTTCCAGAAGGGGGGTGTTTGAAATTGGTCCTCCTCACAAGGACTGTTGTTGAACACAAACATTGTGCAGGAAATCATTGCAGGGCAAAAGTGCTGTGTAATGCTGTCCGACTGGAACCAACATCTCACAACAATGGCGCGTGCACCCACCACCTGACAGTGATCACCACTGAGAATTTGACAAGAGTATTCATCCCTGATCACAACCAACAAAGTGTCACCCGAGACAGAGTGGTGAGACTGAGGTCTTCGGATCCAGATCGTCGGTGAGGTCAACAGTGGAAATGCGTGGATACAAGACAAATACATACACTTGGGTGCACGTATGTGTAAAGGATCTACCGTATCCGATGTCTGTCTGAGCTGCGACGACGAAAGTTGATTCGAACTTATGGACCAGAGTGGTGTCGTTTTCATTGACAGTTACACATCGGAGCGGCACGAGTGCACCGAGTCAATTGTTGCCGTGAAACGTGCGTTCCAAGTCTTTCGTGCGCTGAACACTGAGAATTGTTTTTGTCCATGAGAGCGTTCACAAAAAGCACCAACTGAACTTTGTTCTTTTTTGTCACAACCAGCTCTGAACTTTTCCATTAACATTTTCTCTTGATCACTATCACCTTCAGATTGATGGATTTGATTTCGAGTTCACGGGGTTAACTTTTCAAGTTCAATTTAATTCTGAAGTGCACTCGGTTGTGGCGACCATTGATAGGCCACTCCCGACACTAATAACTGCGCGTCCTCTTCACATGGGGTTCTTTACTTGTTGAATATCTGATTGGGGTTGGCTCTCATCCTTTTGCACTGCCACCAAAACACATCAATGCATTGACATAGGGGTTGGCCACGGTCATGATTGTTGGTCTCACAGAAGCGAAGCCCCATGAAATTGACACTGTTCTGTTTGTATCTGAGAATCTGAGACTTTCAGAGATTCTCGGATGACATTTCGAACTCCGAGAAGATGTGAGAATCCGAGCGGCTCCCTGATTCTCTCTCGAAAATTTCAGTTGTCCCAGAATTCCAGGATTTTCTGTTGTTGAATACATTTCGCATTTCTTTGTATTTTCAGATGGCAGTGTGAAGAGAAGCAAGCGAAGCGCCTTTTCATTGAAGAGGAAAACAAACAGTCCAGGTAGGTTCTGAGTGAAGCCCAATGAAGCTCCGTGGTGGTTTGTTTCTCTGACCCAGTCTGGTTGCTGCCTTGTGTCCAAGGTTCCTGCAATTTGGGTCCAAGCAAAGAAACAAATTGCTGAGTGGTTGACACTCACCACTGACCACATCTGAAGATGAACACTGGTTGATCTGCAGCATTTGCTTCGATCTGGTCACGAATCACACCACTCTTGTAGTTTTGGTCCGGTACGAATGTCATCGTGCGAGCGCACGACGAAACGCACGGAGTGTGCGCGACCTCCGCTTCCAGTACGTTGTTGTACTCGGGGCAGGAACATCATTTGTATTCTTCGTGTGTTTTGCGAGTTTCCCTCGAAACATATGTTGCAAGTCAATGAGACAAGCCCACACAAAAGGTCATATTTTGTAAACAGTATCTCAGAGAAAGTCGGTTGTCCAAGCATTCTGAGGTAAACACTAAATAATGTATGACACCAAAACGTACTTCTCCTTCCAGGAAATGTTTTCATGTTGTTTGAGTGCAAGCCCTCGTGTCTGATCGAAAGATGTTCTTCTCTCAGGACTTTCTGTTTGCGTGCGTGTGTGTATATGCGTGTGCGCGTGAGTGAGGTGTTCGCGTATGTGCGTCAAAATTGGGTTTGTCAGTCGACCCATGCCACACTCACTCACTTTTCGACTTCCTGTCAACATCACGCACGTTTCGCCAAACACACCCTCTTTCTCTGATTTGGTGAGAGCGGAACGGTGTGAAAACGATGCCGTGAGGACCTGAGTATGAAAACAACTGAAATTTGTTTTTCGCCCTGACGGCGTCAAATTGCTTCAAGAGAACGAAACGATGCGACGCCAATACGTTTCTGTGAGCAAAAACGACGTTGTTGTGTTGGACGCAATATTCCAGTGCTGGAGACGAGTCCTCTTTCGGACTCATGTTTGCTGAAGTGTGTTTCACATCACCCTGTGTGTTTCAGACGGAAAGTCGGGGCTGGTGTTTGGGATTCCGCTGCACAAATGCGCCAGTAACGACGCGGACCTGCGTCGCGGGAGGACGCCTCCGCAGCGCGAGGACAGCCTCGACCTGACCACGCCGCCGCCGCACCACATGGGCAGGTCGGTCGTCCTGCTGAGCGCACAACGCACTCGCGCTTCAAAACTGTTCGTTCACGAAGAAAACGCGTGAAGTTGTAGTTCTTCCATCCAGTCCGTGCTCTGAGGTGGAGAAAACTTCTCTGGTGGAACTGTTTGAATTATCATCGAAATACGAGTACCACGTTACCACCAAGCTCTGGAATAACAATATCTGCATTTGACATCTTACAGGAAATCGAGCTGCTCCTCGGTGAGTGAGGTAGCGCAGGAAGTGCTGGGCAGATCTCTTAGTGCTAGTCCTTCGCGTGTAACCACGCCTCCGCCTGTAGACGTAGTGCGCTCCTTCTCCTACAACGTATGTCCACAGCGACTCCGCCGGCGCGGCGTCCGATCACTGCTGCCCGCCGCAACGTCACGCCGCCTTACACTGCCTGAATTTTGCTGGTGTCAGACGCCACGGTTCGTTGTGGCGTTAACGTGCAAAAACATATCTTTGCCATTGGCAGTGACGTTGTGCGCGGGCAGTGCGTGCGAGCGCTGATTGTATTCGTCGGTCTATTGAGTGTTGACAGCACTTGTGACGAGCACAGTGAAAGTAGTTTCAGTTGCACCGAAGATTTGTGGACCGGAAAATTTCTTTTGAGAGTGAAAAGGATTCCTGTTTTGACAAAGTATTGTCGCGCGACCTTGATCGCATTGTGGTGTGGGTCTTGTGATACTTTGCTTTCGTACGACTGTCAAGGACACTAAACTTTGTGGTGGTGTTGTGGTCACTGGAAGTTCTGCTTTGTTTTCACTTTGATTCCCTGTGTTGTGAAGGACAGAATTGAGAAGATGAAGGCCCGTTTTTGTTTTTTGTGCAATGCGATTGCGGTGTGTCGTATGTGACAGGCGACAATGAGTGTGGTTGGTTTGCCCTTTGTTCGGTGACTGCAATGAACGTTTGTTGTCTCAGGCGGGAGCGATCAGCTCCGACTCGCTGTCCGAGTCGGACTCGCGGCACGGCGGCAGCTCGAGTCTGCTCGAGGCGCTGTCGCTGTCGTCGTCGGCGGCGCCGCGCGGCGGCCTCGAGAGGGCGTGGCGCGCGGCGCGGGCGTCGCTCAACCCGCACGTGCTGCAGGTGCCACACGTCATGCAGAGCTGCTTCTCGCACCTCGAGATGTACGGTACGTGGCGCCTTCCCATATTGAGCACTCCAGAATCGTTGTCTTGATTTCGGCCCAATGAAAACGGTAGCCGTTGTGCAAAAGTCTGTTCTTTGCTTTTGCAGGTCTTCGAACACTTGGCCTTTTTAGAATCGGTTGTTCCAAGAAAAGAACAAGACAGGTGAGTTGAAACGCTTGTTTTTGCACTTCAGTGTGAACGTTTGAAACACACTCTTGTTGGACCGTGAAACCACGCAAAACCACACAACGTGTGGATGCAAACTCATCCAAAATGACTGAATTTGTGATTTGGTCAAACTTTTTTGCTCCTTTTGTGTCCAGGAATGAACCATTCAAATGTAATGGTTGTTATATATCAAGGTGTGAAGATCTCTTATGTGAAGCATGAGGAAACGAAGGGCGTGTTTGGACGAGGAATCTTGTTTTCGTTCATTTGAAGGGTCACAACGATCAAACAGAAACTGTTGCCACCCCACATGTACACTTGTATTCTGAAACCAATTTTCACATGGGAAAACTAAATACCTTGCTGGTGTGGGACATTTGGACACTCGCCAGGGAAAGTGTTTTGGAACTGAAATGACAGCAGAAATAATATCTGCACCAACTGAGCTGGTTCGCGCTTGCATATCAATCGTGTGAGCGAAATAATTAGCAGCTACTGAAGCCACAAACAACAGGTCTGTGAGAGACGAGGCTGGGAAACGGAATGCGTCCCTTCAAAACAACGTACTTCCTGTTGTTCACGTTCTGTTTGTCAAAAAGGGTGTCTGGGTTTTGGAACGTATTTCGTGGTTGTTTTCAACCAGGTTCAAGTCGGACAAAAGCTCCGTCAGGGTGGGGTGGGAGAAGCTTCCCAGGGCCGTTTTCCAGCCTGGATTTTTTATTCTGTTTCTCCCTTTTTCGGCAGTATCAGTGTTTTTTGCTCCAGCACGTGAGTTCACAACAAGCTGCGTGTGTTTCAGCTGCGGGACGAGTTCGACTCCGGGCACGACGTGCAGCTGACGGAGGAGCACAGCGCGCACGACGTGGCGGCGCTGCTCAAGCAGTTCCTGCGCGACCTGCCCGACCCGCTGCTCACGCGAGACCTCTACAACGCCTTCGTCGCCACGTCCAGTCAGTACACAACGATCTTTCCTGCAGCTTTAGTCTCTCACGATTGACAGCCAATTTATAAGATTCACCAGAACCCATCCAAATAGTTTCTAAGACGTGCGTCACGGTGTTGAGAAAGCGCAATGTGCGTGCGACCATATCAGCAAAATGTAAAGAAAGCCACTGGAACGATTCTCCACTTTGGTGTCAATTCCTTCCACGGCTGACACGCTTTCATCTGCAGAACTGAGTGACGCGAACGTGCGGCACAGCGCGGTGCACGACCTGGTCGCGCTGCTTCCCGCCGTGAACCGCGACACGCTGTGGGCGTTGCTGCGCTTCCTGCGCCGCGTCGTCGCCTGCTCTGCCGACACCATCGATCAGCACGGAAACCTGGTGCGTACCCGAGCGAGGTGCCGTGTGCTGCGTTATCCGGAGCACCGAAGCTCTGACCAAGGCTTTGAAAACGACAATTTCCCCGTTTACCCAAGTAAACACAGACACCAAACACACCCCGTCCCCAAAAGAAAGACTGACAGTACTGTGGATCAAAACGAATATTTGGGTCTCACGCAGTTGCCTGGCAACAAGATGGACGCGCACAACGTGGCGACACTCTTCGGACCGAACGTGCTGCACAAGGCGAAGGGCGGCGAGTTCGAGGTGGAGACGGCGGAGCACGCCGAACAGCGGCGCGACGTCATCGCCGTCGTCAAGGACATGATCTGCGCCGCCGACCGACTCTTCCAGGTGCGACAGTGTGTGCATGTGTGGGCAGTGTAGGCAGAGTTGGTTGCAAGACCATCCAGACCAAAAATTCGTCCGTGTTCGAGGTTGCGTTTGATTTCCAAATTCTGTTTGCACGATTCGTGTGCTGAAAGGAACCGTCATAATTGACCACCAAGACCAACGGTGACAAGTCGAGATGGAGGTCGCCGAGGACGGTTTTTATCCGGAGTGAGGGCGAGATTGACCAGGATGCAAAACGAACAATGTTGTCTGCTTTGCTTGTTTGACATTGCTGATCGTCCGAACAAAGTTTGGGAGTTTTCATTCACTCTCGGTGTGGGTTCTGAGTTCTGAGGCCCCTGGATGCTCCACTTCCCAACTTTCAACCGATTACGAGACCATTACCCCAGATCCAGTTGTGTCGAACAAGATGCATGAGGCACAGTTCCCGACGATCACTCAGGCGAAATGAAGATGAGGAAACTGGCGCAGCGAGAGACAAATCACACGCGTTGAACCGTCCGCTTCACGTGGCGTTTTCTGACGCAGAAGCCGCGCGTTGTGGCCACGAACACGTCAGAAATGCCTGTGTGTGGAACAACGCAGAGAGCGGGCTGGGTTCAGTTTGTTTTGGTGCGGACAAACAGTGACCAGCTGGTGGCTGAACGAGCGAGTGAGGCGAGTGCTCGGGAAGTTATTTCTGACCAGGTGGCAAGTAAATAAAGGTCCAGGTCGGAGATGAGGCAAGGTGGGAAGACAGCGAGAAAGTTGTTGTTTTCGTACCAATTTTCAACTGTCTTTCTTCACGTCGTGAGTGTTTTCAACGGGACGGCCTTCAACCGAAACAGTTTCTGCGTTGCCTGCCTGTGCAAATTGAGAAAAACCACGGTCCATTGGCAACACCTCACGGCCCTGTCTTGTTGATTTCTGGAGACCTTTCAAACGAGAGGGACAATGAATTGATGTGGCCAATGTTTGATGGTTCATGCTCGTGTTTCGTGTGTCCGTTGACTCCTGCGTTTCTTCTGGGTGTTGAAACCTGCAGACATGTGCAGAAAAACAAGAAACGTCTGCAATTTCCTTGCAGCAGACGTTTCGTCATGGCCGACTGTTCTGTGGGTTTCAAGTGGCAGAGATCGGCCCGCAGCGGAAGAGGAATCTCCTCATCTCATTGTTTACGACTTCCTCCTTCGGGCACCAAGTACCACAATACTTGTGCGGTGTCGAGTTATCGAGGTCTAGCTATGAATAGCTTTTCAGTTGCTTTTTATAGCAAATAGACTGATGGATTTAGAACTGAAGGAATGCGATCCTGCAGCGGAGAATCTGTCCATCACAAAATTGAGGCACTGCATGGAGATCTTGTAAAGCTGAGAAGTTCTGCAGGTGAAACTGTTGTGACTGTCTCAGAATTTGAGGTGCGCGCTGCATTACGATGCAAGTTTTCAGTTTGATGGCGTTGCCTTCTCCACATGTTTCAGCTTGATCTGCTCGAAGCAGACCAAGGCAAGTCTTGTGGGGTGTGGACACGAACTCCCTGATTTGACCACGTTTGTTCCTGCAATTTCTCGTGGATATACGTAGAAGTGCATCCAATGGTCTGTGCACCCTCGGATTTCGCTTCGACACTTTGTTCTCGTGTGAGCTCCCAGTCTCATATCGCCTCGACAGGAGGTTTGGTCAACAAGGGATGGCAGCTCAAGTTTTCTGAGATTGAACACCCAACTGGCTTGTTTTGAGCTGGTGTTTCTTTGTGGTGGAAGTCTGGTGATGTTCAGAGATTTTCTCCGAAACAAGAAATCCAGACCACAGTCAAGGTACGGGCAGAGGCAAAGAAATCTTACGTCGAGTTTGCCGCGAATTCTGCAGTTCTACACGTGCGTTATGAAGATGAAGACGAGAGAAGCGGAAGAATGCAGCGTCTGCTGCGAAACAGATGATCAGGTCAACATCTGCAGCACCAGTCGGCTTGTCAGTGTTCCGGTACAAACAGTTCACAGAGAATTCATTGTCTGTCGGATTGCAGCTGCATGTGTGGCTGTGAAGTTTTGTAAAGACGGGTTTTGTTTGTACTTGAAAGTTACACTTTCCGTTTTGGTACGCAGATATCCTTACTGTCACGATGATCGCTCGATGCGGATTGTCTTCACAAGAAACATATCATTCCAACCAACAACATATCTAAACCGACCGGCGCTTTGCAAGATGATGGCGTTGTTCAGCGTGACACGCAGCAAGTCAGAGGGGATAAAACGGCGCTGTGGATTAACCTCGGTGCGCATGTAGCTCGTTGATGCGCTGGGAGGAAGGAAGCGGAGCGGTTCCCGTGATGGGCGGCTCGCTGAGCGCTCCTTGTGGTTTATGGGTCGTTGCGTCAGAGCGCCCGCAACACACATCTTAACCCCGAGAGCATCACGAATCCGTAGCCGCTGCTGATAGCGCAAGATCCCGCTCCGAGAAGCGTCCATCACGCCGGCAGTAAAACTCAACTGCTACGGGCTGCTAATGGGGCGGCCTGCCCAAGAAATCCATCCTTGAAATTGACTGAGGTTTGCAACGAGAGAGTTTTGCATGAAATGGGGTGTGTTGCTCAGTGTTGGGACGAACACGCCAAATCAAAGATAGGCGTCTTCAATCCGTACTTGAGTTGGATGCTGGAACCAGCAAACTGCTCTGACCGTCCTCCGCGTCTCAGCTCGTAGTGCGCACGACGTATGAGCCTTGGCCAATGAACTCTATCAATTTACTTCCGCCTTCGAGGTGGAGTCCGTTCTTCGCGTGACGCGAGCGCTGATGTTTGCTGGTCGCTGCAGGTGACGGCGGAGGAGCAAGACGAGGTGCTGCGGGCGCTGCACGATTCGAACCCCGACGCCGCCGACTACCTGCTCAAGAAGAAGTCGCTGACACAAGGGTGAGTCGCACCACCTCCTAACCAAGCGCCCACGGGCCATGTCGAGCACGGCTTGGTTCTTTTGCATGGATGAGGAGTGTCGATGAACTGTGTCTTTGGACTTGACCCTGTGAATGCATGTTTCAGGGTTGAGGCTGATCCGGAGACGTCGACCAGTAGTTTTCTGGAGGAGAGTGACGGTTCCTCTGCGCAGCGTTCGCCGAGCTACAGCAGCGAGCCGGAGCACGCCGCGCTCTGCGCCGAGCCAGGTCACGTCACGTCCGGCATCGGTCACGTGACGGTCGGGCTGAGTCACGTGCGCCGGGTGGGGACCGCGACGGGTCGCAGTGCGCCGCCTCCCGTGACGCCGCACCTGGAGATGCGTGTCCCACAGTTCAACATCAGCGCGCCATCGACGCCTGAGTGCGACCCGGCGTGGTACAGCACGGACGACAGGAACACTCCGTCCCCAGCCCCGGGGGTGTCGCCTCGAGTGAGCCCCAGCCCGAAGGCTTTGAAGTCCGCCACTGACCTGCGCATTAGGATCACGCCGGCGGCCGGAGACACGCCGCCGTTTACCGGAGAGGAGGCGCGGACGCCGGCACGCATCAGCCTCCGGTCGTCGCGCTCCAAGCCGGTGAGCCGAGACAGCACTCCGTCGAGAGGGCAGCACCTCGAGTCGAGCAGCATTCCGCACGTCTGCACCACATCCGTGAACCAGCTGACGGTTCCGAGTGCTCGTCGCGGCCACCGTGAAGGCTCCGAATCCTCGTCATCGAGCTCCTACTATCCCAGCTCCTCACGCTCCGCGACCAACAGCCCCAAAACGCCGGACTCACCAGACAGTCCGTGGGCGATCGACCCCGCCCGCATATCCAGTCTCTACTTCAAGAAACAGCCCGTTGTCGTGGGACCCACACAGACGCCCATCACACGCTCTCTGACCAGCGTTGCAGCGGAACACAGACTTCCGCTCGACACAGAAACAAGGACGTCATCCACACAACGCCCCCTCGGGGTGAAACAAATCGATTCTAGTCACGTGACCCCAAATCCAGGTCACACTCGAGCTCATGCGGGGCACCACCCCATGGACGATGCTCCCAAGTGGCATTCTGAGCGATGGAAACATTGGGAAAAACTCGCGAAGCAAAACAGTGAGGAATTTCACGAACAAGAGACTCTTGTATAGCAGTAGCGGACATTTCAATATTCCCACATTGCCAACAAAAAAGAAACGTAAAGCAAGAATCCCTCGGAGTTCCTTCGTGTGGTGACGGGACAGGCGCTGTTGTTCCGCCGAGTGTAGCCTTTCCAGCGTGTTATTTTGCTGGAAATCCACGTTTGTTTTTTCGTACACATTCATACCAGTGTTTTGTTCATGAGTGTGTTGTATTCAATATTCCAAGCCTTTGACACACGAAGTCTGTCGATAAACATACGGTTTTCAACTCAAAGTGCCTTCTCGCGCGGTGGGTCATTGAACTCACCGGGCACCGATTTTCGATTCGAAACAGAACACAAGTTGAGAGAATGCTTGAAACGCTTTTGAGTTCAACAAAGAACAATTTTGACTCAGGAATACACCGATAATGAAAAGTTCAAGTGACATCATATCTCACTACACGTGTAAATAAAAGTATATGTTTCCACAAGGAAACTCGACTCATCGGTTGTGTTCCGCAAACCCAGCTATTTCCACTGAAAGTTTGACATGTGACGATGACACCAACGTGGGAAGCATACAGAGTGTATTGTACAATCAGGAAATACTTCCAGACCGTCAATGAGTCTTCCTGATCTGATAACATTTTCTTGCTGAACGACAAATCTGGAATGACCCAAGACTGACGAAACGAAGCCAATTCTCTGCTGCGGAATGAACATCAAAAACTGGACCTGATTCTTCTTTATGCGATTGAATCGGCCACTGCAAGCCCAATCGGCCAACACTTGGCAACCAAAACCACTGATCGAAGAGAGGCGCAAGCAAACAAACGTACGGTAACCATTCACCCGAGGTTTTCACAGGTCCGTCAGAAAGGTACAATTTCTGCACTTTGGCATGGGCATCAACGGAAAAATGTTCAGCCTGGCAAAAAGCTGGCCATCGTGTTTTTCAGCAGAATCGTGCTCTCCGATCACACCAACAAAGAGACGCCCGAGTCGGTGACCTCCTCAGATCGTGTTTCTGTCCACGAGTCAAATACAGGAGAGGACGTACAAGCTCACATCTTGTTGAAGTTTGCTTCCTTCAACAGATCCGAGCAAGCTTGGCGTTGCTTTCGACTGGTGCTCCAGTCTGCGACGACACGGACACGTTGCGCTCGATCTCGCGGTGATTTCGGTCCTTTTGCCTCCACACACCTCTTCTTTCCCAACGTTCCCTCAACATCACACACTTCCAATTATCACCTCTCCACCACTCACGTTGATTCAGTCATCCGTTTGTGTTCAAATACTGTGACATCAAAATGACTGAGAGGAAGCGAAGGCACCCAACGTTCCGAGCAAAGGTCAGGAGTATCACGGGTGACACAGCTGTGATGTGCTGATCACTCTGCCTTCAGATGGTGGTCCATCCTCCAGAAGCCCAGTAAGTACTTGAGTCGGATGAGGAACAGGTCACGGCCCATCTCGATCCAGCTCAACACCGGCGTCACCTTCGAGCCTGTTCAGAAGCAACCAGGATGTTTCCAATTTCACTTGACAGAAACAGTTCACGAAATAAAATCTTGTACATCCCGGAGCACCACTTGCGACTGACCGTCAATTTCTGTCCAGTTGACCGCCACCTCGCCGACGGGTATGTCGTAATGTTGTGCGATGTGCAGCATTTCCACATCGAATGCCCTGAAATCCGATACGTAATGCGTGCAAACAGTTCCTCAGGAGGCTCAGTGTCTGCGCCGATTCAAAAATTTGAACAAAGTTGTCGTGTATGTCTCACCAGCGGTCGACGTGCATGTTGGTGAAGAGAAGACGCGCGGCGTCGCGCGTCATCATCTTGAAGCCGCACTGAGTGTCCTTCACCCCCTTCACACACAGGATCCACACGAGAAAGTGGAAACCCTTCATCAACACCGTCCGAAACACAGACCTCTGCAGAAGAAGAGACAATTTCATCAGCTTCGTCGCAGAGAGATGCATCCACCAATGTCACACTGACAAGTTTTCCGAGGTCGATGAGCGAAAAGCGTCAAACACCAACCTGCGCTATGGAGTCTTTTTCGAGATGCGCACGGGACCCACAAACAACAGCCTTTCCGTTCTGCAAGGCAAACGAATTGAACAGAACTCGTCGAGACAAATCACGACAGCACGGGCAGAATCTTCTCATTTTCGTTGGAATTTCAGTTCCACACAATCGACGAATTACCTCATCAAGTTTCTTGATTTCATCTTCAAGCTTTTCAACGTCAGCAAACTTTGTGGCCCCATCGGCGTCAGCAAACAGCAGCAGCTTACCTCTCGCACTGAGCATTCCCTGAAATCAAAGCAGCCCATGATGCCAAGGACGAACCATTCTTCTCCCTTTTCAAGCCCGCGGTCGCCAAAAGCATCCGTAACCGCGGGCATGTTGCAATCACCGTCGGTATGTGTCTGTGCACTGCTTGGACAAGGGGAGGGGTTGCTGTGCATATGTATACCTGGGTTCTGCAGGCATTGCCAACTGTAAGGGTTCAGCATAGCTACCAGGGGGCAACTATGCGTTCTGCTGCATTGCTGCCCACTGTGCTGGCTCAGAAGAGTTACACCCCCACCCTCCCAAGCTCGCTAACTGTGGTGAGCAACTGAGTTGGCTCTGCAGAGTTAGCGAGCGCTTTGGACCGCGGGCTTTCTCGGCGCCAGCTTTCTTGTTTTGTTTCGCAAAGTGAAGCCGAGCCTCACACACTGATTTGTTAGCAAAGATTTTCATTTGCTTCGGTTCATTCAATTTGACAAAGAAGAGTCTGACCAAAACGCACCATTCTCACGGCTCCTCCTTTTCCTCTGTTCTTCACGAAAGTCAAAACTCTCACTTTGTTGGCACCTAATTTTTCGGTGTATTTCAACCCCACCTGCAAACCAAATCAGACAAGAAAAACAAAACAAAGTCAATGCAAGGTGCCTGCATGTAGGAGCAATCACTTCTTGAGCTTGATTCACATGCTGAATTGTACCTTGGTTGTCTTGTCTTTGCTTCCGTCATCAACAACGATGATTTCGTACGTTTGAGTTGGATTTCGCTTCTGTGGAAAACAACAAAAGAACAAGTCCCGTACACTGACAGCAAATGTTTGGGATGTTGTGTTCCAAGGAAAGTAATGGACAGCGGTGACGAGGAGAAAGCAGCCAAGTGAGGTCAGAATTTTCTTACCCTCCGGGCTTCCAAAAACTCGACGGTTTCGTCCATCATCACAGGAACTGAGAGGAACAAAAAAGTCTTGAGTTCAAAGTCTTGTCCAAAGCCTCTCACAACAAAGTTGAAATCCAGCAAATGGAACCGATGCTCACGTCTCTGCTCCTCGTTGTAGGAGGGCACTATCACAGACAGCTGTACGGAGGCGGGCTCGTGCACACTGGGAAACGCGTGCCTCTTTCCGTTCGATGGGTCCAGGAAAAACTTCTCACTCTCATCGCGCTCCAGGCGGGGAGGATGGCTCGTCATGTACACAAACAGCAAGCCCTGGAAAAGCCAGTTCAGTGTTTCAATCGCAAACAGCCGACTGTACGAGATGTTCACCTGAATTCTAACCTCTTGCCTGGTCAGTTTTCTTCAGTTTTCTTCCTTTTCTCACTTTCACACGGTTCGCTTTTACTCGTACTTTGGGTTTTGGCTCCACAAATTCAACAGGGATGCAATCATCAGTGCGAAGCCTGGTGACAGCGAATCGGGAAGAACATCCAATGTTCGATTCTGAATTGATTCCTGGCAGGAGTCTTTGAAAGGACCTCAAGTTCCCACATTCGTCGTGTTGTCGAAACTTCCCAACGCCGTTCGCAGATGAACTGACCACAGATTGAACTCATTTCACAGACATCAAGTAGCGATCTGTGGACCTGGATCCATTTGTGTGGTGCCTGCTGGACCCACTGGGGAACCTGGGTGATCCACCTCTTGAGAAACATGGGGGAGGGCGTCAAGCATGGAGCATGGAGTGCCATTTGGGGAACATGTGGAATCGAATGTCACAGAACTGTCTATGCTCACCACAAACACACAGAAAAGCAATAAAACGGCGAAGGAATTGAATAAACAACACAAATCCCACATCGCTGTTCTCGTTGCATCAACCGGAAGTTGCTGTCAGCTACAGTCACCTGAATCCCGGTTCGCTCCATCATGGCGACACATGTGAAGTGAGAACACAGTTTTTCACTGCTCATTGTGTTCATGTCGGTCACTTGGCTGCTATGACGCCCTCATATATACACTTGATTGCTTCATGTAATTGTTTAATTTGTCAATTTCAGAGTCATACAACCGAAAGACTACTATCGGACGTTCCTGGTTAGTGTCGGGCGATAATTAAGGTTTAGGTGCTGCAGTGGCCTGCCAGTGCAATCAATTTTGTGATTGAAGACAATCAAAATGTTCATTCCATGTAAATTTGAACGTCTGATTCAGGAGAAGGACGTGCGGCCTGATGGGCGAGAACTCGGGGAAGCTAGACCGACAGTGCTCAATGTTGGTAGGTGACATTTCTAGTCTTTGGATCTCACAGCCGCCGCGTGTATTCAGCAGAGTGCCGAATCAGTGCTGCTTCCTTCTGTTTCCCAGGATCAATCACGACAGCGGAGGGGTCTGCACTTGTGAAGCAGGGAAACACGACTGTCATCTGCGGAATTAAAGCAGTACGTTTTCCAAAAAAACACAACGGCTCAGTTCTCCAGTCCCTGCGGTTGACCGACAGACAGACAGACACACAAACAAACACACACACACACACACACACACACACACACACACACAAATAATAAAAAAAAAAACAGAAAAAAGCCAGAAGAGGTGTTGTCGCCAACTTTCTGAACTGCCCTTGTCAGGCTAGTCCAGTTGATGGCCCTTCGTCCTGCTGACCCCATGAAGGCGCAAAATTGCTTGCCGTTTGTTGTTCAGAAGCGCGTCGTGCAAAAGCGACGGCCCGTGTGGGTGAGTCTCTTGTGACCTGTGAACGCGTAAACCATACAGAGGTGAAACAATTTCTGACACCAAACAAACAGGGGTGTTTTTTTTTTTTTTTGGGGGGGGGGGGCAGGGGTATCCCCAGTATTTTAGAGCGGGTGAGGGCAGCCTGGTTTTGCCTGTCTCTGAGCATGAGCAAGGCCTAATTCATGATTCCAAAAATGTTGATTGAAACATTTTCACAAACTTCCCCTGCTGGATCTGGATCTACTTTTGTCCTTCAGAGCTCCAGAAGCAGTGAAGTCTTGATCTATTGCAGGAGCTGACAACGCCAAAGCCAGAGACCCCGAAGAAAGGATATTTAGGTAAGTGGTGAAATCGTGCAGAGTATTTGGATTGAAACTAAAGATTGAAATCCTCGGTGCATCTGTTTCCATTGCCAATGACAGTGACACGTACAACTTTTGAGTGTACATCACTGCAATAACCAAGCTATCGCAGGCCGGACCTTTGGATAAACTCCCAATTTTCACGACTTCAATGACATCATCTTTTTTCCACTCTTTGCTCAAAATTCACACTTCACCTCTGCACCAGTTTTGCACTTATTTGTATTCAAGGGCTCCGGTTTTTGACCCGGACGTCCGTGTCTTTGCAGTTCCAAACGTGGACTTGCCACCGCTGTGTTCGCCGCAGTTCCGCCCCGGTCCCCCGGCAGAACAAGCACAGGTCGCCAGCAAAGTGATGCAGGAAATTCTGACCAGGTAACCGAGGCCCCAGTTGTCACCTCGTTGTGTACGCTGCAATAAGGCCCCGTCTGTGTCATTCTCTTTGTTCTTTACGTTAGATTCCTCTTCAATAATTCTACTGTGAGCCCAGTGCACCCATGTCAAAGCATTTAACACAAAAGACTTACCGTACCGTCTCGTGTATAAGACGCACTCGTGTATAAGACGCACCCCAAGTTTTGAGTGACCAAACTGCATATTTTCAACATACTCATGTATAAGACGCACCCCAAGTTCAACTTTTTTTTTCCAAAGCCAAGCTGAGCT
>JAAUXT010053711.1_pt1 | contig 16041 bp, 17 predicted proteins | sample 7278171 | NCBI WGS metagenome assembly JAAUXT01 (sample SAMN14350112, study PRJNA611818) | marine sediment metagenome | isolation source: surface marine sediment (1.8m) | place: French Polynesia: Moorea | collected 2018-08 | reverse complement strand
TCGATGTGGGCCAAGGTCACCCCTACTGGTGACCCAAATTACCCGCAAGTTCATCATTCCGTTCATTAAGAATCGCAACTTTGTCACATTTATCTGAAGCCGCCTCGTAAACCGCGACAGCGCCATTCAGTGGTGCGGTCCGTTTGGCGCCTCAACCAACGCCGTCCACTGGGACTTGACAACACATTCGCCAGAGGGCGCAACAAGAATGACAACATGGGGAGGCGAGGCATGGCGAAGACATTTGAGATTCTTACAGCTGAAAGAGACGAGCAGTTGATGTAATGTTGTGAATTAAAATAGCATTGAGCGCAGAAGCCGTGAAATTCTGACCGTGACGTCGAACGCTGAAAACGAGACAACGAATAGCACACAGGACCGTCCGGACATGGAGACACACAAACATGTCGCAGAGCAAACATGGAACAGCAATGCAAATATTTCAAGTGATTGAAAAAATATCCCGAGATGTGACGCAGGCAACGAACACCCAAAAGGACACAAAACAAAGCAAGTGTTAGAACACAAATGACGTGTGAACCCTCGTCAGCTGCGAAGCGGTGAGAAAGCGTTGCTGTGGTTTGAACCATTCAAGGTGAAGCTCACGTGGTCAAGATTTTTGCTTTCAAACTGTACCGCTCAATTCACGGAACATTTGAAAACAAAAACGCTTCACGCTTCTTCTTTCTTACCTGGAGCAGATCCTATTTTCAGATGATTAACTTTCAGAGTCTGTTGCAGGTCCAGTAACCGAGCAACACAAACGTAGTAACCACTGTCCTCTTCAGTCGTCATGGCAACGTGATACTCAACGCGACCATCACTACTGTTGCCAAGCAACGTGTGGGTGGCGTTGTCAGCGAAGATGTTTCCCAGCGTCACTGATGCGTTCGTCTGTATCTGATCTCGAGACGGTTCCCCATTGGGCAGTTTGACCCAATATAACCATGGCAACGGAGTAGTCGGAGCAACAGAACAATTCAGCCACAATTCCTCTCCCTTTTCCTTGGAAACATCGTTTCCTGACGTGTCGTTTGCGTCTTTTTCCAATTCTGCAGAATGTGTGCGTGAATGGAGAAAAAATGTCTTGATGCACACACTTTCTCTGTTCCCAGTCAGAAGCTTTGCACCAAGTTCAATGTCAAACCAACATCTACGCCCGTCGTTTCTTCAAACCTACCCCAAACGGGGACCTCCACGGTCAGGCTGAAGCGCAGAGTCTGTGCGCATGCGCTGGTCTGCACGACGCATGCGTACAACCCCTGATGCGCGACCAATACGGGAGAAAACTTCAGCTGCGTCTCCGTTGCCAGGACAACGCCGTCCTTCTCCCACGTGACGGACGCTGATTGGTCCCTGGGAGCGCACACCCACGACACGGCTCCACCAATAGGAACGAAGTACGGACCCTCACCCGTGGAGGAGTCCATTGCAAGGTCACAACCTGAGGAAAATCGTGCATCCAAATCCCCCGACATTTTGATTTTGACACAAGCGTTTCCATAGTTCTCCACCAGAGCGAGGGCCAACTGCAGTGGATTCTGAAATGTTCTGACACAGACGCAAGGACGCGACGCACAAAACGCAAGAATCACGTCACAAAGACACAGGACAGTTACACTTTGACGCAGGGTGTCCCACACGTGTAAATATCTGAAGCGACACTGCGGTCTGGGCACGTGCAAAATGTAAGTGGTCACAAGCACACACTTCAAAACAGATGTTGATCATTTCAATTCAACCATGCATGTGCACGAATGACCCAAAGCACCCAGTGGACGAACCTTGCGTTGACAGAATCAGAAATGTGACCTGAACACGCGATTCAAATTCGTCTGTTTCTGGCAATGCAAGTTTGATCGTCGAATTCAGTTCACCAAGGTCACACAGGATGGCGTCCCGCCTTGCGTCCACGTGCAAACCAAGACGCACCGCGTCAACTCAACGACGCAGCGACGCAACCCGTGACGCATCTGGCGTGACGCCGGAATTCTCGCGCGCCTCCCGTCACGTGACGCGCCACTTACTTTGCGCGGCGTCGGCGCAGACGACGTTGCCACAGTGACACGTGTAGTCGACGTCGACGTCGTCGTTCGGAACGCACGTCGCGTTCTTGGGACACGTGTTGTTCGCGCATGCGGCTTGTAGAGGGTTAGAAACGTCACGTGCAGTTACCATGGTGCACAGATAGAGCGTCCCAGAGCGTGCGACTCAGAAAGTCAGCGTTCCCAGAGGCGTGGTTCAGTGAGGGACAGAAGTTACACAGTTCGTTTTACATTTGTTAATTCTTGTTGATTAGTGCAACATTTATGCGCAATACATTCCATTTTTTTGGACAAGAGCACTGAGATGCGAAGATGACGTCATACCTGTCATGCGCGTTATGTTATCGAATTGACTGCGACTCAATAACCAACTTTGTTGTCTGTACATTCGATCAATAAAGAAATCAGAATCTATCGGGTTGGGACAAGACAATGGTATTTTCAAAACACTTCAGGTGCAGATTTCATGCAGTTACTGCTGCAGTGAGAACGAGAGGAAGACAGAACTCTGATTATCTTACAACTGGTGACCACACATCTACAAAGCACTGTCCTCCAAGAATGATCTTTGTACAAAGGGTGGAGTTTGTTCCAAGGCAAACAACGCAGACTTGGCCAGTGAATACGGGTGTTCAGAAAGTGAGCTGGAATTTCACAAAATCCGCACAAAATGGAGGAAAAAGTCAACAAAACTGAGCTCCAACCAGAGAGTGAGTGAATGAGAAGATTGTACAGATGAACAGATGTTGGTGTGTAAAAGTATAATTCCTGAACCACAGTAGCAAGACCATGCAATTCACAATGTGTGGCCCGTTGCAGACCCAACCGCCCCTGCAGTTGGCTCTTTCTGCGCACGCCCAAAACAGTGTGAATTGCCCCAAATCCCACTCCACATCTCTGGTTAAAAAAACCCCCCACGTGTCCACCTCCACGTCCACTGCAAACCCACGTGCATTAGAGGATTAAATCTACAAGGCAAAAACAAAACCACACACAGTATCTACACAGCACTTACGCTCAACACAATTCTCGTCGTCCTCGGGACACGGGCAGAGCTCGTGGCCCCGGAAACACCCGCAGTTGTACTGGGTCGGACCGAGCGCCTGGCACACACTGTTTCCAGGGCACGGGTCCGGGTTCGAGTCCGACTTGCACGGATCTGTCAATCAATCACAGGCCAGCGACGTGAGTGGACAAGCAGGAAAGCGCAATGCGCAATGCGCTGCATCAGTTCACGTGACACACGACGACGCCAATCAGCGCCCGTCTGAGTGACAGAAAATGCGAGGGTGGATTCTGGCCTCGTTTTCGATTCTCGGGTGGTTCCGAGTGAGGGTCATTGGGAGGGTCGTTCTGTCACTGGCATGGCGGACCCCTGATGCAGCAAAGCAGACGCAAGACACGCAGAACTGGGATGCCACGCGAAACGTGCATCCAAAAGGGACAACATCGCGACACTTCAACTCGACGGCTGCAATACACGTGCGAATGACGAACGAGTCTCGCTCGCCACGCAACATGATTGGCTCACATCACAAAACGAACTTCCTCTCAACAACAAACAGTGTGTGAGCTTTAATTCAGGAAACACTCTGAAAACATACTGCAACAGAAATGAACGCACAAATGAATGAACGCAACGTTGGTTCAGCGTAAATAAATCTGCATCAGGATATTGAAATAAAAGAGGAATGCCAGACCAACAGAAGCAACGCAAGGGTCAGGCAGGTCCAAACTATTGTTCCAAATCAACTGCAACAAAAGCAAACATTCCCAGGCTCCTCTCATCACAGTGAAGATGCACACTCCACGTTCAGCAAACTCTTCAAGGCAACACTATCTCAGCTTCATCCAGGGTCAAGCACACGCGCCAAGCTGCAACAAAAAAATCTCCAGCAGAACCAGGGGGTGGAACCTGGAAGCGCCCCAGAAAGTGTCACATGTTTTTGTGTCTCTTTTGGTGTCTCGCCCACATTTTGCAGTCAGGTTCAAAATTGGTACAAAATGTGCACAGATGAACATTTTCCAAAGTTGCAGTCTCCCCCCACCCCCCCCCCCCCCAACACACAAACTTTTGAGGCTGCAGGTCAAATTCGGGTGATCCACTCAACCAACCCTGGATCCGCTGGAGACGAAGTCAAGGCGACGACTGCAAAAGGCGCAGGAACAGGGTGATGGAACGTGAACCCAGCTGTACAGGGTGACAGGCATCAATCACGACATACAACTTACTAAGTTCACAACGGGCACCGAAGTATCCCTCGGTGCAGTTGCACCGGAAGGTGTCCAGGCCCTTCCGCTCACAGACGCCCCCGTGTAGACAGGGCGACGGGGCACACGGACCTGCAATGGCGTGTAACACGTGGTGCAAAAACGAACGAAGCAACGTGCAATAGTGCGATGTGTTTGTTCTGAGGCTTTGTCGTCCAGCTCCGTGCTGAAACGAGAGTTCCGGTTGCGATGTGGGTGATGCGACGGGCTGTGTTCGATGTGGCACGCCGGGGGCCCGTTGGACTGAGACGCAATGGTGCGTACTTCGTACGTTCTGAGCCCAGCACACTGGTTCATCAATCAGATGCGTGTTCAAACAGCGAAGGCAGAAAATCTCACAGGTCTCTACAAATGCACGTTTCAGAATCAACCACCACGCTAAACAGCTTCCGGGTATCGCAGAGGGGATCAGAGACACTGGAAGTGTTCACACGTGCGCGCGCAGCGCCCTGCGTCGCGTCGCTGGGAAACCGCGTCCGACGGCGCAGGCGAACTGGACTCTACCGGCGTCCTGACATCATCCTGACCGTCACTCAATACACTGACTCCACTGGCCTCAGATCACTCAACACAAATCAAGTGCGTCCAACAACAGGACTTCACAAAGCATCAATAACGACTCCGACTTGACTTTCAAATCGAATATCAGCCTCTCGCCACATTCGGCCAATCCGAACATTGTCCAAATTTGGGGAGGGGGAGGGGCAGGTAAGTTGGCGTCTGGACACTCGGACTTAGATACACGGGTAAACAATTGTTATCCGACAAGCGGCTGATAATCAACACAACAAAACCATCCGTGAACAATATCGTCAAAAGGAAGAAGCGTGGAAGCTTTACATTGACAAATCATCTTTTATTACAAAGAAAGCGCGAATTTCCATTGTACATGTGCGTCTTAATTTATCTTGTTTACAACTAGATTCTACATTCTTATAAAATACAGATCTGACTAAAATCCATGATGGCACAGACATTCACACAGTGAACTCATTCAACCTAGGGTGACTGTGGTTGGCATGGTTGGAAAAACATGCGAACATTTCAAAGAATGCGCCCAAACACACCGAAAATTTTGTTTTGTCTTGGGGATAAAATGACTTGTTCAGTTCCACACAGAAAGAGCTTCGAAAATAGGAATTCCTCAAGAAAATGCTCGCACGTTCCCACCAAACACAGCACAGAACGCGTTTACATGTTGTTGTTTCCACCGACATCAAAGCCCTGGACGTACAGAGGCCGACAACGCTTTGAATGAGGACAGCAACAACTCTCACAACTCCACACAAAAAGCATAAGTTATTCACACGCTATTTACACACAAAATGCTTTTCCTCTGTCGCTCAAACCAAACTGGGTTGAAAACAACACAAGCGCGAACAAAGAAAACCAAAATTTCTGCGAAAATTTGATGAAGACATATTTTTGAGAGATAGACCTTTCTACATTGAAAATTAGGCTGACAATTGTGTTTGTTCATCTCATGACGCCGGGAACAAAAAGATGGTTCTCACTACAACACAGCTGATCAGACTCACAGGAGCGACCGCTTCCTGGCTTTTTCTCACATCCCATTGCAAAGCGTACAAAACTGCACCAAACCCTCCAATCCCAAGCTGCTCGCTTCACCCGAGAAATACTTGTGCCATGATGCTGTATTTACAGTGCTTCACAAGCCTTGTCCTACACATCCTTACAAAACTAAAATCTGCAGACTTCTGCGCCAAAATGGCGTTTGTTCGTTTGGGCCCGGTAAAATATTGTGCGACGTTGAAGTTTACTGGCTGTTGTCAAATTAGTCCAAAATAAATTGCAAGGTTCCCCCAGTACAAAACGACGCTGTTTCTGTTGGGGGAAGCGTGCATTGCTCCTCCAGTACGACACGTTAGTTCTGTGGGATCGAACACATGATGTGACATCTTTGGTGACGAAGCTCCCAGTCTGCACTGACCGTTGGCAACACTGGGAATGATCAGCGGGTTGAAACTGAAGGGAAAAACTCTACAAGTTCACTGGCAGATTTGGGTCTGGGAGGTGCACGCACACTGCGCACGCGCACCGCACACCACGCACGCACACGCGTCGCCAATACATGATTGAGGAATGTCGCCGAAAGGCGCGTCAAACGTTCAGTTCTCAGGAGGGAAAATGGGGGAATGAATTCAGGACGCCCATGGTTCCCTCCGTGTCCGTGCGGACAGCTACATCACCCACATGGACTCTGCGGAACCAGACAAGGCCACACACGCATACACATACACACACACACACACACACACACACACACACACACACACACACACACACACACACACACAAAGCGCGCGAAACTTTTTTTGCCAGCAGGCAAGGCAAATATTCTTCACTTTGATTCACCATATAAGGCACAAACACACATGCATGGCAAGGACACAGAAATGCAATCATATCAACCACTGCAAAGCCACGAAAAGTCTGTCGCCTCAGAAACACATTTTGTCCACTTGGTGTGAAATCCCACGCCCGGATCTACTGTCCCAATTCCATTGCAGCAAACAGGGCTTTTCACAAAATTCTGAATAATTCCACGCAACACCCCACAGAGCTCCACTCATCCAACGCCTCCAAACATGACCCAAACAAAGCTCGGTCACGTGTGTGACGTGTCTGTATTGAACCACACCGACCTCAAAAACTTCCCTGGATAAAATTGCACGTTTTGCACACACGCAGGTAACACTTACGAAGGCGGCGGACTTCGCCCTGCCGACCCGCACTGACACTGTTTGCACACATTTGCAAGCCAAATGGCCAAAAGATCTTTACTTCCACACACGACACACACAAACACAATGACTGGGTTAAACTTCTCATGAGGGTCAATTTCAGGCTTTGATAACTGGGTGCAAGTCCACTTCGTTTCCTTCTCCTTTTCCAATTGAACACTAGTTTTGTTCAAGATGTGCACGCTTTGACCTCTCTGACCAGTGGCATTCAGGGTTGCCCAGTCCTTTGCGGAAGAGACTGGAGAGAACTGAGACTGGAATAAACAGTTTTTCATCGAAAATAGCAGAACAGAACGTGCCAGTTTATGCAGCAAAGTAACTCCGTTGCAACACAACAAGACAGGCGGGCGAGACGGAAAAAATATCTCGCGAATAGCTTGTCAAATGGAGAACTGTCCACACTGGAGCTCGCTGGTCATATTGCACAGTGAGCAGCTCAGTGCTTGATTAATTAATCGAGTCCTTCACAACATGGAACACAAAATTCTGCATAAGATTTCTGGACTTTCATCATCCTCACATAAAATTCACTCATTTCACGATGAAGTCACAAAAGACGAACGTTTTGCTGCAGTGTTTGACTCTTGCTGCACTAGCTTGTGTGGCAAAAAGCAAAGCCCCTTCCAAGGTACCGAGTCAAAGTGATTTCGTACAATGATGTCGGGAACCCATCTCCAAACAAATCAAAAAGAGCTGGAATGAATGAAATGAACAACTTTGGGGACTTTATGCACGGCGTTTGAGGCGCACGTCGCGTCAACGCCAATGTCGAAAAGAGCACACAAATTGATGACGTTATGCACAGTTTCCATAACACTGGCCAATCACCACTCTCCACCCAATGCGACGAGTGGCGCGACGTTTGACACAAACGCCGATGCATAAAGTCCCTAATGACTGAAATTGGTGCATCTGGAGTGAGGACAAAAGTTCTCGGGATAAAATTCAAACTGACGCAGTTCACCAGGTACGCACGAAAACAAAGTGCACAAAGTAGACTACACAGGAAATTTCCGATGTCACTTCTGGGACACTTGACCAATATTCCTGCTTCGAGTCAAAATGTCAGTCACCTGTCCTTCCTTCCTTCCCTCCCTCCTTCCTGAATCAGCACATTTAGCGCTGCAAGGAGGTCAATGTGAACGCAGTTCAACCCAAGTTTACGGCCGTTCTCAGTGAATCAACAAGAACATAAAACTTCTGAATACGCGTGGCTGCATCCATTTGCCTTTCGCCAAAGAAAAACAGTGCAATTTTCCGGGTTTTCAGTTTTTGCAACGAGGGGGCGGGGGGGGGGAGGAAGTTGCACACACTTTTGCTGTGGTGGGGGTCGGGGTTTTTTGTTTTTCGGAGATACCCTCCGTGTCTCACTTTGTGCAACCGAACGGTGCGCTTGTCTCACTTTCTGAAGCTATTCAACAGCAATGACACGTGACCCCCCCCCCCACCTCCCAAATCCCCCGTCTGTTCTACACTCCACCTGTGACGACTACACAACACACGCGACTCCTGTTCAAGACGGGCCGCGCGTAAAAATATGCATAAAATCTTCATTCCCCTGACACACAAAAACAATCCGTTTACCAGTCACGTTCATTCACAGACGGAACTGTCACCAACACTGGTAAACAGCGTCCTTTTCGCGCCAGTTGGCGACGCACGTGCTGCGACAGCGTTTCGTGACGTCATTTGAGCAGCACGACGTCACAACCAATGGCATCGCGGGAAACCACATTCATACACAAGCCACCTCTGTTGAAGGCATTTTACACGCGTTGCGTGCGTCAAACTCCTGGTCCTTGTGTCATCCTTTCAAAGTTCCAGGAACGACGCGACGCGACGCCAGTGCAAAACGCCTTCTTCTGTCGCACGCGCGAGCAACGTCGCGTCGCCGAGCCCCGGTGCAAGATCTTCACGCGCGTGCTCGGCAGCGGCGTTCCGTCTTGATCGCACGCGCAGCGACGTTGCATCTTCACGCACGCGAGGTGGGGGTCCGATCTTCAAGTTGCGGCGTCGGCGTTACACGTTTGCAGCGGCGTTCTTGTCGTTCATGGGCACCGCTTCGCTGGGGCGCCCTGGTGGCGGCGCCTGCTTTTCCGAGAGCTGGCTGCGGCGGCGGCGTCGCCGCCGCAGGACGAACAGCACGACGACGGCGACGATGACGATGACGACGACGGGGATGAGGACGCCGAGCGCGATGTTGACCGACGCCTGCTTGGAGCCGCCCGTCTTCGGGGGGTCTTCTGAAAAACGAGAACAGAGACGTAAGGCGTGGTGAGAAAAAATCATGTTTTACATTCCAGGCGTCACGTCACGTCGCGTCATGTCAGTTCACATCACGTCAGTTCACGTCATGTCACTCCAGTTTACGTATGTTACGTCAGTTCATGTCACCCCACGTCACGTCACGTCAGTTCATGTCACGCCACGTCACGTCATGTCAGTTCACGTCACGTCACGTCACGTCACTGTGACGTCAATTGTCGGACGCAGCACTGTTCAAAGTGAACAAACCATGCCGAAAGTTCTCTCAGACAGGGGGCGTTGTGGTCACGTGCTGAATCATATCGAAGTGGAGTGTTTGTAAAGTCAGTTTGAGTGTTGATTCTTATGAGAGATAAAGTTCAGAGTCAACCTTTTGTCTCACAACATCAATTTCTTATCTCGACTGAAGTTTGGTGCAAACTGTCAAAGTGCGTGTGTGTGTGTGTGTGTGTGTGTATGTGTGTGTGTGTTGTGTGTGTGTCAAACAGTTCAGAAAACATGAAGTCATAAATTTAACTTCCTGAAGCAATTAAAAAGAGCAGTCACGTTTCACATGTCAAGCGCTGAACGCGTTTCTTCCTCAATGCGATTCTTGACAGTTTTTCAAGTGCAGTTGTTCAACGCCTGAAGAGGTCTCAATGACTCAACACTTTTTTCAGTCCCAAACAGGAAGAATTCGTGAGAATCCGAAAAGAAGCCAAACTGAAGAGGCTGGTATCAAGAACACGGACGTTGGACGTGTACCATTTGTGCGTGCGGCTGGCCGACGGCGAAGTGGCGCGACTTCACCCCTGGGTTGGGACAGGGCAAAGTCAGCCATTTCAGCCCAACACGGCTAGCCGCACGCGTAAATGGAACACCACGTTTATTTTTGGCAGTTTTCGTGTTTCCTTTATATTTCGGGTGAGTCGAACCCGTGTCCGCATGCGCACTCGAGCCTCGTTTTATTTTCAACACTTGAACGCACGAGGCCCCACGACGTTCAGCGCTCGACCGCAGAGCGTGCGCGCTGCCCGCGACGCTCCCCACGGAATCGTGACTGCGGATACCGTAGCTGTACCACAATGCAATGTAAATGGCAGCGGCGATCCCAGCCGTGAGAGGAGCGGTTAGTCTGAACCCACCGCTGCTCACCGGAGACCGCGGGTCTGCAAGTCAACGGAGGGCGGTCAAAATGGGCGAGTCTCAACAAAATGCTGTTCATCCCAAAGATTTTGTGGCTGTGGCCGTAGAAATTGAGGCGGTCTGAGGAAGGGGGCGTGGGATGGGGGGGGGGGGGAAGAGGGTTCCGTGTGCTGCGTTCACCAACCACACAGAGTCGTGAAAATGGCGGGCGGGTCTAAAGGTTTGCTGGCCAAAAGTTTCAAATTCTTAATCTTGTGGAATTGGATTGGGCGCACCAAGAACCAACACACGATTCTACAATGCTGCGGTCTCGCACGTGACCTCATTGTTGTAGAAGTGAGTTCACACACTGACAGAGAACAGTTCCTGTCCAATCACCCAACCCTTCACTCCTTTCTCGACCAAAGGTCTCGAGAAGTCGTCGTGTGATCTCACAGGAACCATCTTTCCAGCGTGTGTGAACCCTAACATCATGCAGCACAGTCCACCAAGGCTTTATGGCGAATGAAGAGCACCTTTTTCGTCTTCTTTACGACTTTTAACACTGTTGTGAAAAGGGATGAGGGACCCGCACCAACGATTCTCAGAGAGTGTAAATTTCTAACTGCACAGTCCCACAATACGCCTCTTAATGTACAGTGCTCTCCAACCAACCCGAGCAAAAATCTAATTGTTGAAAATCTGAACATAGTTTGACTGAAATTTGTACAATTCTACTTATTGAATCTTCACGCAAGATGCAACGTGGATCTACATCTTAGCACAACCTATGTACAACTTAGCCACTTCAAATCAGGAAATTAGCCAAGTGTGTGTTTTGAGTTCGAGGTTGGAGGAAAGCACTGTACACGTTTGTGAAACTCGTCATGTGAGGCAGTTCTACTGAAACACACGGAGAATAGTGGAGGTCGACTTACCGGATGCGTTCTGCTTATCCAGAAGTCGAACAAACCGAACACGACTGGGTCTCGTCGGGCTTCGAGCGAAAAAGACTTCTCGACAAAAACTAGTCCGCTTCGAACGAGTCCTTTTGAAAATTTTCAGGCGAAAAAATAAACAATGGAAAAATCACTTTTTCTTGGAAAAGTGCGTGAAAAAGAACTTGTTCGGGTACAGTGCTTTCCTCCTGGTTCGAAGGTTTGTGTCATGGTTGTGGTCAATAAAACGGCAAAAAGTACGGAACAGTTACATTGTGGGAACGAGCAGACTACACTGAGGTGCGACCCCTGACTGCAGCGACACCTGTGTTGTACGGCCCTGGAGAGAGTGGGGCCCTCTGGTGAGCGGCCACTGCGGGAAGCGACCCCTGGCGGAGTGGCCCCTGGATGACGTCCGTGCCACGGCTGCAGTTCCAAACCCAAGGGATACTTCCGAATGCGCTGAAGTGCGCTTTTGTTGATGTTTTGGTGTGGAAAGAACACCATTGGGGGGGGGGGACGTACAACACAAATATCACTGCGCCAAGTCAGGCAACAATCAGTCGGAATGATACTACGGGATTTGGAACCAAAACCAGCATCAGCAATAAACGTGAACCCAACAAAACTGAAGACAAAATGGCTACCTGGTAGTTCTGCGGGGAAAAAGAAAAACATCGGTGGCCAATTAGTGATTTTGTTCTGCACAACATGGATACAACACAAAACGAGTGCGTGGGTGAACAATAGCCAGTTTAAGTAGGCGTCCAGTCACATCTCAGACGCCTACGTCAACGTCGCTTTACCACGGTGGCGCGTGGCGCGCGGTGGAGACAAGAGGAGAGGGGCTTGCCCGCAGCCCCGGCTGTGGCGAGGGGACTTGTGTGACGTCACACGGGAAAGTGACGCCGCAGAGACATGACGTCACACCGCGAAAAGAACGCCTGCGATTGGACACTGTGACAACCCCCGTCACATCTTCTGCAGAGTCTGAGACACGCGGAAGGAGACGCAACGATCCTGACTCGCGCATGGCAACTCGAGCTGTCAGAAATCTGGCTGGAACTGTCCTCATCTTGAAACACGAAACGCTTCAAGACCTACACCCCACCATCCATTCAACGATCGGAAACTCGACTGTTACGTCGAACTCGAAATCCACATCGAATCGGGCAATGACGCTAATGAACATGGTGGAAATCAACAAATGTTGTACAAGACGAACCCTGAAATCAAAGTGAGCAAAACAACGAACAGGAACCGAAGCACAAATGGTTCTGAACAGTGAACTGCACGGAGAGGATAGAGAACGCAGCAGTGTGGCGCCCTCTGTGAAGAGTCGGGAGGGTGCCGTCAGAGGACCCTGGATCTCAATTACCTCAGCTCGGACCCTGGGCTTTTTCGGTGATTCTGACGCCACACTGCCGCATTCACATGCCTCGATTCTGCGTCTTGTCAACCAGTCGATTTCGCTTTTCTTTGTGTATTTCTCAGAGTAGCTTTGTCGACCCCTGATTTGATTCCAATGATCCTGTCCTTGCAGTTGCGGACATCAAAGAGAGAATCTCTCAATTGGCAAGACGGTTTGCGGAAGCGCCCGATCGTTTTCTGCGCCTACCGACAGAGGGCGATGATGTCACGTGGTCACCGGAAGTTGAACTTGTCGCCAGCGCATTTTCTGCACCAGATGAAGTCACTGACCGTTGGTCGTCTGGTAAGGGGTAAGGACACGAGTCACGTGTCTGTGGGTACCGTCATTCCTCTTGTTAAAGCCCTCATTGTGACGCTGCAGGGCGAATACACGAGGAGATACGGTGTTCAAAGCCGCAGACCCAGCCATACACAAAATGCGGCGTGTCTCTCGCACAAAACTTCAAACCACCGAGGCCTCTGACACACCACGTTTTCCTTGATAAAACCTGATCAAGACGTTTATCTCTCTGAGGGCATTTCGTCCCGTCGGTATCTGGGTTGAGAATAAAGCTGTGAAAGCAGTGAGTGTTGATACTTGGGGCTTTTAGACGCGAGCAGAAACAACAAACAGAAACGAGAAAAAACAGCCCAACAGAAACGAGAATGTTTACCCGTTGTAATGGTGGCGGCCGTCGTGGGTTCAGTTGTCGTCGTCAGAACTGCACACAAAGATCAATCAAATGGCGCTTTGGAACACAACAAAGACTCGAGGATCAAAGACAGACCACACGAGAGTCACACAGCTCGTTCCAACGGTAGAACACACGTGCTGCTTCAACTCAAAGGGGCGGGGGGTGGCGAACATGTGACGTCACCCCAAAGGGTTGAAGCCACACACACACACACACACACACACACACACACACACACACACACACACACACACTATTCTTGCCTTTTCAAGCAACTTCAGAAGCATCAAAATTCAAGCAAAACCGGCACCAAAAATGCTTCCCACTCGAGAAACATTCACAGCTTGTTTTTGTGTCCCGATAAAAACAGTTTTCCGAAACTCCTTCCTGAACATATCAGTATCGCACAATCACAATAATTTTCCAGGTACTATTTCCAGCGGATCAATTCTCCAAAAATAGTGCGGGGAATTCCTAATCGTTGCGCCCATGAATAATGCATCGATTCCGTGTCTGATTGCGAAGCATGAAACTTTTGTTGTGGATGGAAACCAACAACAGAGACAGGGAGTCAACCTGCTGGACTCTGTGTGTAACATTCTCCAAACTCCAGTCGAAATGTTGAACACACACACACACACACACGCACTCCTGCTTCCATTGAGAAAAGAAAACACTGCCAGCATGTGAGCATGCCCCTCCCCCATCATTGTCTTCACAATGTACGCTGCATCTTGTGACAGCAACCTCTCAACAGAGTCACAACACAAAAACAGGTGGCTGCGCCCGCCTGCAAACTGAGCTGACAAGGCTGAAGCAGTATTGAAGCCCTGTGTACCCGAGACAACAAGCAGGAGACGTAATGAATCAAGTCTCTCAACACAGGTGCAAATCGATCAGGAGTCAGGGAACAGGGAAACAGGAAGGTGCGCGACATGTCTGCATCGTCTGTGCATGTGGGACCTTCAGGGACGCAGCGTCCCTTCAGCGCTGACGTGCTCCAGTGGGACAAGGTGCAGTCACGTGGCATATCCGCGCTTCCTCTCGCCAAACGTCAATGTACAGAAGGAGCTGTGGCAAGACTGAAGTAGTTTTTCTTGTCCCTCGCCCCCAAGGCCTATCTTTTTCTTCCTCTCACTGTTCTGCAAGGACGGAGCTGCGACGGGGCTGGAACAGAATTCTCGCTCTTCCTCTTGTTCTGCTGCGCGGACGGCGCTGCAACCTGTTCTTTTCCCCCTCAACTCTTCAGCGTTCCACATCGCGCGCGCATCCGCCCCGTAAACACGCGTGGAATGGCTGATCCAGTTCAGTATCAACAGATCCACGACGCCTTCAAACAACACACTCCGCTTTTCTGAACCGGAATGCGGTTTGGCCTGAAGGCCACGGAATCTGGATCAAAGCTGGTGCATTGGACTCCCGCATTCAACCGAAGGCGAAGCTTTTGAGGCAACACGGAAACGGGTCGTGTGTCTCCAGGTCTGAATTTGATGCAGGAGACCAATTGAAACAAAGGGAGGTTGTCATGCACACACAGGTGTGACGACACACAGGTGTGTTGAAATCCGACTCGATATTCGGGAGGTCCACACCCCCTCGGCTCCGCCCCTGAAGCAGACGGTCTTCTCAGCAATGCTCCAGACTTCGGGTTCTGCGTTTCACAGTTTGACCCGCAGCCAACACAAATGGATCCCCCACCCTGACAGGGTTCCCACCAAAGCAAAGTGACGAAAGTCCATTATTTTTCCAGGCTGTGATCCACACTATGGACCTCACACATCCTCGGGATCTCTACCACCCTCGTGGACCCAGCACTGACGGATCCCCCACCCTGTGATCGGCACTGTGGACCCGCCCTCAGGATCCACCACCCTGTGGAACTGATCCCCCACCCTGCACAGCCGCCCCCAGCACTGACGGATCCACCACGATCCGCAGGTGTTACACGCGCCGCTGATCCGTAATCTCACGTTATCTCGCGAGATGTTCGCTCAGACACGTTCTGCGGACGAGGAACAGCTGGCGCTGCAGCCGCAGCCGCGCAGAAGGGAAAAGGTGCTTCTCGCTGAGTCACATCTGTGGAGTGAGTCAGTTTCAGTTTTGCAGATGGGGAGACCAATGAATGAATGAATGAGTCACATCAGGTGATGAACGAGCTGGACTTTCACGAGGTCACACACTAAACGGCCATGATTTACCACGCAAAGCCACAATGTTGATTCTTATGCTGCTTATCGCATGATGTCAACAATGTGGGAAGTGGTTCTGATATAACAATTCCCGAAACCGAACGAGGAACCAAATCCACAGCGTGAGTGACGAAATCGGACGAATCTGGATCCAGTGTAACCAAACAAATGAAGCAATTTCTCACCACACGGACTCGAGACTTTGTTGCAACGCAAATTGCAAAGTTCACAATGTATCTTGTGTCCTGTCTAGGGGCGTATTCGATTGCACCGCAAATTTCGAGTCGAGTTTTCACCCACCGCAAACTGACTGAACCATCAAAAGTGAGCCTCCACTGTTTGCAGTGGAAATTTGCGGT
>JAAUXT010061334.1_pt1 | contig 16044 bp, 20 predicted proteins | sample 7278171 | NCBI WGS metagenome assembly JAAUXT01 (sample SAMN14350112, study PRJNA611818) | marine sediment metagenome | isolation source: surface marine sediment (1.8m) | place: French Polynesia: Moorea | collected 2018-08 | reverse complement strand
CAGGTTTAAGATCTCACCAGAAAATGCAGAGTGACCCAGGCAGAGAAGCTGCCTGGGCTTAAATAGGGAGGGTTTGTTTATATCCCCTTCTAAGAATTGTGAGGGGTTTGTTATACCAAAACAGAGGGCCATCTGATGAGTCACATTGGGTTCAAATACATTAATATCTGTCAGAGGAATGTGTACTGAGTGATCCTGAATTTATATAACAGCAATAGGGGGGGATTCGAGTCGCGTTGTTGAACATGCAATTCTTGCGCTTTTTCACGCCAGGACTTGACCCGGGCCGTAACACAAGTTCGCCTGCACGTGTTCATCCAGGGCTTCACACTGGCTTTGGTCCCGCCTTTGTTGTACATCCTGACACTTCTGCTGAAAAGCAGTCCTTTTGATCCGTGGCTTCTGAAAGGGTAAGTCAGCCTGACAAAAAAAACCAACAACAAACGCTTGCGAAAAAAAAAGAATCGTTTCAGCTTTGTAGATTTGGTTTTGGTGGGAAGTTGAGTCTTCAGCAAAAGTTCCACAACAAAATCTGTTGCGAGATTCGTCTTGGCTCTTCCCTGAAAACCTTTCAAAGAGAAAATCTGTGTTTGACAATTTGTCAGATTTCCGTCACGAGCACACAACTCCATTCAATCTTGTCTTTGGCGCCTGTGTTTGTGTTGAAATTCTTTGAGAAATAAGTTCATGAAACAGTTTCATTCACAAAAAAGAGGGAGAAATATTCTTGGAGTGCAAGCAGAAAGAAGATACAAGCAAACGCGGGAAACAAACCCGCAAGTAGAAGGAGCTGGGTGATCTGAAGGACAAATCTCGAGAACCGTCTGCTTCGAAAACTTTTTCCAGGTTCAGTTCAAAGCGTGACAGAAAGGCAAAATGTTATCTGACCCAGAAATGTGAAATGCGGATGGGTCTTTGGTGAAGAAGCCTCTGTACATCGTGCAATTTCCAGAGAAAATGAAACAATTTGCTTGCAGTGCTTTTTGTTCTTTTTTTCCAAGGCTTCAGGCTCGTTGTCGAAGATGACCGAGGCGAGGTCGTGTCCACACAAATATTGTTCGTGTTCTGAGTTGAAAGAATTTTCTTGCATTTAGGTTGGTTGTGGTGGGAAGCATGCCTCCTCCTGTGTCTTCAGCTGTGATACTCACGAAGGCCTCGGGGGGAAACGAGGTAGGAATTGTCACTTTTCGTTCTTCGTGTGCGGCAAAAACAGATTGCTCAACTAAAGAATGTACACATTTTCCTCGAGGACGGTAACGTTTCTGCAACTGCCAAATCACTGCTTGCCCCACAGACATCTGCATGACAAAACATGACAAACATGACAAAACATGACAAAACTTTCCCCACTTTTTGCACGCACCGACTGCGAATCACTGTTTTTCTCCCATCGGAGCAAAAACATTTCCATGGTCCTTCAAGAAATGCGTGTGTGCGCCTGTGTGCGTGTGTGTGCATGTGTGATTGGTAGGGGCTGGGGAAATTTTGAGGTTGCTATGGTTGCCAGTTCAGTTTCAGTGCATCCACACACACACATACACACACACACACACACACACACACACACACACACACACACATATGCAGTACTAGGTCTGTCTGTTACCCATTTCCCAAAGAACGGAGTTCACCTGGACACTGTGTCTTTGATAAACTATCTGGGTTGGTGATCATGTGATCCTTTGATGACACCACTGCATGTTTCTGGGCTGGATTACATTGTTGCCAAGACTAAAATTTTGAGTCTTGGAAAGTCCAGTTCACACACATTCACTTTCTCGTGCCTTGCCTGTCATTTCAAATCTGGAACCACTTGACGGTGCAGGTACGAAGCCCTGGCCCTTACAGTTTTCAGCCAACCAGGAGGTGGATCCAGACAGTGCACTAGAATTATGTTTTCATAATCCAACTCAGAGGGAGGAAAAACGTACTGATCTTTTTGACAGCTCGTCTGACAGTCCCTTTCAATGTAAAAAGAGCATTCGAGAAAGTAATGTGATATATACATGTCAAACCAAAAATTTGAAGTCCAGGTCTCATGCAGAAGGGCTTGAAGAACAGGACTTCTTACGCACCCAAAGTCAAAACCAATGGATGATTTTGGGATTCTTGTTGTTGAACAGACATTTTCTTCACAGAAGTGTTTGGCACGAAATTTTTTCTCAGCATTGCGACTTGCACCTGTGTGTTGCATCCAACATGAATTCCAGTGCAAGTCACCGAAGTACTCAGTGAACCTGAAAAACAAAAGCTTGGTATGGCTCATTTTGTTCGTGTGCGTGGAACAGGAAACCCTGACAAACTCCGTCAGCTCAATTTCTTCGACATGCGGAATTCGCGCAAACTGCTTTGTCGTGATTGTTTTCAAGGAAAAAGTGAAAACCCTGCAGATGGTCATTCTTCAGACTAGTTCCTGTGTGTTTGTTTCAGGCTGCAGCAATATTCAACTCGGCTTTGGGCAGCTTTCTGGTGAGTCTCTTCACGCAAATATTGATTCACACTTGCTTCGTTGAAGTCCACTGGTGTCCACTGTGGCTAGAAAGCGGCAATCACAGCTTCGTTACAGCGCCGGTTGCTAGGGCTTCAATTCTGTTCACCCTGGGCTGTTTGTCGAAGTGTTGTGGGATCCTTGAGACTCGGAGAAATGTGAGCAAGTTTGGATGGCATGGTTTCAGAACACTCCCCCAACACGCAATTGCGCTTTTCGAACCGAATCTTTGTTGCTCCCGGGCACGAGAGGAGGGGTCACACCTGCTGAGACAAACAGTGTGGTCATCGGGGGTTGTAGCTGCTTCTCAGTTCTCATCAGCCCCCGCTGCAGATACCGGTGTTCAGCGGTTATCATGGGTGATTGATTCTGAAACTCACGGTTGCCACCGCCTCACTCCCAGTGAATCTCAATGGTGACAAAAAGTTGGAAGCCGTCACCTCTTCCTGTTCGGACTCGTATGTAGTGGTCGTCAGGGGTTCCTTTATTGACTCAGTGATGGGGGCTGCAGAGACTGACTGAGTGGCTATCACTCACTCAGTGGCGATTTTGGCGCGCCTTTGTTCATAGCTCTGCTTTCTTGTTCATTCAATTAGTGAGTGTTTTTGACCCTCGAATTAAAGGCGTGCTGGTGCTCTGCGAAGTTGAAAGGGAAGAAGAAAAGACGTTTTGGCAAGCAAAGGGGAAATCCTTTCGTCGTGGTCCATTTTCCGACATGTTGTTTTCTTCTTTCAGGGTATTGGGATAACTCCTTTGTGGCTGCTCTATTTTGTGAGTAAGACTGAGAGTGATCAGAGTGCCTCTGGTAATTTTCCTGTTGTGAAACACGCCATCTGACATCTTGTTTGCATGAAATTTGGGGTTATGTCCGCGGCATTCCACTGAGTCTCGCGCTGAGCGCGATCATGATGGTGCAATGCGTTTGTGTGTATGCTTGCATGTGTACGTGTGTTGTACGTGTGTGTGTGTGTGTGTGTGTGTGTGTGTGTGTGTGTGTGTAGTTTGGATGGATGTGTGTGTTTGTACGTATTATGTATGTGAGTGTGAAAGTACGTACGCAAGGGTGGCTGTGTGTTTGTGTGTGTGTGTGTGTGGGGTGTGGGTGTGGGTGTGTGGTATGTATGCAGGTATGTTTCTACAAATGTTTGTACATGTACGTATGTGGACAGTTGGTTTGCTGGGAAAGGGGAAACCCACCTGTTACAATTGATTTCGTTTTGCCATGATAATTGTTCCAAGTCAAGAAAACAGTTTGATTTCCACACCCTCTAGGAAAGAAAACCAACAATTGGTTTGGAAAATGGAATGGTTGGTTTATTTCCGGGTTGGGGGCCTGGGGTAAATCAACTAATACAGTTGCTTTGTTTCATCCCACCCCCAGAAACAAAACCAACCTTGATTTTCACTCTGGCAGGTAGGCATCTGTGGCCTCTTTGCTGGAACAGTGAGTACTGTGAGCACAATGCCTGTTGTAAGGAGCTGCGAGCTTGTTGATCTTTGGTCTCTTGTTTCCAGTTGGGGTCATCGACGAGTGTGCCATTCCATTCAGTATTCATTCAGCTGTCGCTGACGGTTGTTCTCCCAGTTTTTGTTGGACAGTTCGTCCGGGCAGCTTTCATGGTAAAAATAAGTCGTCTTGGAATTCCCTTTGGAACGATTAGCAGGTATGTGTGCCCCAAATTGATGTTATCGAGCTGATGGAAATAAGATTGTGACATCACGGTCCAACTGAAGAGTCAAATGAAGAATAAAATGTACTCTTTTTCATTTTATTTCACTTCAGTTCACTTTCATTTCAGTTGTGTTTTGCTGTTCATAATTTATACAACTTTCTGCGACACATTCTCTCACGAAGAAGTGGACATCGACAAAATCGGATTGCTATCCATTGCTCTTTTAGGTGAGCTTTCATGGCCGGATCCATGTGGGCCAGCCTACGTGCGCCCCCCCCCCATTGAAAACCCCCTCCCTGCATGTTTCTCATTTGTCAACAATGGGGTCCGGCGCTCTCTCCCCTGGTTCATGCAGGACCTCGAATTTGTTTCTGTTTTGTTTGCAGCACATGCTCTCTTCGTAAACGAAATTTTCGTTGTTTTCTTGTTCCTCTACCTCTCCCAGTTTCCTCGAATGGCAACTGAGATAGTGAGAGAAGGGGTACTTTTGTTTGCAGTTGTCCTGGTGCAAGTGTGTTTGATGGTTCTGACTTTCTACCTCGCGTTGCGGCCCATGTGGAACTTCCGGCCTTCAGACATTGTCGCTGCCTTCTTCTGTTCTACCCACAAGTCGCTCACATTAGGTAAGTGCCCACCAAACCGTCTGCTCCTGTTCCGGGGTAATCAGCTTAATTGTGGAACATAATTGGCAGAATTACGTTCAGGTAGAAGGCCACATGATGGGTCAATGCCATGTCATCCGTCGATTCGTCAGATCAAAGAAGGGCAGGTATAGCTTTGCAAGACGAACAGGCAGGCACTCTTCACTGGTCTGCGAAGTGTCAAGAATGGCAGCTTGAGATCTTTTGAGCTCACATTGAGATTGCAGGTAGGAGATTCGGGGCAGGTTGACATTTGTGGAGGGCATCTCGTGTTGATGGAAACCTACGAGTACCAGGCGGATACTCGGGCTCTTTCACTTCGTGCACATTCGGCAACCTGTCTTCTGAATTAGCTTCCAAACATAAACGTCTTTTTGGGCCCATGAAACTTTTCATTTGCAGTGTGAAGGCAATAGCCCGTTTCAAAATTTCTGGTCTTAGATGTCTTTACCAAGGTGTATGCAAGCAAAAGTCAACACGAGATTGCGAAAGAGTGGTCAGTTTTGGATTCACTTGAAGTCAGGTGTTTACGCAGCAGCTTCTCCTGGTGAAGCCCTCGGCGCATCGTGAAGTTTTCATGCCAGTTGCTTCAGGTTGTGCGTTGTGTGCCTTACATATTGGCCTCTGTGGCTGCAGCGGATCCACTGGGTGCCTGACCGGACGACGAGACACCAGTTATCACCAATGCAGCTGCCCCCTTCCGGATCCCTGTGCAGATCTGGTTGTATCCCGTTCCAAAAACTTTCCAGGCATTCCAATTCTGAAGATCGTGTACGGCGGGGACCCGCAGCTGTCCATCATCTCCATCCCGCTGCTCATCTACCACCCCGCGCAGATCCTGCTCGGCGGACTCCTCGTTCCCAGCGTGCGCGGGTGGATGAACGCGCAGACTCGCGGGTACCGGCGGCGCAACTCGATATGTCGTTCTTACGATTCTCGAGCCGTTTTCACAAATGGCAGTTTTGCTCATTCCAGTACACAGACTTGTATTACATACATTCTGTTCTTGTTGCAGACGCGGTGGATACGGAACACTTCGGACTGTGTGACGTCGTTCTTGCGCGTCACCTGCGCCACGGCCAACAGCGATCTGATCCCGTGTTGTGCGACAAGTGCAGCTGTGGTGACGCACAACAAGCGTGTCATGATGTGTGGACGCGCTCACTGACCAAAGCTTGTGATATTTGCTCATTCGTGTGGTGTGTGTTCGTCTTGTGTTGGAAATGTCTTTGAAAGCGATTCATTGAGAAACCATTGAACAGCAAGTACTGGACAAGTGACTCAGTGATACGTTACGTGAAGGTAGATTGTTCCGTCATTTGGTTTTTACTGATTTCTGTTTGCGAAATGCGGTGGTACGGTGGTTTTTGTGTTGTTTCCAAAGACAAACGGGGCGTGGAATGTCTTTTTCTGCGACGGCGGGATTGCTTGCTGTCTGCCAGCAGGTTCGGTCTTTTCTCACAGCACTGAAAAGTCGGGAGTTGAGCTTCTTGACTGAATCCTGGGTTCCTGAAGATTTGATAGTGTTCCAAGATTCTGCTGAAATCCATTTTGTTGCGAAATAAATTTTGTTGACCTGAACTTTGTCGTTTTGCCTGTCAGATTAGTGGTGTGTGTGTGTGTGTGTGTGTGTGTGTGTGTGTGTGTGTGTGCGTGCGTGTGCATGCGTGTGCATGCGGTCCTGCGAATTCGAATTTGCAGCAGGTTCTTGGTTTGGTTAGTTTGTGGTGCGCTCAGGAAGGGTTGGTGCGCTCACAAGTTCACGTAGCCTTCAACACTAGAGCACCATCAATTGCAGGTAGGAATTTGTGTGCAAGTTTGACATTTTCCTGCAGGCACGAAACAAGGGGCTTGGAGTCGCCCGTGGGTCACTTGTCTCCCAGAACCCAACAATTCTTGCAATCGCTGAACAACAACGTCGTGCGTGGTTTACGGACAAAAAAACCCTCCTTCAGCTGTCCAACGTTGTTCGATGTGTATTTTATGAACTTTTTTTGCATTCTTGTGTCGGGATCAGTCCAGTTTGTACATCTTGAATTTCTGACAGCTTGTGTGGCCGGACGGTGGTGCTGATGAACACGCACAAAGCGTTTGCCGAGTCCTTCGCAGTTCCAGAATGGGCGTGTCTTTTCACACAAGCAAGTGCGACGTCGTGCAGGAATACAAGGATCTTCACAAAAGTATCCATCGGCTGCCTGTCGCATATGTTTTCTGCTTTTTCCCTTTGTTGCTTCCTTTTGGGGAGACCAGGTCGAAATGTTGATCTTCTCGTACTCACCCGAGAGCTGTGCATTGGAAGCTACCTTTTGCAGTCAAACGCCCATTTGGTTTCGCAAATATGACTGAGGAAGTTGTTTTCTTGTGTGCATCCATCAAAGAATTTGCATTTTGTTCTGTCTTTAGAGCTGGGTGAGACCAAAGTGGATTTGTTGGGAATGTTGAGGACTTTGCGGAGCAGATACATTGTGTTCTCATCAAGTGCAACAAACGTATCAACAGTTTGCTCAAGCACTCAACACATTTTGTGAAACACATCAATTGGGGTATCTTTGCACAGACCACAGCCACAGCAACATTGGTGTTGTGGTGCAGTCAATCCACCAAAACAGGAAAGATTTGTCAAGGAAGTGTCCAGGGAGACTGGTGTTGGAAGGGGTCAGTTCCACTGCTGTATCGTCAGGGAGGACCTTGTGGTGAACAGAACAGTATCAAGACTATTTCCTCCCGTTTGACCCCAGCACTTGTAATGCAACCACAGAGGGCTGTTCTGCAGGGAATTCTTTCGCCGATGGTGTCTTTCCAATACCACTCTGTCCAAAATGCGATTTGCCGATCAAAAAATGTGCTCTTGGTGACTTTTCAGGTGATTTGAGGAGGTTCTGCCATTGAGGTTGCTCAAAGCACCTGTGGGCAGTATCGACAGAAAGCATCTGAACACCTGTTTCTTGGTGAAGATAAAAATCAAATTTGGATTTTCTGGGTCTTATTTGGGTCAAGGATAATGCGTGAATAAGGAATGTGTTTGGTACGAAGTTTCAGATTTGTGAGGGCAAAAAGTTCAAATTTTTGGGGTTGCTTAATTTTGGACTTCACTACATAAAAGGGGTGATATCTCAGAAAGAACTGCAAAAATATTTGAAGAAGGATATATTTTGATGACATGTGGTACACGGATGGTGTTAGATTGGTGTCATTTGTTTTTCAAGTTCAAAAATTTGTGCATGCATGGAGCCAAAGTTTGGGTATAAATTTGGGACTTTGTTCTTTCGATTGTCTTGGAGAGCTTCACGAAGATTTTTGCGGGAGACAATGAAGGCTGTTCCGTATATACAGATGTTGAGATCCTGGATAGATTCAGATGATCACTGAGAAGGAGGAGACTTGCCAGAATCAGGGACTTTCTGTTGCACGACGAAAATGCAGCTGCACAGAGCCAGACTCATTCTGAACTGTCGGTACAAGGTCACCCACAACATCAAGAGTCCTTGGTCAACCACGCAGTCCAGATTTGGCACACACCCAATAACTTCTTCTATTTTCCAGAAATGAAGAACCATCTGAGAGGTCACACCATCAATTCCTTGCAGGAAATCTGGACTGCCATGAAATACAGAATGGTCCAAGTTCGTCCTGCGCAACTCAGACTGTGTCTTAACAGTTGGAGGAGACACTCTTGGCATTGCATTTCCGTTGGAGGCACACACTTTTTACTTCTTAAACTTCTCTCGTCAACATCTCCACGAAAGTTCGGTTGTACGAGTATACGTGATAATTCTTCCCATGCGCGTGAGCTTTCACTGCAGGGCCAAGGAGAAGATTGTTACAACGGGTCCTCGACACGCATGCATGAGCCTGCATCAGAAAGCCACACGATGTGAGTCTTCATTGCAAAACCAAAAGTGTCTCCAATTGTATTGGTGAGGCATGTAACCAAGAGGCGATTCTTGTTCAGGGCACCGCGTGGTGGGAAAGAGGCCGTTTGCACATGAGAGTGACCTTTCCGTTTGCTGGTCCATCCCAAACATGATGACTGTCTGCACATGTCACGACTTTCTAAGGAACCTGATACCATCTCTGCTCATTTTATTTTTCTCCACACCGTCCTGTTGAAGCTGTCAATCCAGGGAGCCAGACGTCATCTGCGCACAATCTGCTCTGTGATTTCTGCGGCACACACACTTGAATCAGGTAGGAAACTCGTTTTGTTCACTCAGCAAAACCTTTATTCTGTCCAATTGCACAGATAGGATCACAAAACTCTTTTCACGCTGCTTCGGTTTCATTGAGAACTGTTGAGATTGTTCCTTTTGCAACTGAGATTGCGCGATGCCTCACCTTATCACTGTGATAGTTTCACAGCCGTGGCAAATTAATTGAACAAAGGGATTGTGGCACCAAATTTCCGAAATGTGGGAAGCATGCACACTTGTATCTATCAGTAAAATCATTCGTGGAGCATTTCGTGTGGTCACCACAGGATGCGGATGCAGCAGCACAAGCGCGGCGGCGCCATGTCGCCTTTCCCACGACGCCGCTTCCGGCTGATGGCGGGCACGCAGATGCTGCTCGGCATGGCGTCCGTTGTACTCGCCGGCGTCGACATGGTTCTCTCCAAGCACCGCATGAATCTTTGCTACGAGTCCAGAGAGAGTCGATACGAAAGGTGACCAACCCAATCGATCAAAACAAAAGAGCTGTTGAGTGTGTGTGTGGGAGAGGGGGGCAGTGCCAGAGATGTCATTTTCTTGTTTGTACCGGAAACACAAGAGAAACAGGAAATAATGGCGGGTGAAACAAGTGAAGGTCAACGCTCCGAAATGTTGCTGCTTGTCTGCACGCATGGGCCGCTGAAGACCACCCGCATCAATGTGTTGTTTTGACAAAGTCACGCGCCAAAGAAAAAATTATTTTCCTCAATCTGAGTTGGTACATCAGTTCGTACGAAGTCTTGATTTCGTCTGTGTTTCAAGGATGATTGCCAAGAATTTGGCGGAGGACGAAGGAATAGAAGTGGAGGAAGAGACAGGGTTTTACGGACTGGACAACTGCTACAGGATGATCCAGACTTTGCCCTTCGCGGGAGCGACCATCTGCAGTGCAATGATCGTGCGTATTTTTCAGAATTTAAATGTTGATTTTCCTGAATCACTTCTCACCTGAATGAAAATGAAATCAACTTGCACACATGGTTTTTGCCTGTCTTCAGTTCATCGTGACGGGAGCGATTGGACTTGGGGCTGCGAGAACCAATATAAATCACCGACAAAGCGGACTTGTGGGTCTTCGGATAAAATTTGAACACAGTTGAATCTGCTTGCAATCGTTCGAATTTCTCCTGTTTTGTTTCAAAGTTCAAAAGAACTGTTTTGTTGTTGTGATTTTTTTTCAGAAAAATGGCTACATGGTGTTGAACATCCTTTGCACTGTGATGATTGGTCCTTCAACCATTCTGCTTGTCACCGTCGCTGCGCTGTTGCCTTACGGGTCATACGAGAGTGTAAGCAAAAAGCCAAACTGACGACAGATATATTACAAGAAGAAGACTGTTTCTGTTTAGCGATTTTTTTCTGAGCCTTTAATTTTGGAGCAAAGTGTGCCTTCGAAGGTTGTGACCTCAGACCAAAGGGTGTGGTCCTCAACCCACCGCTCTGAAGCAATGGGCTCCAGCTTTTAGATGAGGACAACGGGGTAATCTCCACTGTTCATGTTTTTATTGATTCCGGACAGTCATCTCTGCTGCCAGTGCAGTGTTTGTTATTCTTTTTTCATCTGAAGTTATTTTGGAAATCACAAAGAAAATCTTTTTTTGTCCCAAAATCTTTTTTGCTGGACTGAAAAGGTGGCTCGACCGAACTCCCACGGGACGTTTGGCAAAGTGAAATATGTTTTGGTTCCCCATTGGCTCGACTTTGGACGGCCAACAACTGAACAAAATCGGAGAAGCATTCTCAGATGGTCGGTCACTCAGTCGTGTTTGTTCCCTTTCTTCGTGCAAAACGTGAACGACAAAAAGGGTTGAGATATGCATATTTCTCTGTGGTAATTTTCTGTCACTATGTTTTCCAAAACGAACAGGAACTGGACGGGAGAGATCATTTTGAAAGGAGGCTCTTGTTTCACACAGGAGACGATGGGAATAGAGACGGTGGCCTTCAAGGGGCAGCTGGCGGTGTCGGTTCTGCAGGGCCTGCAGTGTGTTGCATCTTGGATCCTGTGCGTTGTGGCGGCATGCGTCTCTTGTTGCTGCGCACCCACCGTGGACCAGGTAGACACCAAAGCCGGGGACAAAGTACAGACATGTCTGCTCATTGGACCAAGCAAACGTAAAGATCTGCCTGTGCATCCACAATTGCAATACACAGCTCCGTTGGGTGCAACAATTCTCCAACTGTATTTTGTGTGTTGTTGCTTCAAGTCCCAAGAGCCACATAGAGTATTCTGATGTGCATCGGTGAATTTTGCGAGTGAAGATGAAATGAACTACATTTTGTTGGGCTGAAGGCCTTTGTGCTGCAGTGCAAATTGTTGCTCAGCAATCTGTGTGTGTGTGTGTGTGTGTGTGTGTGTGTGTGTGTGTGTGTGTGGTGTGTGTACGTGTGTGTGTCTGTCTGTGTCTGCAAGTGTCTGTGTCTGTAACAAAACTATGTCTGTGGTTTTTTTTTGCAAGCCACCAGTTTGATTTCAAGAACTGCAGATTCTCCAGCGGTTTCAGGATTGTGCATGAGATTGAGGTCTTGGGCTCAAACTTTCTTCTTGAAAATCAACGTATAAAACTATTGCACATGTATTGGGAGCAACACAAGGGGCACGGGGGTCAAAAGGGGCCCAGGCATCTTGGTCTCCCTGCTTTGACCAGACGTCAATTACAATTGTTGACGGATTTTCAGGTGAAAGTCGTGCAGATCGGGACTGGAGCGAACGGAGCGTACCCGGGACCACCCCGCACCACGACGGACGACAAGGCCAATCTGCTCATGTTCGACCTGCTCGGCGGCAATGCAGAGCCTGGCGGCCTCAAACAGAGGGCCATCAGCCCCACTTCGCTTGCTTGATTAAACATGTTGATGGACCTCGTCAAATGGCATGCGGACTCCTTGGTAACATGGAATTGTACTGATCATTAGAGAGTGAAACCCGCAGAACATTCTCAATTTCTGACCAGGGCACAACACAAGAATTTGTATATTTTGAACACAGTCGGTGTCGTGTGTGCGTGTTGTGTCGTACGCTCGTACAGCAAACGGAGACTCGTCTTGAGCTTCATTAAAGTTTTATTGTCGCATTCAAGCACAAAGATATTTTAAAAATTCGAATGAGAAAAACTTTTGACATCTAACACCGTAAACCTACGCGCAATGCAAAAACAACTCTGAAAAAATTGTGCTTTTCTCATGCTGCACATAATTCTTCACTTTGATTGCAATGTAGAGATGAATAAAAAAACAACTGTTGTCGATTTTCTGAAGAGAAAAAGCGTCTAGATACATTGCTTTGTGTGACAAGTACAGATCAAGAAATGATCACCTCGATTCAGGCATCGGTTCATCCCATCGTCTCAATTGTGGAACGTCAGTGGTGAATGTGAGAGGCAACAGTGTTCAAAATTGCAGCAAATGGTTCCAGTTCGTTTTAACCCCCAAACAAATACGAGTCGAAGACGAGCGATGCGTGCACGGAAATGTGGAAACAAGAAAAATCACTATGTGCGCGCAAAAACATCACCAAACATGCAGCCACGGTTTGGTCCCATCAAATTCACGGAACCTGAATTCGTTTTCCTGATCAAGCAGAATGTGCAGTTTTCAGACGTCGGAATACCTGAGCAGAAAGCAATCCAAAATCCAAGTTTTTTTCTGTGGGTATATATGAACATTCCATCTGCCACTCGCATTGGGCATGCATTTGTTTGCAGGTTGCAAGGACTTCGGCAATTGCGGCAACAGCTTCGTCGCTCTTGCACGCAATTGCCTTCAATTTGAACTTCTGAAAAAAGGATCAGCTTGATAGTTTAGGTGCTCATGGGCTCCCTTGAACTTTGGAGTTGCTGCCCGCTTACATATATGTATTTTCCTGCTAGACTCCATGCATGCACAGTCCGAAAACAATTTTTGGACACACACGCGGTTGTTCAAGCGTAAGCCGATGAGATCGTCAGTGAACCCATTTTCAAATCGTATACATAAAAGACAAAGAGAACGAGCATAACAGCTCTCAGGAAGACGACGTGTTGCACAAAATTGTTGGACTCACATTAATGTAATTTTTCTCACACGTGGTGTTTCAGGAACATCGTGAACGCATTTTGGCCGTTGTTTGAATTCAAACCCCTTTACCTCAGACAAATTGGACTCAACGTGTTCTGACATTATTTCCACAGATTGAGACCCCATGTTTGGTCAGTTTCTGTTCTGAAGTCGATGTGAAAAAAGTCAACTTCTTTGTTTGGAATTTGCGAAAATGAATTATCTCCGAAGTGCAGCATGGCACCCCAAGGCTGAAACTTGCTGTGCGCTTCTACCTCAGGACAGTTTCTGTTTCACCAAAGGCTCCTTTCTGACTTGTTGAAGGTAACCTTGATAAAGACCAATTTCATCAGGGTCGAACGGGTGGCAGAAACTGAACCAGGAGATGGTTGCGAGGAGACACACAACGACGAGAGCGAAGAGCCCGAGCATGGTGAGAGCACAGCTGAGAGAGAAGGCGCGCTCCAGGTCAGCCTGACGCTCCGCCATGCTGATGTCGTCGATGATGAGCCAGAACTGCTCTCGGATGCTGAGGAAGATGCAGACGTGGAACCATTGATGGCTGTGCCCGACTATGTCGAACATACCGGGCCACCAGCGTTCAGGAACCTTGATCACATTGATGAAAGCACCACCAAGCATTATCACAGAGTGGACGACGAATCTCCAGCAATACCCCAGCTCTTTGATTGGCTCCCCGAATTTTATGCCTTTGCTATTTGTCGGAGATGTCTCAGTTGGGTTGACTTGTTCATTTATTGACGCTGCTACGATGTCGGAAACATAGCCTGCTTCCAGGTTTGGATCGATACTTGCAATAGCTTTGGAAGGAGAGAATATCTCAGCGAAGAAGCGAAATATAGCTGGAATACTGCCGAGGAAGGCTGGAAGCCCAAATGCAAGTGTCCGTATCGTGTATCCACAGGCAGAAGGATACAGCCTGGTGTAGCAGCAGATCCACATGCCCAACACCCCTGTTATGGCAATGAAACCCATGTACGAGTCCCCGTTAAGGAACAGAATGGTGTTGGCGGCATGTTCCGTGGGTTTGTTGTACAGATAGTAGACGATGGCGCAGGACGTGCCGTAGACGGTGATGGCGGCGTAGTCGAGCATGAAGCACACGTCGCGCCAGCGTCGAGACCAGGCGCAGCTGCAGAGGTGCGCGAAGCTGCTCGTCGCGAACAGGATGCAGATGCCGGCAATGTATCCGTACAGCGGCAGGCGCACGTGCTTGGGAATGCTCTCCAGCCTCCGCCACAAATCAGTGTCGAAGCACAGATAGTAGAAGAAGTAGAGAAGCGGAGCAACATGGGTCCAAACGTTGAGAGTTTCATTGTGCAGCAGAAAGGCACTCTTGAGGCCGTACGCAAAGCTGGTTCCCAGGGGTCGGTACCCAGAGAGAATGAAGCGTTCTTGAACCTCCACTGGCACTTCTTGATTGCTCAGAGAGGCCACGAACATGATTGCTTACTTTAGCTCCACTCGTTGTATTATCTCCACCCGCATGGAACTGTCGATATTCTCAATGGATCTGGCTGCAGTCAGCAAAGCAACAGAAGCTGCCTCCTATTTTTGTTTCGAAAACCAAAAGGTATATTTGTCCAGAAAATCTTCTGTGATCACGTGCTGTTGCGAACATTGCTTCCTCGACCTGCTGTGTCTGGTACGAAATCAGATCTGATGAAGGCAATGTGAATGCAAAAATTCAGGCCGTACCAGCTTTCCTTGAACCAAACAGCACAAATCCACCATGAGATTAAATCGACTCACAGATCCAACCTGACACACTGAACATGCATGCAGATGGGTGCCGATCAATTTTTCCATGCAGAAATGATCAGCGAATACTTCCCTTCACAAATGGTTCGTTTCCGTTTCTTGTCCTATTGAGCCATCATGAACATTTCTGCATCCCTGAGTTCGTGGAAGAGCAGCTGAAAGCCAGCAATGGTAATCCGAGGCCTGCCATTGAGTTTTGTGATTGCTTTGCGCAACCAAAAGCCTGACGCTCTTGTCTTGCGTGCAAGCCTTGGAGACCTCGGTCATCCACATCCACCCATGGAATGTATGTTGACCCGAAATTCCATTGAAAGAAGTGCAAAGCTACACGCACACGGAAACACAGTGAAATTTTGTCAGGTCTTGGGATTCCAACACACAGTCCTGACTGTGACTTTGAGAGCGTCCATGGTGTGACTGAGGATCGAGCAAAGGACCCACCTCACCCATTCATTGCCTGCACAAGCCTCAAGCGAAGCTGCAACCATTCATATTGTATTGACTTGCCAGTACACCACTGCGTGCTGCGAATCCCTCCACGCCAGTGCCAGGCATTCGTGCAATGAATGAGCTGCACGGTGCAAGAAAGAATTATGGTACTTCGGGGACTTAGGAGCTTCCAATGCAAATGCAACCCAAACGAGGATGTTCCATTGCTCTTTATTGTTGCGGATCTGAGCTTCACTGTTGCCTGTTTGTCCTTTTGTTTTTACCGAAGTAGGAATCTTGCGTTAGTGGGCGAGGTTCTGTGCCTCCCTTATATAAATCTGAGATCGCAAGTTGGCTTTGAGGGAGAGTGTGTACTTTGCCTCCTGATGACCCACCAACCCACCCACCTATCCAGCCGGAAACCTGCGTGCGAAAATTTGGCTTTTGTGGAATGACAGGATCTTTCTGTGGCAAACTGGACGGAGAATAGACTCGTTTTGCCATTGACAGAATGAAAAAGGGGCTCAGTCAGATGTACGCGGTAAGAGCCATGAAAGAGTTCCCGCTGGTTCCGACCATTTTCTGTGTTTTACCGATCCATCGCAGTTGGTTGTGAGCTTTCCTTGCATCCGGAAATGAGAACATATAAAAACGGTGTACGCCTCTATTGCGTGGGCTTTTAGCACTCTGGCTGTGGTCGAGATGTATCTCGACCCGCGAACAGAAGGCTTCAGTGGTCCGCCCTGTCCGTAAGGAATGTAAGGTTGCAGGGCCCTGAACTTCTGGTG
>JAAUXT010023165.1_pt1 | contig 16048 bp, 21 predicted proteins | sample 7278171 | NCBI WGS metagenome assembly JAAUXT01 (sample SAMN14350112, study PRJNA611818) | marine sediment metagenome | isolation source: surface marine sediment (1.8m) | place: French Polynesia: Moorea | collected 2018-08 | reverse complement strand
TTGAGTTCAGACCTACTTTGTGTTGTCCTTGTGTTGTGTGATTGCATGGGGTGAGAGGAGGAGATCGCAACCCCGCAAAACGCAACATCTCAAGGCCTCTGTGGGATAGGAGGAGATCGCACTCCCTCAAAAGTCGACATCTCAAGTCCTCTGTGGGATATTCTCGCCTTCGGCTGTTCGTGCTGTTGCACAAACATCGCCTTGCGATTTCGTTCATGAGGTTCATCGGTTTGAAGCGCATCTGGCGTGAGGCGGGTGCTGATCGATGCAGCGACACGCACCGTGATTCGGGACTCGTCGTTGCCTGGGCTTATCAGGCTTTGGTGCGCACATTCTCGCGGCGACCGCCGCTCCTTCAGCCGGGGAGATTGCAGGGGCTTCCGGGTGACATTATGCGCTATCACACACGAGCCGAACGAGTCTCGGCTCCTTCCAAGCGAAATTACCCGCGAAGCTACAAGATGTCCAGCTCCGCGGCGAACAATCAGGGAGATTCGGATTCAGCTCATGAATCCAGACGGTTCTCGCAATGAGCGGCCCACGAGGATAAAGTGCATCGCGGCTGGATGAAGGAGATGAGATATTCATTTCACCTGGATAATGCCCTGCAGGAGGAAGTGTCATTAGCGCGAGACCGGAACTAATGTGATCCGCATAATGGACACACAACACAGCGAGCTCGCTGCGCCGCCACAGAGAGAGAGCGGCGACGAGAAGGAGCCGACAGAAAATCGCAGAATGTGCCACAGGTTGCCTCCGAGGTGAGAGTTTCAAGTGACAACGTCTGACGCAAGAATAGCTTCTTGTGCAATGAACTCTTCTCTTGATATTTTCGGGCTTTTCCTCAACTGGACACTGACACCTGCGAAATGAAACGAACGCCACCAAAACCTTCACCTTCTGAGTCCAAAGATGCTGGGTGATTGGAATTTTAGCACAAGCATGTCTGAGTCCAGTTTATGGGATTGGTTCTGCTGGAAGAGGAGGGGTTTGTGCAGAACAACAGAAGAGAAGAAGCCGACAGAGCTCACCCCGTCTGAAATGAACATTTTTTGTTGTTTGCCCCCCAAATGTTGGTTTTGAGAACATTTTACCCGAGCCGGGCTCAGAACAGTGGGTCGTGTTGCTGTGATGACGACTCAAACTCTTCTCAAAATCCAAACGTCTGGTTCCGCAGAAGTCGGTGTTGGAGGCAGTCCATTGAAAATGCAACCCCCCCCCCCCCCGAAGTCTGACCCCGTCCTCCTTTTCATTTTCAACGGATTCTTCAACAATGGATTTTGAGTTCTGTTTCCCCTCAGAGCTTTTGTTTGTGGCTCACTCGTTGGTTGCAAGTCACGGTAACTCTGGGGCACATTGTTGTGGCTCGTCGCAAATGCTCACAAGAAGTTGCCCCTCATCTCTGAAACATGTTGGATCTATCAAGTCCAGGCAACAGCCCTGCTTCTCACGTAATCAGTTTAAGGACTGTGCTCAGGATTCCTCTCTTCATCTCAGTTTTCTCCCAAATGGGCTCCGGCAGCGATCAGACTTCGTTTCTTCATGCTCTTTCAGGGCAGTGTTCCAGAACACAGTAAATTGCGATTGCTGCAGAGGTTCCTTGTGAAGGAGGACGAAAGAAACTGTTTTGGAAATTATTCGAGTCGTTGGAAGCTAAATCGCCATTTACTAGACTTGCTGGTGTACAACAGCCGCGTTCCCTGCCACCAGACTGTGATAACTTCGACACTTCTGTTGTTTGGTCTCTGTGTGGTGACAAGTGAAAGAGTTCAGTTCCTGGTTGACTTCCGTCCAGCATTTTTAAGCAGGAGGAAACCAACCAGGTTGCTTTAAACCCTCCCCCTGGTAAAGCAACTTGGCATCCAAACCAACCAGGTTGTATTCCCAGGTTGCTTTGCCAGGGGGGTAAAGCAACCTGGTTGGCTTCCTCTTGGTCAAAAGAATACCAGACCAAAGCAATCAGGTTGGTTTACCACCCACTCCCCTGGTGAAGCAACCTGTCCATGCACACACAGCAGCCACATACACGGACACGCGGGCAAACCGATAATCACCTCTTTCCATCCAGTTGAGTATTGCAAACACTCTGAGCCTGTTGAACTCCTTTCTGTACACGACGAAAGTTTGCAGAAGTATCAGTGCTACGTTGCTGCTTTGTCCCTCCTTTGCGGCACGCTTGACAAGTTTTGGGTGTTTCATATGAATTTCACTTTTCGCCAAACCCCGCGCGGCGGAAAGTGCCCGAGCATGAGAGGATGGCTGCTTCCTCCGTGACGAGTGACAAAAGGCACAATTTTGCCGCTCGTGGGCCACAGAATTGTTCTTTGCATCCACCGCGATCACTGGATGAACCGTACTCGGCCGTCTGGTTGTGCCCAACAGCCCCAAGCAAACAACCGAGTCTCCCCTGTTCACCTAACAGGAGACGACGGGTCCCTCAGAAGATTGCTTCCGTGTCTTCCGACAGCGACAGGAAGGAGGATGTCAGAGATTGAAAAACTTCCTCCGACGTCTCGAATTCTTTGCCACAAAACAAGACAAACGCAAAAGAACACCATGCAAGTGGCCCTTGAATTACTTCACAGCAGCTCGAGAGAAACCCAAACTGAGTGTGTGTGTGTGTGTGTGTGTGTGTTTGGCGATACACTGGATTTCCCCCAAAAAAATATTTTTCTGGGGATTCTCAGATTTTGCAACGTGACGTTCTATCTGGCGGAGTTTTCAGTCACCTTCGAAAAACCAATGGCCTCTTCGATGAACCCCTGCCTCACTTTTCCTCCAAGGACGACTCATGTACAAATAAAAAGCAACTCAGTCACTGTGAAACGTTAACTGCGAGATTGGCCTCTCTTGAACGGGCAGACACACTTACAGAATCTTTCCTGAACATGATTCATGGTTTCCAGCCAGCCAGTGACAAATGTCCAAAACTCTGCAGCAAATTCCCCAACTTTCATGAATGTGAAGCACACTCGACCAGACAGTTCCAGCAGTTGGGCCGCGACTGTGACGCTGGTAAAGCTGAAAGCGCAGCGACGTGCGCTTTGTCCACAGCAGGAAACAAAGAGTTCTGGCAAAACACAAAACGGAAATTGCTTGGTCTGAAAAGTCTAATACCATCTGAGGGCAAAAGACAAATATTGACAGAAGAGCAGAGCTGTGCCGACCACGGTGTTATGGATCGGTCTGTCCGGCCCCACGTCCAGCTCTATCATAACCACATTTTTGTCCCGCTCAACGAGTGCGGCCAATGTAGACAGTCGTCCGAACTCGATCAACCCACTTATCTGAAGGTTTGTGGCGCCATGTCTGGTAATCCGTCACCTTGCAATTAAATGGCTGAAATGTCGAAATTGCTTGCTGGCAGGAGAAAGAAAACGTGGAAGCAAGCCACTTTGTTTGCGTGTTTCACGTTTTCTTGGAGCTGTATTCCAGCTGCGTCTCTATTTTAAACCCTCATTACGAGGGAAGAAGCCCCACCATTCAAGGACGGGAAAACTTCATTTGTAAAACGATCAGATAAGACGACTCGTCGTTTGGCTCCTAATAGACTTTCAGATCTCCATCAATTCCCGCTGACCAGACATTGTTCAAACCCTGAACGAGAGCCGGAGTGGGCTGTATGTAAATGAGCTTCAAAAGGAGATCACGCGGTCTCCATTTCCATGAGAACAACGAGTTCCAGGCTTTTCGGAAGGACTGCGCACGAAACTCCACTGCACGCGTGCGGCACTGCCGTCAGTAGGCTTTATTGTTGCAGCGCATCCATTGCAATTCCAGGTGATCATCAAAGAGGAAAACAGACAGGTTCACAACTCGTTTTGTCCCGTTACATTTTTGGATGTAAACGCGAAGGGCCTGACGGGTTGGGTCGATGAAAATGCACGGAAATAATGGATCAAGCGGCCGATACCGGCAGCAGCCATCCGTCTGAACGCGGCCGCAGCTGGAGATCCACCGCGAGAGCTTCGCCTCTGAACATCCCAACAAGTTTTGTGTTTGTGGAACTCGGACAGAATAAGTCCATATCAGAGGAATCTAATGTCGAGATACGGAATCTAATGTTGAAACAGTCAACAGAGTGCAGCGGCGAGAAGAGGTGCGGATCAACTGCACAAGTCTTGAGCCACGCTTCTTCTCCAGTGGAGCCAGAATACAGTCAATATTTACCAACCATTTAGCAACTTCGACATCATTTACATCGTGATTTGGCCAAAATAAGATTTGCCTCGAGATCGATAAGCTGCTTCAAAGAAAATTTATCGCAGCCACGAGTCCCACTTGCGCCGGTTAATCTGGGCGCTGTATTCACTCCATGTGCCAAACAACGAGCAACAATCCGCTTCCGCTGCAGGAATCCGGTGTCTCGGGCTCCGGGCAACATGATCTTGTTAAGTTTGGGGAGGACCTTATTGATGTGCCTCGGGCCTCGGGACGGCGGGGCTACAGACCACGCCACACCTTCCACTATCGACTCCCAGCACACACCCAGGTCACAGTCCAAGACAGGACATAGTCAGCTCGTTCCCCGAATTAGCCTTTTGGGCCGGGCGCCTGCATGATCACAGTCAGGCGGGGGACATTAGCTCTTATCATGCGGAGCCTTTCTGTGCTTAAGCTCGTATTTCTTCACTGAGCAAAGCCTTGAAACACAGACGCGTTGGTCCACAGGTCCCTGTCTCTAAATATTAACCTGTTCATGGTCCCTCGGGTCGCTGGACCGTGCGCACTTCCAGCCGATTACTTCATCTCGTGCACGTGAGCCCCCACAACTGTGCCAAGACGGCGTTGAACATTCAGTCTTTGTTGTTTTCCCATCGTTCGTTGGGACATGTCAAACATTCTGGACTCCTCTTTTGAGCCTGGAACCACAAAAGTGGGCACACCTGGATTTTGCTCAGCCATGTCTCCCTGAAATTCTGGAAAAGAACCTGATGTGTTCGGAAAAAAGACCGACCAATGGTAAATATTTGTCTGCGGCGGTCAAACCAATCTCCAGCCCATCATTACATCGACAACTACATTTGTGTACCTACTTATTTGGTCGGACCCATCGCAACCCAAGCCACTCGAGTCGTAAATAGCGCAGCTGCTTCATGCGGAAGCTTGCAGCTTCCAATGGGCATGAGCTTCATATTTGGAGACGCGCCGCGCTGCTATCTGCTGCCACAACTCATTTTTCAACGCTTGGGTTACACCTCTGAAGCACACTCCGCTCGCCGGGGGCCCTTGGGCACGCCGACCGAATTCTGACCACGAGGGTCTCATCTCTCCAGATATTGGTCAGTTGCACTAGCGATAAACAGGATTGAGCATAAACACTCGAGAGCGGATACCCTGGGATTCAGCAGGTGAGTGCCTTTGTCCCACACAACTTTATATTCTTTGTCACGCAGCAAAGTTGGGTCGTCTGCATGATTTGTGACACGGGTAGGTTTTCGCCCCTCCAAACATGAATAAACCGTCGTCCTTGCAAAGGCACAAACGAACAGAAAAGATCCGCTTTCGCTTTCAGATTTTGGACAAGCCTCACAATTCCATTGAAATCATGTCTTGCTCATGTCATTTCAAACATCAAGCGTTCCGACAGAAGATTGTCGGAAAAAAGCGTTTGGACAGCTTGGCAGATGCCTTTGTCATACGTCGCCTCTCTGCAGTTTTTCAGCGCATAATGACGCTTGTTGTTCAACCTCAAAGCCACAAATGATTTTCCAAAGCTTTCGCTGAGCTTTGTGTGTGGTCATCTCGGAAAATCAATGTGCGCTTATCTGCCAGGCGCAAAACCAACTGGAACGTGGACCACGCTCAATGGTGATACCGTGTTAGCAAGGGTATCAAACCCTTTGTCAAACCTTACCAAACCTCGCCAAGCAAAGAGGCGCACGCGAGCACTTTGAAAACATATCACGTGCAGGAAAATGAAATCAAAACTGTCGTGATGCTTGACAGTCATTCTACCTGTTCGTTCAATCTTTGTGTCTCCCATTGCTTTCTGCACGCAATGGCAAGCAGCCAGATTACGTTTGACGTCTGTCTCCCGGGAAGTCTTCTTTTGAAAAAAAGGTGTACTTTCCAGAAAGCATCTCAGACAATTCGAAAGCAGCTGCATTACTTTGACGAAGTCGATCTTTTCCGGTGCAAGAGAATACCAGCACCACATTGCAACAGCACTGATTTTACGCGACAAACAGTTGTCCACAAGCTAAATTTGAGGTCGTGTTCGGTGGGGGAGCGTTGATTCATGACACACCTGTAAATTTGTGGGTGTTTGTGTTCGAATTCAACTGTTTGACTTCGAATTCAACGGAGCATGGTTTCGGTATCGAAGATCTTGGCAGCTTCTGTGCGCACTGACACGAGACGCTGCACTCGTGTACCACAGAGCTCCGGTCAAATGCATTCGCGTTCATCAATATTGAATGTTGTTTGCGTGAGTTGTATTGTTCTGCTGACGGTGACAATTGGACGTGAAACAACCAGTCGCAGCAGAGCACCGCACAAAAACCAACCCAGCGCACACGCGTGAAGGCACGAACAGTGACAATGCAAGCAACGCGCAAAAGCCAGGGCCAATTCAGTTTGGGCAAAAAGTGCATCAACGGAGAAGTACCACTAAAGCTGCAATATAATCCAGCCTTTCGCACAACCAGAAAGACGCAGCTCTTCGGTGCCATGATGCCAAAACAAAACTGGCAATGTGCAATGATTCATTGGTCACGTCTCCTAATCTGCTTGTTCAGGAACATGTTGACCGTTTGAGGAAGGACGGATCCTGAGCACCGAGTGACTCAAGAAAATAAATAAGCTGCGGCAAAACTAAGGGACCAATACATCTCCGCGTGCAGGTTCTGTTGCACTGCTGCAGCAACCTTCGGAAGATCCTCGGCTTCTTGGGACGCTTGGAAGTGAAGGCAGACAAGACGTTTTCTGGAAGAGGAAATCTTGAGGACGTCATCTCCATATGGATGACAAACTGCACGCATTGGAGCAATAAATCTTGGCGCGATGCGCCTGAAAATCAGTAATTTGCGAGCCTTACGAGAAACATCATTACACTTCATTCTGATTAGACTCGCGACCGCGCCATAACTGTCACGTTTACAGCCACCTGCTGCGTCCCCCTGGGAACACGCATACGCTCAGTTTATGATCTGTGTCATCTCGAGGCCACGCCAACTCATCTGTTAGAACAACAGTTGCACGCAACACGGAACCCAGCCACTCAACCAACACCTCCACAGAACACAACCCGTCAGTCGTTGGCACTCCATGGCACAAATGGAACTCTTGCAAGGCGCAACAACGAGTTTCCATTGCACAAAGTCTGACCTCGAACTGTTACGTGGCACTGCATGATTCAATGCTGGGTTCCTCAACAAATTGCTTCCTGAATGGCTCTTCGGCACTTTCTAACGATGTGCTCGGCGATACAAGGACTGGCAACTGTTTGCCATGGAAGGCACCGAGTCACGCAAGGCATCCGCAGGACTCCGAAAGAGAGACCATAAACGTTTCTTCTGCCTAACGAAGGGCTGCGAACTCACTTGTTCTTCCCGTGATTCGGGCGCCCTTGCTGACAAATTATTCATCAAATCGTTCTTGAAGTCGGCCCCACAGCCACGTCAGAATGACTTTCAATTAGGTTCCGCTATGGGCACGACAAGAGCCTTTGATGATTTCTCCCACGACACGTCTCCCCTTCTGCGGGCTGCATCGCACCACGCCCCCGGGGTCGGTCGCTCGTTGCATGCAGACGAGCAGCGCCTCGCCCGATCCGACTCCGGCCTTCCATTGAAGCCACAATCAAGCCTAATTGGGCTCCACCCTCTTGAGAAAACGAAACAAACATTCCAAGTTGCGCAGCACGAGAGAGGCTCTGAGGAGGCGTTGATTTTTCAGACCCAATGACATCCATGCCATTTTATTCTTGCACCGCAGCGGTAACCTTTCACAACTGCTGTGCTTTTATGGACGAAGGTCTTCTTGGTTATCTCAATTTCGCGGAACACTGGGTCATATTTACGAAGACAACCGTGCAGTTGTGGCGCTGAGGCGACTCGTTTCCTTGAGTGTACCAACGGAGCAGAAGTTTTGCGTTCCATCAATGTGTCACAAATCGTTGATGCAACTTTCCTGTTCTTACAGATCAGAGCAAATTGACGAGAGACCTTTGTCGGAAGGACACAGCTGACGCAGCGGATCGGTGTATTGACCACGATCAGTGACAGCGCTCCATTCTGCGAATCATCAGCCTCTCTCCTTGCAATTTTCTGCTGTTACATAACAAGATTTACCGAAGCCACCGTGTGCAGTTCCTCGGCGCAGAATTGGATTAGCCCTCAATGAAGACTATGTACTCACAGGCATGTGATACAGCTTGGATCTAAGCAGAATAATCGACCCAGACAAGTTCAAAGCGGATAATCTTTCAAAGCAACAGCTGCATTGCGTGGGCCTCACCAGGCCCCCCGAGTCCAACAAGAGTCCTTTCACAAGACAAGACGCATAGAGGAGAGGATGGATGTTGGAGCTGGAGACACGGTCGCCGGACTGCTCGTCAACCTTTCACAGATCACGAGAGACGGCGTCCAGGGGCCGGAGCACTTCCTACATCACAGCAACGCCGGCGCCAACACAACGCTGCTGATGACGACCCTCGCTGCGGCGTCGCCGACGCCCGAAGCCGTCACGTCCAAGTGGTTCCACCAGCCGGGGCCCGTGGAGCTGGTTGGTGCGCAGCTCGAGCAGAGCGTCGTCCCCGCCGCCATCTGGCGCAGCTTTCAGGCGGTGCACACGCTGCTCATGATTGTCGCGCTACTACTCAACTGTCTGCTGCTCGGCGTTATCTACGGCATGGTGCCCAAGCTAACGCCGCCGCTTCAGCTACTCACGAGCCTCGCCTTCGCCGACATGCTGGCGCCGTGGGCCATCATGACCATGTACTTCCCGGCGAGCTCGTGTCAAGACGAGATCCACAGCGCGCTGCTGCTGACGGGGCACAACGCCAGCGCCGTCACGCTCATCGGCATGGCGTTCTCGCACAACGTTGCCACATTCCGACCCTTGCAATACGAGCGCATCGTCTCCCAGAAGCGCCTCTGGATTTTCATCAACGTCGTGTGGATTGCCTCCATCGTGACGGCGCACATTCACTTCCTCGTAGCTATTGCCCACCACGACCCCTCCCGCCACTTCTGCATCCAGGTGCTCGAGCAGACGAACTTCGCGCTCGTCTTGTCGGGCGCCATGTCTGGTTCCCTCGCCGTTTTCGCTGGTCTCACGTACACTCGCATCTTCGTGCACCTGCGGCCGATTCAGAGCCTGGCGGACCCCGCGGCGGCGGCGTCCGAGCCGCGCAAGTCGGTGCGAGGCGTGGTGACGGGAATCCTGCTGACCGCCAGCTTCCTGCTCGCTTGGGTTCCCTATCTCGTCACCAAGTACGCACAAGTGCGAGACAACGCGTTTGCGCACAAGGGCATGTTGATTGGACTGGACGTTTGCCAGCTGCTCGTGCTTCTCACATGCGTCGGCGCGCCTGTGCTATGCACACTGCGCATGTCTGCCCTGCAGCACGGCTGTCTGGCGCTGCATCACAAGCTGCGCGCCTGGGCGGCAGCCACCTGGCACCGTGTGGCAAAGCGCGTCGAGAGCGACGAACAGCCCTCAACGCCGCTCAACCCCATCGAGTCCATCTGCTAGACTCGGACTCAACAGTTTCGGCACAGAGAGCCGGGTCGCTCTACGTTTTCAAGAAAACATCACCACGACATCCGAATGGACATATAAACGCGAAGGCGCAACAGGCTATAGCGACTGTGAACTTGCCAAACAGTTGGGGGCTGCTTGGAACAAACCCGTGCTTCACCACACGCACAACTCCAAGACTTGGGAAGAGCCAGAACTGTGCGCAGGATAGCCACACACCTGTACTCGCGTGTTTGTGTCTTTGCTGGTTGGATCTTTTCTTTGCGAAACAGAGGTGACTTCATCTCGGATGAGACAGATCGTCGGATTTCGACGCTGTCGGACTTGACGGCTTCTTGTCGGTGTCACACTGCGTCGGTCCTTCGTTGCGGTTGTGAAGGTGCTGCGTCCTTCGCAGCGACGCACCACTCAGTGTGAAACAGGCGTCTTGGTGTACAGGTGAATTGTCCGCAAAAACGTGCCCATTCTCTTGCTTCACACGATGTGAATGTACGAGCGAATGTGATGTTCGACGTAAACTACGTCACTAAGTTTTTCGTCTCCTGGTAACTCTCGGCACAGCACAAGCCTCATGATTTACGCCCAACGTGAGGATCTAATTAAAAGCCGTATCGAGAAGAAACTCCCCGTGAACACGCATTAAGCTTTCCTTATGAGCAAATTACCCATTCCTCTAAGAGACTCAGCGTATCAGATGCACCAGACAACTCAATCAAGCGGTAATTGCACACGCCAACAAATGCGACGGCGACGACAAAATGTGAATGCGACTCACGAAATCACCTTTTCGCAAAAAAAAGCTGTGATAAGCCGGGTGTGCTGCAAATGACAAACAGCGCTCCACGCTCACCGTCTTTTGCTCTTCAAAAGACAGGCTTCATCTCAGAGACGCAAAAATCCCAATGAGGATGAAAAAGAGCTGCTCACCTCCACATCTGAAATACACGAGGGGGTCATCAGAAGATTTCGCTCGAAGGTCACACGTGCAGAGAACTCCACGGAATTTTGGACGTCCGTCTTGGGGCTTACGAGTATGTTGCAGCACCGAACCTCCTCTCAGACTCATCGCAAGAAGAATGTGGAAAACACTGACGGTCAGACGAGAAAAAATGTCAGCGAAAACTTCTGATGAACCCCTCCAACACGTACTGGAAACACAGATCCACGCAAGCCGACTCAAGTTGTTTGTGGCAGGACTCTACCAGCGCTGTTCACCGTCGACAGTCGCGTCGTTTACAACAGCCACTTGCAATCACTGCACTGTCGCCCGTAATGGATTGCCTTGGGACACCGCTCTAATGGGGGAAAAACTCCCCAATGAGGACAGGTTGCGCCTTTCAATGAGTGCAGGTTACGTTCTGTGATTCTAGTTTTAAATATTCAGTGAGCAGATCATTGGAGTGGTAACCAGCTGGGGTCTCATTTTGCAGACCTGAGCGCCAAAAGACAACCTTGGTTGATTGCTCTCTCAACTGTGTGTGCCAGCAAGCAACGCAGAGAGTCCGGCTGCAACCTTGAAAGGAAACAAATGTTTCCTGTCGGACACAACTGAACCAAACTGGACTAGGATGCAAATGTATCACAATGACGAAGCACTTTGCACTCGTAAACCAGCTCCAGTTGCTCGAGCTGAAGTGTTCAGAGTTTATCCACAGCTCAGGCAACCAAACAGACCAGGGCCCAGGGGTTGTTCAGTCGGTGAACTCATAATTAATATTGACACAACATGGCCTCACAATGGGATTCATCCACACGCAGCTGACCAGCAGCTGGGAGGTGGAACAAGATGTGTCTGATTGTGGCCTGAGCTCGGGCACAGCTGCTCGACCCGTTCTTCTGGGGTCAGGCACAAAACTTTTGCTTGTCCCGTCCAGTCCCACGAACCGTGTGCCTGTGCCGACAGCAAAGAAGATCACACTGCAATGTCTCGACCGCGAATACCCACGACATTTGCGTGCTACATGACCACCGAAACGACTGCAACTTGTTTGCAGATGGCTCAATTTCGAGTGGCTCGACACATAACACGGGAAATGACCTGTAGTCCAGTTTCCTCTCCGAACTAAAGACGCACCGTCACGTGAAATGAGAGCTGCAGCGCCAAACATGACCCGGTGCAAAACACATTGATACAGATGACGATGCGAAACGAGGGACACGTCGCTGTCGAGATTCGATTTGGCTGTCAAGCAGGAGCCAGGTTATCCTGCAGATATTGAATCAGACACGACTGACAGGGCGACAAGCTCCATTTCCTGGGCAGGAAACACGATTTGCCGCCAGGAAAATGCGCGTTCTTTTTCCCATCACAGCGATTAAACACCCAGCTGGGGGAGACCTCCGTCCCGCCCTTAATCTCAATCACAGCTTCCGCCCAGAACCAAATCACTTCATTTCGCCGCAGCACAAGCGGATGTTGTGGGCATCACGCGGCACGTCCGTCTCATCCAAGTAAAGCAAGACGCCTCATCCTCAGGCGGCCACTGGACAGGAAGTTCCACCTTCGCTACATTTCCGGTTTCACAAAAGCTTATTTCCACAACTCCTGTTTCAATTTCACGCACTGGCGCCACACGTGCGAGATTTACTGTTACAAGCACAGTCGGTCCAGAGGATCGGTATTCCGGGGCCAACACGTTGGGTAAACTGCTTTTCATTCCCACCAGTCACCAGGACCACGCCGCATTAGACACCAGGAGCAGAACAAGACCATTCCTTGGCCGTATCGGAGCAGACGCGTTCTCTCAAAATGAGAGTGCACAGACAACGTGAATATTGTTTTCCATGCTGGCGAGCTTGCCTTCAAGTTCAAGTCTCGTAAAACAGTACCTCTGTACCCAAGATGACAACAGCCCCACCAACAACATGCCCCCTGGATGAAAATTTCGGTGTCCTTCAATGAGGATACAATCTTGTCAAAATGCATCCTCATGAAAGGCAAAACCGCCAAAGGCTCCAACTGCAAGCAGCCCCTTGCAAAACCATATCTATCTTCAACATCCATGTCCCACAAACAGGCACAAAAGCTTTCCCTTTTTTGTCACACCATCACTGCGAAACATCGGCCCTTTCCAACACATCGTGTCAAGTATTCTACTCGTTAAGCATGACAAAGGTGGCTGTGGTCAGATCAGAACATCCTGTTCATTTCCCTCCACCAGATAACCTGCCACGGGACTCACGGATGGGGCGACGTGGAAAAACGACGAGCGGCTTATTTTTCCAACTGCTGCCAGCTTATCTGGGCACATTCGAGTCCCCCGGAGAAGTGGCAGATTCTGATGGATATCCAGCCACCATATCCTCGAGGTATTATCCACTGTCCATCCATCCAACAAGAAAATGACACTCTGAGGATTTCACGCAAGAAAGTCGCCAGCGGCACATCGTGAGCACAATAATCACCCTTGCTCACAACCTCACCCCCAAGATGTCTTCGTGTCTTTTGTAAAACACGCGGCGGGGAAGGGAAATTGACTCACGTTCCGCAGAGATCAAATGTAATCACGAGAGGCTCATTTGTTAAACCTCACTCACACCTGCCATGTGAACACACATTTCAGTGGGGAAATTATCATCTGCTGCTTCTTGTAGGTTCTGGAGCGCTTTCAGCAATCAGACAATTGGAAAAAGTGGCTTTTGATGCAAGTGGCACACCTGTACAGATGAAAAATGCCAAAGCACTTGGAACCCAGTGAAGTTCACAGAAAAAGTGACAGGCAAAGAAAAACTTCGATTCGAACAAGCATGACGGCATGGCACAATGGACTTTCGTTCCCGCGTTTCTTCTTACTTCTCTCATGTCAACGCCATTTGCTCCGGCTGACATCGCTGCTGGAACAGTTGTTGGTTCGTTTTGCTCGCGCCGTGCAACGCAGCCTGCAGGGCGCGAACGTCTCTTGCATGCGGAGTACCAAAACAGTCCACCAAGACGTTTTCAACCACCCTAAGTGACAGACATGCACGCCAAATATCAACGCAAGACGAAGTCTGAAAGGCTGAAGGGATGTTCTCTCCGACAAGTGCAAAATAAAATTGTTCGATGCTTTCTGGTAAAATCAATGATCCAAGTAGGAAGCGAACAAACCAGACAAACACAGTCATCTTTCTGGAACGGCAATGATTGTTCTCCTACACTGCATTCCCAATAAATTTCTTTGGCTTTACGCCCTTCTTCCACAAATACAGACCCAGCCTTTGCCTCTTAGCCGACAAAGAAGCCTTTTTCCTTTCATAGCTCGGGGAGGACGGGGCTCAAGCTCGTATTGTACAGCTAATAACGTCTCCTCGGAGCGGGGTCTGTCAAACAGCTTCATTTTCCAATGTCGCAGCAAACAATCTTTCAAGATTGATTCACTTTCTTTGGCCATTCAATGCAATCAGGCAGAATTCTTTCAATAAAATCCTGATTGCATTCTCTCTCCACCTGTTGTTTGCGGGCAAAGAACTCAGTTGCCGGAAATAATGTTTTCCCATTGGTCCCGTGAATGCGGCTCATTAGACGATCTCCGATGCGCAGGAGCGGGGTGAAGCAGGTCGCTTATTCGAAGACAAAACCCCTGACCTTCTTCCCACACTGCAGGGACTGGTGCGTGCTCATGCTCTCAGTGTCGCAGTGTTGATCCAGCTTCGGGTGCAGGAGTGATTGAACGCACCCGAAATGGCGAGGAAGTAGCGGCCGAGAATTCGAGATGCTTTGCTGTGCAGCCAAGCAGAACAATCGCCACCTTTCCTCGACTCTCGCTACCGCACACGGTATTATTCACTTCAAAGAAAGCCGATCCGTCTCGGTTTGATTCTGAGCCAGTTGCACTGATCTCTTTCTCCTTTACTTGACCGTTTTCGGCTCATCGTGGCTCGATGCAGAAGAATACCCCATCTATTTCTGTCAGTTTCAAAGCCCAGCGAGCACGGAGATCTCCCCAGCGACTCATCTGAAAGCGCTCGGTGCTATCTACCGTACAGATGTTAATTCTAATTCTAGCCTCTGTCCTGAACTGATCACACGGCTTCTGAGGGGCAAACCTCGCTGAGCTGACGCCTTTTGGCGTTGTTCTGTGTGCGCGGTCACTGTGCACTTGAAGAGGAAGTCGAAGTCTCGAAAATCAATTTTCAGATTTTTCTACCACTTTGATTCTGTCCACCCCACCCACTTCCACAGCACAAATCAGAAGTTTCAGTGACATCATGAGCGTTTCTCAACGCGTACAAGTCACGGTTTAGGTCTTCAGTCACCAACTTTGACCAGTCCCATTGCAAATCAATTCGACTTGTCTGCAACCAAACTCGCTTCTTCTGACACTGAAACCAAGGACACACAAACGTCTGAAGCTTTCATCCAGACGATCGTCTGGAAGCAGAAAAAGAGCACAAAGCAACCCGTCGATGTCTTGGTGGTCTCTCAGGATTTGATTTTTTCCGGACTTCTTGAACGAAACTCGCCCAGACGCAAACGAAGCCAAAAGCACAGAGGAACACCAGAGGCTGAAAAGGCAAGGTCAAGATCCATTGGAGGAAAAATGTCACCAAGTTCATTGTGTTGGTGACTGCCAGCATCTATCTTGGCTTGCTCGGAAGGGGGAGGGGGGTTCCAATCCATAACTGCCCTGCACTCGTGGTTGGTGGTCTCCGAATTGTAGCAAAGACACCGCCAGTGATGGAAGGAGTTGGGCGCACAGTGGACAGTCTGTACCAGTTGGAAGACTCACGTGTCTGTCAACACCGCGCGTGAAAAGGCAACAGAGAAGCACTGCTCACCGCAACCTTGAGAAGTGGAGTGACATGCCCGTCAACCGACCCAGCCAGAAAGACAAGAACAATCACTCAGGACACAAAGACGCTCTTCACAGCTTCCTCGTTAACATTGTCTGTCATCAAAGCTTCAACTGAAGCGGTGTTTCCTGCAGAATTTAAAGAACCCTCAGTGTCGGTAGAAAGTGACATGCAGCATTCTTATTCACCGTCTGAAGGGTTGCCTCAAGAGCATGGAATTTGACATCACGGCTGTGGGGAACTGAGTGCCTCAACACTGCCCAATTCCACTCGCGTGCCATGAAGACTTGCCGGTGGACTTGTGTTTGACAGTGACATTCACTATTCACTCGTGACAGGCGCGCTAAATTTTGTTTTTGGCAGGTCCTGGGTAGCAAAGAGTAAATTCGGTGCTGCGAAGTCCAGCAGTGCAAGACACAACAGTTTCCTTGATCGAAGTTTGCAAGTTTGCGTGCCAAAAATACGAGGGGGTCTTCAAAAGAGACCGCTGCAGTTGGGTGGCATGAGTTGTATTTTTGTTCCAAGTTTGGAACCATTTTTGTACATTGAAGACATTTGTTGAATGATATTG
>JAAUXT010135070.1_pt1 | contig 16051 bp, 22 predicted proteins | sample 7278171 | NCBI WGS metagenome assembly JAAUXT01 (sample SAMN14350112, study PRJNA611818) | marine sediment metagenome | isolation source: surface marine sediment (1.8m) | place: French Polynesia: Moorea | collected 2018-08 | reverse complement strand
TCCGACCCCCCGAGTGGTCCGACCCCCCGAGTGGTCCGACCCCCCGAGTGGTCCGACCCCCCGAGTGGTCCGACCCCCCGAGTGGTCCGACCCCCCGAGTGGTCCGACCCCGACGGGGGGTGACCGCTGGGTTGTTGCACGCTTCCGAAAAATTGCGATGGTCTCCATCAAAGAAGAAGCGTGACAGGGTTTTGGTCAACAAGCACGTTTATTCACAAAATTGAAAATCAGCCCCGCCCCCACGGCAAAGAGAGAAGAATTCATGGGTATTCAACAAGGGTCACCTGCACATTCGAGCACTTTGCTACCCCGAGTCCATTTGGAGAGACAATGTTTCTCCTGACCACCGGACCTTGTCGAGCTGAGAAGGAGCTGGTGCCGAGTCCGAGAACACCCGGCAGGGAGGGGGGGGGCACTCGAGCGGTTCCAGGGGAAGGTGGGACACAAGACCCCCTTCAAATTGTTCGTGTTCACCCCACCCTGGGGCACCTTTCTGTTGTTTTGTATCCCGTATCAAATCAATGGTCGGAGTTTGAACTGCCCCTCTGGAGTGATCAAATCTTTGATCCGCACCAGACAAATCACACGTGGTTCCACCGTTGCCTCCGACACCACACAGCACAACGTCTTCTGTCGGACGCAGCTCGTTTGCCATGTCACCCCTGCGTGATCCATCTGATACCCACACAGGGCCCGCAGCAGGTTCCTTTCCTGGTCAACTCCACGCATGCGCAAGCACAGAACAACCAAGTCCTTCTGAACAAAATGCTTGGCACGTTTGTCCTAGAACTTTCCGTGGTGGATCCAATGTGAAACTTTCCCCACCAACAGTTCATTTTATCCACACTCACACCGCTGGCGCAGCCCAACGTTCCGCACCGGAAGACAACGCATGACTCATCCAGTGTGAACCAGGTCCAGAAAGTGGGCTGCCTTCGTTCAGGTGGGGATACGGGAGAGGGTCTTCTGACACTCAACCTCCCGTGGAGCGGGATGATCACAACACGGTGGTCGGCGGGTGGATTCGGTCCTGCGCGAGCAGCCTGCGCAGAACGTCCCGCGGCTTCAGAAGACACGTGCTCCCGACTATCACCTGAAACAGACACAACACTGTGTTTACAGACCAACCACACTCTTCCCTCCCGGCGTGTCCGAACAAGACGTTTGAAGTGACAGATCCGTGTGTGGACACCTCACGACAACGACCCCTCTGCTTGTAGGACACGGACACGGACACGGACACGGACACACACACACACACACACACACACACACACACACAAGTAGAGAAGCTGTAGTGTCTATTTGTGGCTTTCACTCACCTGGCGCAACAGGGCACCCTTCCTCCAACACACATACACAAGCACGTGCACGCACGCTCCACACACACGCGCACACACGCACGCACTCGCGCACCTGTAGGTTGCTCTTCCCGACGGCGTCGCGCACGTGGCGCACCTCGGCGGCCGTGACGCCGCCCACGACGAACACGATGAGGATCGGGTGGTCGCTCGGACGAGGCTTGCTCGCGCTCCGGAACAACCTGCGTGTTGAACAGAGGTTGATGATCAGGTTGGTGACGTGCGTGTGTGTGTGTATGTGTGCGTGGGTGTGTGTATGTGTGCGTGTGTGTGTGTATGTGTGCGTGTGTGTGTATGTGTGCGTGTGTGTGTGTATGTGTGCGTGGGTGTGTGTATGTGTGCATGTGTGTGTATGTGTGCGTGGGTGTGTGTATGTGTGCGTGGGTGTGTGTATGTGTGCATGTGTGTGTGTATGTGTGCATGGGTGTGTGTATGTGTGCGTGTGTGTGTATGTGTGCGTGTGTGTGTATGTGTGCGTGTGTGTGTATGTGTGCGTGGGTGTGTGTATGTGTGCGTGGGTGTGTGTATGATGAGTGTGTCTGTGATCGGCTGATCTCTTGAACCATTTTGCAGGACAACAAGTTGGGTGTGACTGAAAGATCTATTTGTATTTGCACGCATCCAATACACTGTGGTCCATTCTCGTCAATTTGCGCGAGCGCTGCGGGAACTTGTATGAAAACGCGTACGTAAGGAGGCGCCCTCTACTGACCCGAAGCCGGACTTGAGGAGGTCTCTGAAGCCGGTGGAGATGTACTCGATGTCCGGGAGCTCGGGGCGCCGCGCCGTCGCGGGGTCCCCCGCCCCGGCCGCCGCCTCCACGACCTGCCGCAGCAGGGGCCGCAGCGCCCCTGGGGAAGTCACGTCCCCCGCCGTGTGCACGTGCCTGAGGGAGAGAGAGAGAACAGAGAATACATTGACGTGCACGTGAAAACGTGTGGCGCTGGGAAAGAGACGTCGCGTGCGCGTGTTTGGGGATGGAGCTGCAATAACAACACTCAGCTGATCTTCGGAGGCAATCCCGCATTGACCGCCCCTGGTTTTGCACATAACCAAAGCTGAGGCCTTGGTGAGGGTTTCTGAGATGTCCTTGATCCACATCCGACACACGCTCACTCGCTAGTGCGTTCTGCAGCTCGGAGAACACTGCTACAGAAAGGATGTGTCCGTCAGGGAAATTTTACACTGGTCAACGGAGGGGGAGAAAGAGTTCAACCTCTTCAAACACTCGACGGTTGCTTCCAACTGACACGCGCGTTTTGAAGACGTTTTGTCCAGACGTCTGCGCACGAGTCACGTGAATTTCAGCGGGAGTTGTGTTTGCAGAGACAGCAGCGCATAACAGGGACTTCCGCTCCTGATGTGTTGAGCCATTACTGTCTTTGTTCAATGGATCGTCCCAGGCGAAGATTCAACAGCTTCGGATAGAACTCGGTTCAGCTTGCTGTACAGCTGGTCTCACCCAATGCGAATTTCCTTCAGCGGCTGTACAGCTGGCCTCTCCCTGTTCGATTTATCCAACTTCAGAATCTCGACCAATCAGAGTTGTTCCCCTTGACCCATTGATGCAGTGTGGCAAACAGGTCTTGACAAACAGGTTGCAATCTGTGTTGAGCTTGAAGACAGGTGTTCGAATAAGAAGGGCCTGGGTGTGTGTTTCTCAGGTGCAAACTGCGGCAGCTGTGACATCTGACGGTGCATCTCATGAAGCAAGATGCGTGAGGGGCCTCCAGGGAATCTACGTGTTGCCGCCAGAACAGAAACAACTGTCTCTTTCAGAGTCAAATCTGCGCCCTGCTTCTCCTCGGAAAGTGAAATTTGACATTGCATCAACGGGGCCAAAGTCAACAGTGTCTGTTTGAACCAGCAAAACACACCGAAACAGGCAAAGTTCTGATCAGGAAGGGAAAAGAGAAAGCGTCCTGTACTTCAGGTGTTGCCGTTGCAGTTGCGCCGCTGACTTGAAATTCTACGACCGTGTTTGGACTCGGATAGACATGAGCGGGAGGCCACGCCCCGGGAGGCTGCACAGTCTCGTCTACGTCGCGCTGCTGTGGACAGAAACGCTCTGCAAATTCGTCGGGACAGACGAAGGTAAAAGTGCGTCGATTTTTCTTCCTTCACCCATTCTGCCGGGCAGGACAGGGATGAGGCCATCCACAAAAAGAACACTGACGTGTTGAAGACGCGCAACTTCACTGGGGTTTTAAACTGAATAGATCTATCACCACCAAATGCAACATCCAAGTGACCAGACTTCTGTCGAGCAGGGGTTGGGTGGGAAGTTTGGAACAAAAATTTCCTTCCTTGTGCGCTTGTCATTCACATCACACGAATGGCCACCCTAAAGAAACTGGAGGCCGGGGTATCTCTATCTTTCGCAGACGGAATGGACCTGTTCTGCCCCGGGGAGAGTGTACTGCACGGCTGGCGGTGCCACTACCTGACGCTCGGCGCGCTCGCCTGGGAGGACGCCGACGTCTTCTGCGCCCGCGACGTCCCGGGAGGGGAGCTCGCGTCCGCCGCGACGCGCGACGACGTCACGTTCCTCGCGTCCGTCGCGAGGTGAGTTCCACGTGCATTGCGCCCCAGGGGTGGTTTCAGATCTTGGTCAGGGGCCCAAATTTCGAAATTCCAACTTCGATGCAAAATAAGGGGGATTTTTTTTTCAACCAGCGTCAGGTGGGATCATTCCCCGTGCTTGCGACCTGTTTCATACTGACTACGTGAGTCATGATATTTGGCCAATATCATGAAAAATCCAATATAATCCTATCAAATGGTGATCCAAAGCCCCCACGGCCTCAAAAAACCCCCTGAAAACTCCTTTCAGATTGCCCAACTCACTCGCGAAAACAGAATTCAAAAATCTCAATTTTGAGCAATTTTGGCCTTTCAAAGTGTCAAATTGGCGCTGCGGTGTAACTCAGAACAGCATCTCACACTTTGCATCTGCACCTGAACAAATGTCCACGTGTGCACAGGACCGGGGAGGCGTGGACGGGGCTGTACTGGTCACCGCTGGATGATCAATGGAGGTTCACGGACGACACCCCGTGGGACCCAGGGGTGCAGAAGGAGCCGCCGCAGCTGCAGCAGGGGAAGTGAGGACTGCTGCACCCTGCAGACCCAGGCATCCGAGCCGCCAACTGCTCCACGTCGGCGCGCGCTCCGTGCACCGCGGAACCATTGCAAGGTGCGTCAATTGCGAACATACACGGGACTCAGTGTGAAGAGCTTGCAAGCCCAGGCCGTCTTTCGTCACAACCACACAAAAGTACAAGAATATTCGAGAGGTCGAGACGAGGGACACGTCACGTGTTTCGCGATGGGGTGCAGGTCTTTCATTCGTTACACGTGGGGCCTGACCGGCGGAAGGGGGGAGGGCTCAGCTTTGTACACAGGACGAATTCTGGTCATCACAGACAGACAAAGCGCTTGCTGCGAAGGCAGCCACGCGTCTACCGCTTTTCCCATGAGGTGTGGCAAAGAACCGGCTACGCGTCTCTTTCCACAGGAACCATTCGTCTGGGCGAAAATATCAACGCGAACCACACTGCGATGGCACAGCTGGTGGACCACAAACGCTACTCGTGTCTGGATCTCGCCTCGGCACCGGCCGTCGCACCAGGCGTCGCCATGGTTACCCTCAGCGTCGTCATTGGCAACGAAGAAGTGTGGTTCGGAGAGAGAATCCTACTGAGAGTGCTTTACAAGCAGAACGTACAGTGCTCAGCCAAGGTCAGTTTTCATAAAGCGCTGAGCTTGCACTTTGACCTGCATTTTCCTTCTTTGTTCTTGCTTCTTGTCGCCATGTGACTCCATTTGATCACCGCGGAGCAGGTCAGTCGCAACACACAGGGCGACTCCTCTTGGTCCGCACACCCAGTACCAATTTGAACTTGACTCGGAGACCAACCGAACAGGTTTTTCTCGCTTCTTTTCCAGCTGCTCTACTCGGAAAGCGTGTCGGGCTCGGACTCCTGCGCCGTGCTGAGGTCCTGCGAATCCGAACACGCCGGACAAACCCGCGGCAAGTGCGACTTCCGGTGCACGTGTCCCGGAAGTGAATGCCACGTGGCTCTGCTCCTGCGCGGACACGACATGACTGCAGCGCCGCCTTGTGAAATCAACTTCAATATCGCCCATTGGGTTGAGGTGTCACCATCCACAAAGACATAAGCGACAAACAAAATCGAGACAACACTCGAGAACTTGTTTGCATTCTGAAGGACACGGTGAATCATTACACGACAGTGAGTAAAACGTCTCATGAACACTGAGCCTCGTACTTGCGATATTTCAAGCCCTTGGTCTCCCGTGGGAGATACAGGTGACTGGCACATCTCTGATCTCTGCTGCATCACCACACGCACACAGTGACCCCAGCAACTGCTCATGAGGAAATGTTCGACGGGCCGCGTTTGCCTGGCCGTGTCATATGCTGCGTCCCTGCACACGTCAATGGGCGATGCATCGTCACTTGCGATCCAGCGCCCATTGACGTGCATAGATGGGCCCATTGACGTGTGCTGGAAGCCAACGTATGCGCGTCCAACAAAACGTGCCTCAACTGTCTGAGGCGCCCCTTTCTCCCAGACTGACCTGAAATGCTTGAGGTGCCCTCTGGCTCCGGACAGCGACCTCAGCTTGGTGAACATCTCCTCGAGCGCCTCCGTCACTTTGCTCTCCGACCTCCCCTCACCGACTGCAACCAATGACAACCTCAATCAATCGCACGTCACACAGTCAGCTACACACTCACAGCCTGTGACTGACCAACTGACCTTTTGACTCCCTCTCACCAACGAACCTACGTGTATTCCAATGAACTTGAAATGCTTCTTCGTCCAAATCGCAGAAAATGGTTCACAAATCCACAAATTATGAGGAAACAACCGAAATCGCAGAATCTGTTTGCATCAACAATTCTGCGAGCCACACATTTGTATGATGTTGTGTATGTCGTGTACAACTCAAAACTCACGATGCGTTTCGCGTTCCCAATACTCACTGAGTTCAGCCAGGAAGGCAGGGAGGTCGTGCTGCCGAGAGTCGAGGATCAACATGCACAGGGCCGACTGAAAAACACAGATTCTTCTGAGATATCAGAAGGGAAGAGAAGGCGCGGGGTGGGGTGCAGTTGGGTATGTGTGTGCGTTCGTTCTGTGCAAGCGTTCACACACACACACACACACACACACACACACACACACCGCAAGACGCTGCATCCTGACGGTGGTGGTGGTGGTGACGGTGTGTGTGTGTGTGTGTGTGAACGAGAGGGAGAGCGACAGAGAGACACACACACAGACTCGTACCATGAGGAGGCGTTCCTTCTCGGGATCCTTGGCGGCGGCGACGTCGACGAGCGAGTAGGCGAAGACCAGCAGGGCGAAGAGGTCGTCCAGCCGAAACGATCTGCAGTGAAATCGCGCACTGGATCAGGTGAGCGTTCCCGTCATGCAAAGGGAAACTCCACTGCAGAACAGCAAATGAACGTCCTCTGAAGAGCTCCTGGGCTTCATAAGTTCCACACCACGTCTGAAGGGGGGGGGGGCCACACTGGCGCATTTACCTCGCGTTCACTTTGATGTTTTCGTGCATCAAAAAATGTCCAGTCAGATGTTTTTCCTGGGCAAAGTCAATGGCAGCCTGGAGCAACAGGAGGCTAAAACCACGCATTTAAACACGGAATTGACGCGCGTCAATTTTGCCTGTATGGCCAGCCCTTGACGGGCAGAGACGCACCTGTCTGCGCCGGCTCGTTCGTTTTCTCTCGTCACGATCTGCACCAGTTGGGACAGCACCACGGCGGCGTCGTCCCCCTCCTGCTCCGGCGGCCCCAGCCCCTGCACCAGGCCCTTCTCCACCCCGAGCAGGGCGTCCCGCCGCGCCCCCGCCCCCGCAGCGCCCCCGTCCGCGGTCAGCGTCTCGCACACGCCCTGCGCGATCTGCAGCAGCCCGCTGTGCTTCCGCAGAGGACCCGCCTTGCCCCTGAAACAAGAAGCAGTGCTCAGGCAACTGCAGTGCGAAGTCCCGAGCAGCAGTCACCTTATTGTTGCCTCTTGGAAGTCTGGTAGCCAACTGGCCTGCCAGGCTCTTGGTGCTGTGCCTTACATAGATACCATACATAGGGGGGGGCGAGACAAAGTCTGTGGGGGGAGAAAGTGTGACAGGGACATCAGGCCCAGGCTGCCTGTCCCGCACTACCACTGGTGCTTGCCTTAAAGGGACTTCGCACAATGAATGAACACGTGAACTTATTGCTGGTGTGATTGGGGATGTAGACGGCATGTGTCACAAGAAATGGCGCACCGTGGTGGCAAGCATTGGCCGCCCTGAAAGCTCTCTCTACCCACAACTACTTCTCCCTGCCCTCTTCTGTCCACCAACCCCCTCCCTTCCCCTCCCCTTCCCCTTCTCCCCTGGAGAGACTCACTTGAAGAGTTGGAGCGTGGACCGGAGCTGGTCGGCGGTGACGCGCCCCGGCCGTCCCGACAGCTTCAGCGGCAGCGCGCAGCTCGCCGCCGCCTCCACGAGCTGCCGGTTCACCTCCATCAGCGCCTCCTGCGACACACACGAGCGACGGTCACGTCCATGTTCACGTCGGTTTCACGATGCGTGCACGTTCACGTCAGTTTCAGGATGCGTGCACGTTCACGTCAGTTTCAGGATGCGTGCACGTTCACGTCAGTTTCAGGATGCATGCACGTTCACGTCAGTTTCAGGATGCGTGCACATTCACATCAGTTTCAGGATGCGTGCACGTTCACGTCAGTTTCAGGATGCGTGCATGTTCACGTCAGTTTCAGGATGCGTGCACGTTCACGTCTGTTTCAGGATGCGTGCACGTTCACGTCAGTTTCAGGATGCGTGCACGTTCACGTCAGTTTCAGGATGCATGCACGTTCACGTCAGTTTCAGGATGCATGCACGTTCACATCACTTGTATTTCACTTATATTTCACGTTCACTTTGCTATGATGGAAGGTGCACGGTCACGTCGCTTTTACAACGTATCCACGTTCACGCCGCTTTTTGCCATACATGCACGTTCGTGTCGGTTTCATGACACGTGCACGTTCCGTTGCTTTTGCGATACGTGCACGTTCACGTCGGGCTTTTTGAAGCAAGTCACACCTTGTGTTGTGTGTCACCATGTGACTTGAGTACGTGGGCGCACCTTGTGTTTGCTGGTAATGAGGGCGTGCAGCAGGCTGGAGGCGGCCGCGTCGCCAGGGTGACCGAGGCAGCCGGGCACCATCACGTGTTCCGCGCTGCTGCAAAGCGCAAAAGGGCAAAACACGTTTTTGGTTGGCCCAGTTTCCAAAGGGTGCAAGTCTGCAATCTAGCCTGCAAGTCTTGTTGGTGTTTCGAACTCCACAAAATTCTTGAAATTTGTGACACGAATCCAGGTTTACAAAGAGTCTCCAAGCGCTGAAGCCTTGTTCTATTTTCGCATGTATCCGCGGAGGTGATGAGCCCATCGCCGACGCTAACTGGGTCTCGGTCTGTTCAGCGCGTAAATCGAACTGATCAACGCGCAGGGCGCGATACAGACGCGGTGCGTTCAGAACGGGCAAATCGAACAAGCCCTGTGGGATGTTTCCCATCAGTCACCTGGGCACTGAGCAGAGCGGCGTCATGTTGACCTTGACGTCGTTCGCGTGACCTTCGAGTTCCGGAAGTGACGTCAGCATCCTGTCGAGCAGCGAGTCTGAGTGGTGTCCGCAGGCACTGACCAGGTCCAGCGTTCTGTCCACGAGCAGCAGCGACGCCTTGTGTCTCCCGTTCTGTAAGAGTTTCAACAGCAGGTGGCGCCTCGTGCGAATCCAGAGGAAAAGGCCCCGTAGTCACGGGGCACAGCCTCCAGCTGCTATGCAAAGATCTCGAAAAGAGATACAAACTTCCCTTCCAATTGGAAGCTTGACTGATTCCAACTGGTTTCGTTCTAAAAAAACATCGCGTTCGAATGACGTGAGGTGGAAGCTTTTGTCTGTGAACGTTTCTGACCTTTCTGCGCGTTTTCGCCCACGGGAGACTCGCCAGTTCGGACGCCAACATTTTGCTGGTGGGTCCGATGCAGAAGACGTCCTCGGCGACGCTCCACTGTTCCAAGGCGCTGTTGAGGCTGCACACCAACAGCTGCAAGAACAACAGGGGGTGAACAGGGATCTCTTCCACGTCACACAGACCTGACGTCACACACACATCTTGACACTGTACGCAGACATGAACGTCACACACACACGCACGCACACTCACACATACACACACGCACACACACACACGCACACACACACGCACACGTTGCACAGACCTTGTACTGGAGCTGCGCCTCTCGCGGCAGGTCGGTGTACAGGACGTCTCGGTTTCCGGCAGCGCTCTGTTCCTCTTCCGTCTGCGATGGAAGCGAAGATCGAGACGCTCACGTCAAGCTCACATCCTCGCATTCGTGTTGTCAACTTGTTTCGTGGTACACGCTCAGCGCCAGGAGACCCCCACACTGACGTCCATGTTGTGTTGACGTTTCAAGATTCCGCGTAGATTTTCGCACAGAACAGCATAATTCACAGTTTTGTTTTTTTCTCAAAGAAAATCTCTCAGCAGAGGAAACAACACAACACTGCAGAATCAGCCACAGTGTCTCCCTCAAGCTAACAGTGTGCGTCAGGAAGAACCAAATCCAGGGGAAGGGGCCTCCTGAACCCAGCAATGTTTTCCCCTTCTGAGGTATCACCCAGCGCAAAAGTTTTTCCATGCCAACATTTCGGGTCAGGAGCAGGGCTTTTGCGCAATTACAGGCCATCTCCCTTGTGCAGTTTTTCACGCAAAAGGGCGTAAAGCGAGCACGAAGCGAAGCGGACGGCGCATGCGCACCTGCATCTTGAAGATGGTCTCGACGTCGCAGGGCAGCAGCGGCAGGAACTCGGCGTGCTCCGGCAGCACGAACAGCTGCGGCGCGACCGGCGCCGTCAGCAGCGGGAGGCTGTACACCTCCGACGTGTAGTTCTGACGGGGAACAGAACACAAAATACGTTGTGTCCCTGTGTGACTCAATGGGTGCTGCGTGACTGTCTGTGGCGAGTTTGAACAAACAGCCCGCAACCCTGGAAACGCAAACGCAAACGTAACTTTTGGTATGCTTTGATAGTCAAAAGTTACGTTTGCGTTTTCAGGTTTTCAAAGTCGCTTGTGTCAATGGGGCTGCCTTCCGGAACAGGCCGGTGGGTGCACATCCAGAAGAAAGGCCCTGGTAATGTTGGTGTTCTGAACGTCCTGCAGCTTTGGCAAACTTCTGGCGAATGAATAATATGGCGAGTTGCGTCAATGAAGCAAGAATTCAAGCGAAAGGGACAGTTACCATATTTCCCATCCACTCGAGCAGCAGCTCCTCGTACGTGTAAAACGCCTTCATCTCGTCCTCCATCGCCCCGAACTGAACCAGCGTGTGCATCGCCGGACTCAGCCCGCTGTACACTATCACGTACCTGAAAATTAGAAAACAAGAACACCCTGTTGAAGACGCGCGGTCTCAATGTAGGCAAAGCTGTCGTTGCGACACCTGACAATTTGAGACCCCAAGAGGGGTGGATTTCCTGTGACATCAAACACGGAAAAACAAAACAAAATGCCCGGCCTCCATCCCTGCTCTGCATACTCACTGGAAATGACTTTCGTGGAGAATGTCCTGCATCACAGCCGAGTTTTGTCCCTGAAGGGGACCTGAGATGACGAACAAGGCCTTCTTTTCCTTCTCACCACCCGCCTACACAGCAAGAACACGGGAATAAGCAATGCCGAATGTGTTTGACTGTTGACCAATAACGTCCACAATTCCTCTTCAGATTCCACGCGCATTGTTCACACAAGAACAGAACAAACAACAACGTGGAAAAGAATGACAACTCAACAGGCAGCAGCAGATTTCAATCCACCCAGCTGCCACCAAAACCAACGCCTCCCCCACCAGCCAGCCAATTCAATTGAGGCGTTTCAATTCGAAGATCTTGAATTGTCCCGAGTTTGAATTGTGCGGAGACAACAGAGCATGGCAGCGTCGCTCACCTCGAAGGAGGAGAACTGCTTCACATTGATGGCGCCACTGTTGAAGAGTGCGGCGGCGCCACCGTTCCAGTGCAGCGCCTGGGCGGCGGCAGCGTCCAGGAACACCACCGCCTTGTTCGCCTTCCTGCAGATCTCCTCCCACTCCTGCAAAGGTTTCCATGGCAAGAACGCGTGTGGAGTGGGGGTCAGTGCTGCAGAGAGGGGTGACGGTTTCCTCCAGAGATAATTCTGAACAGTGTGTACACAGTTGGACACAACCTCCAGGGGGGATCAGGAGAGCCAGACCCCCCCCCCCCCCCAACACACAGAGAGCTTCTTGCTCTTTTTTCCCCACGAAATGGATTCGCCCAATTGGTTGGGGGTCGACCACCAACAGACCAAATCCTGTGTCTGCTCCGCAGACGCAGAAATGTCACGCAACCAAAACCTATCGGACCCGACCAATGTTTGGCATTTTGTGTACGGGCAGCATTGTGACAGATAGACACTGCCATGTGACTGTCAGCTGGACAAAAAGGACGCATAAAAGATCGACTTACATTCTTACCACACCTGCAAATGTCAACGCTGGTCATGGTGACTGGGAATGTGTGATAACGGACAAAATCGGTCACCGAATACAACTTTGCCAACACTTGTCGGCCTCCATTAAAAATGGCAAAACACACCCAAAACTAGAGGATTACGACTATCCTGGGGCGTTCGTGGCATTGTCATGTCTTCTTGCAGATTAGAAAATATTCTACTGACAGTTTTACGTTTAAATAGCAAATTAGAGTGTTGTTTGATGACGCAAATAGTAACATACTCTCTTTCAATTTACAAAGTTGTAACGGGTTCGCAGAAGCAGCTGCTCAGCAGACGACACAACATCGGAACTCAACACGTTTTCCCAGCTGCACTTCTAACTATTCCAAAGAAACATGTAAAAACAGTTTCAACTGCACCCAGTTTTGGCGAACGGGTAAATGAAGACCTGCGCTATGGATTTATGAGGATAATGGCCGCAGCATCGCCTGACTGAGTGAGGAAAGTGAAGTTGGACACGCGGCTCCGAGATTCTCCACCATGTTGAGACGGGGCAGCTTCGTGGTCGCGCTGTGCGTCGCCTTCTGGGGACACGCGGTCCAGGGTCAAGGTGAAAACTTCACGAGTACACACAGAAAATGTTTTTATTCGTTGTGTGCATCAGCAAAGGCGGGTGGAGGGCGGCGTAGGTGGGTGCCCTCTCAAAATTTGGTGAAACACCCCCTAAAATTTTTCGCACGTTGCTGGAAAATCATTTGTTGAAGTTTGCTTGGCACTGACCACCCTGATGAAATCCTTGAGTCCACTCCTGTGGTCGGTGAGCCCTGTTCCTCTGCTTGCGCGTGTTAATGTTCCACCAGCTGCACGCACACCCCAATGCCGCAACCAAAATTATGCCTTCCCCCCGCGTTTGCTGTCAGGTATTGGTGTACGTGTCTGTGCGCATACAAATGTGTGTGTGGTTGAGAAAAACTCGTAACCACTGTATGGGCGTTCGCTGGAATTCTTGGGGTGTGGGGGTGGACTCTAACGTGATTTGAACGTACCGTTGCGTTTTCGTAAAATTTTAGTGGTGCGGCCGCTACCATCGAACTGCCAGTTCCTGTTCTTCCCCCCGCGGGTGTTTTGCGGGAACCCGGCGGACCCGAACGAGTGCATCTTCCCGTCGCAGGTGTGCGACGGCGCGAGCACGGACTGCTCCACCGAGCTCGACGAGAACATCGCCACGTGCTCCTCAGGTCAGCGTTGCGCATGCGCAAAGCGCTGTTCCGTTGCGATCGCAGCTCCACCTGGTGGTGATCAACAGACATGTGATATGACAGGAATGGATTCAGCACGGGATTGTGGTACGGGTGGTGCTTTTCTCTTTTGATTTGTGTAAATCGTGGGATTTTCAACAGCCTTCGGTTTTGCAGCTGTGGACCCGTGCGAGACTGACCCGACCGGCAGAACGATACCCTGTCAGAACGGGGGCCGTTGCACCGGGTTCTCGGCGCAGGAAGGCGTGTCCGTCGGCTACTTCATCTGCACATGCGCGCCGGGCTGGGCCGGACGCACGTGCACCATCCCAGGGGTGAGGGAGCCGAGTTCTCAGTTGGGGTCGCAGCATATGGTTGGATAGGGTGGTCTTGAAGGGTCAGCGAAGTGTTTTGATTCTGCGCAACTGAACGTGCCTTTGTTCTGTGGATTTGACTAAAGTGATCTCCTGGCAGAGCGTAGACTGACGCGTCCATCTTGCAGAAATGACAAACGTTTTCTTGCCCTCACCCGAAGGGGCGAATCGGGGGCAGGGGGTCTTGGTGCAAAACTAGCCAGAGCCCAACCCACGACGTGATCTCATCTCTGTTGCGCAGAACCAGGTGACGATTCCCGTGGTGCCGGAAGACGACGTGTTTCTCCCAGAGCCGGACCCCGCCGCCTGCCAACCCAACCCGTGTCTCAACGGCGTCTGCTTCCCCGTCCGCAGCGGCTTCCGCTGTACCTGCCGGAGAGGTGAGGGGGGGGGGCTCTGACGCCGAGAGGGTGGGTGGGGCCATGTGTGGGGAGGGTGGGTCATGTGTGGGGGGGTGGGTGGGGCCAGGGGCGGAGAGGGTGTGTGGGTCATGTGTGCGGAGGGTGGGTGGGTCAGGTGCATAAAGGTCAGGTTACAGGCACATAAAGTTTGGATTGGGCCATGTAGGTACAGAAAGCTCACGACCCTTGCGGGTCTTCGATATGCAAACTTGTGTTCTTGTTTGTAAATTCCCCCCGACAGTGACCTCGTGAGTCACGGCGCCTGTGTTGTGCGCGTGTCCGGCCGTGTTCGCGTGAACTTCAGATGCGCTGAACAGAAACCTGTTGCAAATCAATCGTGTGTTTCGCAGTTGAATATCGATTTTGAAGAGAAAATTGGACGTGCGGACGGGTTGCTTGGGTTGTGCAGCTGTTCGACATGCAACATGCACACAAAGGGGCGGGGCCAGAATCTCTTTCTGAGGTGAATGGAATGTAAGAATTCAAATGCAAAAAGTGAGAATTGCGCTGTCGGTGCAAGACAATCTCGCAAAAAAATTTGGGGTGGGGGGTTCAGGGGGAGCGGTTCCATGTCCCCCCCCCCCGCCGGATCCTCCGCTGACACCTGCGGAGTTTTTACGGCGAGAAGCCGTGTTCACACAGAGATAAATCTCTTCTGTTGTCCGTATGCAGACGTGTGCACACCTGAATTTGCTGCTTTGCGTCGTGTGAAAGAACGCTTGCATGCCAAGGTCTGGGTCGAGTCAGCAGAAATCGTACCACAAGATGGAAATATAATGTTGAAAAACGTTGGCCTCAAAAGCGCGTGACAAGAGACAATGTGGAAGGAAACTCCGGAATGTCCTCAATTCAATTTGACATAAAGCTTGCACCACGCGCATTGGCGGCAGCTGTCGCATTGTTTTGATCGACGATTGAATCTCGTCCCGTGAGGTGTGTGGAAGTTCAAGTTTGCGTGAGGAAACCTCCCACCAGATCCAGGGTTGGTGCCGGGGTTCTGCCAAATTCTAACCAAGATCCGACCCTGGGGTGAGCAAGCCTCCAGCGGATTCAGCAAGGGGTTTTTGAGCCCAACTGGAGTCCAAACCAAGGCGAGGCTTCAAGAGATAGATATCTAAAAACAAAAAATTGTTCCTGCGGCGCATCTTCGGGGGGGGGGGGGTAATGAATTTTTTCGGGGTCACCCCCCCCCCGGATCCTCATGGGTAAGCCCCTGGGCATTGCTTTGCTCTGAACGTTGCGCACATGTTCGACATCAACACAAATCAATATTCAGTGAGGCACGTAGAAACCTTTTCAAAACACTTTTTGTACATGTTTTTCAAGTGCGACGGAATTTGTTCGGCAGAGTTCCGACACGGTGTGCTGCGTACACACGCACATTTTCAATCCCAGACGATTGACCGTGCAGAATTTTTTTTTTTTTTTTTGTTCAGTGACATGGCATCCGGTTGCAGTACCGACGAGACCAGTTCTACCCAGCTGCGTCGACTGGGTTTTCGGGGTGCATCAATGAGAAAATTTGACAAGAGTCCCGTTCCTCCGCCCGCGGATGCAACTGCTCGGTCCATGGGGCTGGTGACCAGTCACGCACAAACACGCGCTGCAAGCCTTTTCCAAAGTGTGTTGCAAGGAGTCTCAGTTCTGAAAGAAACAAAAGAATTGATGGAACCATTGCGCGCACGCCAGCGCGTCATTCCCAAAGCGCGGACCAACACTGACAGTGGTTCTTGTTGTCTGTTGCAGGGTTCGGTGGGGAACGCTGCGAGACGGGGCGACGCGCCGCGTGTGACTCGAGGCCCTGCAGGAACGGGGGAACATGTCAGGTGTGTGTATGCACTTGTGTGCGTGGGTGTACGTTGTGAACGTATGACGTTCACGTCAACAGTTGTGTGGGTGCGTGTGGGTGTGGGAGTAGTATTAGGGCCCGTTACTTGGTGCACACTTGGTGTTTCTTTTTCATTTTTTTGTCAGAAATTCGGATCAGATTGTGCGAGTGCGCTTTTACCAATGATTTATAGAGTCAAACTGGGTAGATGTATTTCTTTTGCTTTTTAACTCAAGAGTGAGGGGATGCT
>JAAUXT010117838.1_pt1 | contig 16052 bp, 15 predicted proteins | sample 7278171 | NCBI WGS metagenome assembly JAAUXT01 (sample SAMN14350112, study PRJNA611818) | marine sediment metagenome | isolation source: surface marine sediment (1.8m) | place: French Polynesia: Moorea | collected 2018-08 | reverse complement strand
GACGTGATGTGACGTGACATGACAGGACATCTTGGCCCAGATGCCATATACTTTTGTACATTGGTGGACCATTTGAGCAGACCATTTGTCCCAGGCCAGCACCAATAGCCACCAATAGCCCCCACGAGCAGACCATTTGTCCCAGGCCAGCACCAATAGCCACCAATAGCCCCCACGGGGGGGGGGGACATGATGTGACATGACGTGACGTGACGTGACGTGACGGGACATCTTCCCCAAAGTGGCATGTATACAAAAAAATTTGCGGCACACCGCTAAGTGCTCTTCCCTAAAGGGACATCGCACAATAACCCTAAGACCTGAGTTGTGCCTTCAGCTGTTGGTATAACATGAGGAGATGCTACTCTGTCCCATGAGTACTCAGTCAGACCATCAGCAGCTTCCTTATATCTGGGCACTTGTGCTCTGTTAGCAGCTTGGTGTGCTTGGCAGGCCTTTTCTATTTACTTGTACGCTACCATATCTCACCGCCTGTGGTACCGCCTGTGGCCTTTACTGTGGCCCTGCGCCCTTATAGTACTGTGGTCCAGGTGAGAGAACGCATTGTATGAGGGGAGGCTTGGACTGTCGGAGGCCAGTGTGTGGGTGGGGCAGCCTGGTGTTGGGAGACACGTTTCACACCAGAGAAACCAGGCTCCCCCTCTGTGTCAGACATGAACTCTTCTGCTTTGCACTAAAGAGAGCGGGATTTGTTACAAAGGTGTGATTTAGATAATTCAAGACAATGGAGCCTGTGTGTTGCCAGTTTGGGAAATGTTTGCACAGCACACGAGAGTTTCAGAGTCTGGTCGCAGCCACAGATGTGGCTGATATCGGCTTATATTCCCCCCCCCCCCCGAGTCAGATTGCAGAGTTGTTTTTTTTTTTGTGGTGTTGTAAAGATGCATAGTCACACTGTCAGTTTTCGCACGAATCATCCAACAACACAATCAGAAACAATCCTCAAAACAATATCTACCTCGCTTTTATTGTTTCATAATTTTTTTACGTCGTGCAACTTTGTACATGTTCATGTCTCGAGATCACCAACAGTAAACACTGCATATTATACACATTAAGACAATTGCATTTGTACAAGATATCAATTTCCAGAGTCCGTGTTCATGTTTCCATAACTGTTCACAATTCCCCTGTGTGACTGTTGACCGTACTTACAGTGGAGGAAGTTTCCTCCAGCTTGCTCTTCAAAAAAACCCTCTTTATCTGATCCTGAAAATCTTTGTACTGGGCAGTGTAAATAATAGGGTTTATACTGCTGTTACAGAACAACAGGTACTCTGTGAACTGGTAGAAGGGATGACTGAAGATTGAGGCATCCAGTACTCCAATGAGATACAGAAGATACAGGGTGCTGTTTGGCAGCCAACAAAACATGAAGGTGAGGGTGACAATGGCCAGTGTCTTCAGTACATTTCTACTCTTGGTATGTGTGGTGACTCCAGTGGATCCTTGTGTATTGACTTTTCTTATGGACAGAAACATTGATTTGTAGAAGAAAATCATGAGCCCAACTGGAATAAACATCTGGACAGAAATATTGATGACTCCCATCAATGTCCCAACTGCCTGACTTGGCACAACTGTACCAATTGCACAGTTGTTCCAATCCACAGAATATGTTGAAGTTGGTACAAACAGAATGATGTCATAAATGGGCCCAAAGATACCCACAACACCAGCAAGAATAATCAGGTGCCTTTTCCTCAGTTTTGTTTTGTGAAAAATAGGAAACACCACACTGAGGTACCTTTCAGTATTTATGAAAACCAGGTTCCATGTGGAAGATACAATGAATCCCCAGAGGAAAATACCAGAACCAATCAACTTACAGTACAAATCAAGCCCCATGGTGACATGGAGTGATCCTAGAGCTTTGCTGGAATAAGAGTTGAGTGCCACCAAAACTGAGCACAACAGATCCACAACACTCTGATTTATCAGTAAGACAGTGGTCATTCTCTTTTTGATAGAAGTTGAGGTTGACAAGATAAATATAGCAAAGCTGTTTCCCATGATACCCACTGTTCCTATGACAACGTAAAGAACAATGCTCCATGTCCCATCCAGGGCCAGAGGATATTTGCTGCTGGCGGTGCTGGTGGTGCTGAGACCCGATGCTGTATTGTCCTCAGTAACATTCTCATTCGCTTCCGTCGTTTCCATTATGATTTCCAGACAATATTTTTTTCGTCGCCTGATCCCAACACAATCACAATCTGCAATTTCAGAAACAGGCAGAATTTGGGTTGGTGAGGAAGGAACTCATATAAAGAAGGCAAACTACGGTGAATACAAAAATTATCCACAAATCACCAAACAATAACAATAATAATCCACCTGAAGGTCTTTGGCTGTGTTCGTTTTGCGTCGCAGAATGACCTTCTGATATTAGATCTGCGTCCCTGTACCTCTGGTTTTCATGCGCAAGGGTTCAATGCCATGAAGGAGAAAAAGAACAACTTTGCAAGTCAAGCAAATTTACTGAATTGTGTTACAGAACATTCACAAGTTGCAAAACAAAACGAACTGACCTGTGTCTTCAGTCCTAAATTGCCGTTTCTATTGGCCAGTCGCCTCAAGGTGTGTGAACCTTGGGTCTCGGTTTCGGCTGCACCGCGTACTTCGGTACCCAGAGTCCTCAAGGCTTCTGCCTGTTCTGCTGTGATGTGAAGAAAAACACAGGGTGATTATCCCTGCAGGAGAGATTGACATTTGGGCGAAAATAGTCCTGAAGTTCTGTATGTGGGTGAAAGGCGCAGTGTGAGAACAAATTGATGGAGGAAACCGGTGTGAGGTCAGGCACTCTGACGTCACAAGACGCTGTAAGAGCTGACGATCAGAATGTGACGTTTTGAAGTCTCTGTCTCGTGAATGAAATGACGGGAACAGAAGACAGCAGATCCACTGTTGTCCAAGCAAGTGTTTGATGACACAAGCATTGTGGTGCAGACAAAGAAAACACAGGAAAAAATTATCTCTCTCTCTCTCCTTTCTCTTCTTCTTTTTTCTCTCTCTCTGCCTCTCTCCTCTCTGTCTCCCTTTCTCTCTCCCTCTCTCTTTCTCTATCTCCCTCCTCTCTCTCTCCCTTTCTCCTCCTCTCTATTTCTCTCCTCTCTCTTCACGCACACGCGTGCATGCACACACACACACACACACACACATTTGAACAATTATACTCGTCTCTATTGATCTTCCCCTGCATGCCAGAAGACCAGAAGCACAAATACGATGCCAAAAGACGGCGGAAGAGACTCACAGCTCAGCTGATTTTCTCACCAACCCTCAACGCTCCTGGTCCTTTTCATAAGTAACCGTTTATGTCTCATATCTTCCGAATGGATGCTTCCATAGAAACAAGCCTTGCATTTCCTTCCTTTGTCTCACAAAGAATGGATTGGCACATTCTGGCAGTCCTGGGCACATTCTTTCTTCAACAATTTTGCCTTCAAAGTTTGAAAATTTTTTTAGCTTTGACTATCTTCAATGCCTCTGTACTCTCTGCACTTCAGTCCTTTACCATTGACAATCAACAGTCACAAGGCAAATCTCTACCAACTTTGGATTAAAATGTCTCCTACTTTCTTAAATCTTTGTTGGAAGATTTCAACTTTGCATGCAAAGATGGATGTTACACTGATTCCCTGTTCTGTTTTGTGCAGCAAGAAATATCCATTCAGAAGATACGACGGCATAAACGGTTACTTATCAAATTCCCCTCGTACTCACCTCAGAAGGTCGTGTCCTTTACAGGGTACCCCCGTCAGCAATCAGCTCGTCAGCCTCCCGGGCGGAAAGCAACATCAGAGAGTGAGGGGACGAGGCATCCCCATTATCGCCACCCCTGTTCTCCTTTGCTTTGTAATTGGTTTGTTGTTTTCAACAGTCTTTGTCTATTTGTGTCCTAATTGTCTGGCGGTAACTGGCAGGAGTCTTTTGTTTTTCTCAATGACTGAAGGGGTGTCTTAATTTCTCAAAAGATACGCTGCATGAACTTGACCATGAACCCAGAACAGAACAAAGGTTTCCATATCACACAACAGGTGAATCCAGTGATGTGTGTGAATCTCTTGTGATGAACTCAGTCCACTTTCCGACAGGTCGGAGACAACAAATAAACAATGACGTCTGTTGGCTCTGATCCGTCGTGACCTTCTCGTGCCAGGACACGTCCTTTGTTCTGCCCCTCGCGAACTATGAGCTGGGTGTGGTGCCTACGTGCCAGTCGTCGCGAAGTAAATCTCACATTGTCTCGTCTGTTGCTAGGTAATTTTGATGATTAGGTCCCCCTTGCGTTGTCCATACATGACATTTTCATGTTCCCAGGGGGTGTAGGTGTCTGTGGTGCCGTGGTCAACAGACAACACTGTTGCTCGCTCAAGGATAATCCAATGGTCTTGAGACAGTTGTTGCCATTGGCAACTTCTCAATACCCATGCAGTGAAAAGTATAAATCCCACAGTTCACACTAACTTCATTCTGGGACATAGAAACATACCTACCGCTCACAATTTTATGGTACTCCAGTCTCTGTGAAAAGTATCCGGGCTTTGTCCAATGTTCACTTCTTCAACTACACCAACTCCTGCGGAGGTTGTATTCGTCGTTTCTGGATGAGAGTTTGTCTGTTGTGAACCAAATCCAGATTCCTGCACGGACCAAAACTTGAAAACAAAACCATCACCTCGCCATGTTAGTTTTCCTCCTTTGTTCTGACCTTGGCGAACTAACAGTTGGGTGTGGCACCTGTGTTGCAGGCCTTCCAAAGCTGCCCTGTGTGCCATGGGCTCCTGTGTGTTCAGGGGTTTTCACACAGACGACGACGCGTCAACATTTTTTTTGACGCTGCGTCACGACGTCATGACGCGGCGTCACTTTGTTTTCACATGGACCTTGTGTCAACTTGTTTTGACGCTGGGGTATCCCAGATTTAACACCCAACACTGGGTTCTGAATGAAAGTTTTGATGCTTGCATTGAAGGATTGAGGTTTTCACACAGGCAGGGTGGCGCAAGATGTTGTGAAGCTGGCGTCAAACGTTTGACGTGTGGGCGTCAAATTGAACATGACGCCCAATGGAAAGCGTCAAAAATGGTCCAGTCCATTGCTGGTGTGGCGTCAAAAATTTTGACACTGAGTCATCTGTGTGAAAACCCCTGACAGTCGTGTTCTTTTTGACGCCGCGTCAACGTACGAGGGCCGTCGTTTATGATTCCGCTCGGGTCTTTTTTGAGTCCTGTGCAGTCGGCAGATCCCAGGCGAATTTGGGAAGGAGACAATTGGCCCCCTGATCTTCACTTTGAGGCTGATCCCATGACCACTGCTCATCATAAACGACAGCCCTCGTATCACTTGCAGTTTTAATGTGTTTTCACGTTGATGACGTCGACGGCAACTTTCCTTGACCATGTCAAGAATGGTCTTGACCGTTTAAAATTGACGCCCACCAATTGGGCGTCATGTTAAAAACAGAAAAATAAGTGTTTAGTAGATAAGAGAAGAAGGCTGGTAATTGAGAGGGAGGCAAGAATTATCTTTTTGTTTTGGAGGGGGGGGGGGTCAATGGGGGGGTTGAGGTACATGCTTTGACTGAATTCTACGAATTCACGAGGGTTCAGATGTGTTGAATGGTTTTCTGAGACCACAATTCATTCACCAAATGCGTGGATTTCCTCAGCAGATTCATGTGCTCAAAAAAAGGCCAAGAACTCAGAAGTGGCCAGAAAATAATCAGGATGAGTGGAACAGTTGGGCTGCAGTCCGTCCCCACCCCCCAAAAAAAGATCGCCTGAAGCACCCGCCAACACTACCTTGTTTTCGTGTCCGTTTTTTCCGTGCACTCACCTGCTCTTTGCCTGCAGGGAGAATGATCGCTTGCGTGTTCTCCTTCTGCTGTTGTTTTTTGAAGCTTGTCATGACGAAATAGGAAACTGGCTTTGGTGGACCCCACGGCTGAAGGAAAGGAAAGCCCAGGCAGTCTTCCGTTTCGGGTAATTTGTGCTCTTCCTGAAAACAATGCAGCAAACAAATACGAAGTTTTGTTGGGTAGATTTGGCGGACTCGTTCACGCAGTCAAAGAACCAGGGCCTGTTCAATCTAGTATAACTTCTGGAAGCCTGGACAAGATTTTTTATTCAAAAATGGGATGATGGTGAAATGTGGGGAACAATTCCTGCCACGAATGAATGAGGGAGCCTTGTCAGAAAAAATCAAAGGCATTAGGGGTTTTCACATTGGTGACGCGGCGACAAAATTTTGACGCGTCAAAAAGTCTGTGATCGGTCTGGACCGATAATTTGATGCTCTCCATTGGGCATCATGTTGAGTTTTGATGCGCGCGTCAAAAATTCTGATGCCGCCCAACCACCTTGGTGACATGCAGTTGGGCCGCGTCAGAATTTTTGACACGGGTCAAAAGTCAACATGATGCCCAATGGAGAGCCTCAAATTATCAGTCCAGACCGATCACACATTTTTGACGTGGGCGTCAATTTTTGGACGCGCGCGTCACCAACGTGAAAACCCTTATTCTGTTTGCCCACCCGCTACAACTTGAAAAGTGGTCCTCACTCTTCAGACAAGAATTTTTCGTGGGGAAGCCTTTGAGAAATTTAGCATTGTGTCAGGCGGGAGAGGACACTCTTCTCTGTCAGCTGAATGTGCCCATCAGGAGGCTCAAACAAATGGTGACTGGGTTTTGTCTGACTTCGGGAAAAACACCACCTGAGACCACGGCACTCTGGCACAAGAATGGCTGGGCGGCGTCAGAATTTTTGACGAGCGCGCGTCAAATTTAAGATGACGCTCAATGGAGAGCACCAAGGAAACGGTCCTGTCCGTTCCCGGCGTAGCGTCAAAATTTTGACGCCGTTTCATCTGTGTGAAAACCCTGGTGGGGCTGGCTGTCGTGTGCTGACTTCGCCTTGTTTTCAGAACTTTTGGCCTCCATTCTCCTTCACCTTTTATGATTCTTCGAGACAAAAATCTACAGCTTTTCCGCAAACAACTGTCAGTCCCATCATTGCACTTGGGTCAATCACACGCCCATACGCACACACACACACACACACGCACACGTCCATACACACACACACACACACACACACACACACACACACATTGGAAGACCTTTCCGTGCCCTGCCATTCATGTGGCCTTTTCTCTTCTCTTCTCAACCTTTCCTGCTGGCCTGCTGGCCCGTATCTGCAACACGTGTCACGTAGAGAGAAAGGTCAATTGCTTTGCTCAGGTGGACAACACTCTTCTATCTGAAGATATCCCCAGAGGTGCATCACCAATGAAAATCCTGTTTCAATGACATGTAACCCTGAGGCTGGGGATTCAGGGCGAAGGTCCAAGCCTGAGAATGTGTGAGAATCAGGTCCGAACTGAACAAACAGCAAAATGTCAGCGACAACAGAAGCACCACAGAGTACAGCCAATACAAAGGGCAGCCTGATATTTCTGAGTCCAGGAAGGGGTGATGAGACCAATTGCGTTGACAATTAGGCAGGGAAAATGAACTTGGAATGTCAGCATCAATGTGTTTCTGAAGGGTGGAGCAACTAACGAGCCAGTTCTGCAGTGGCTAAGGCAGAGTGACCTTTCCCTCCTCAAGAAAAACTGATGAGGTCGATGGGAGTTGACTGTTTGTGAGACATAATGAGCTCCTCATGTCACCACCTGCATTTCTCTGAAAGTTGGAGACACTAACCTGAAACTGACTCTATTTTCCTGCAGCACAGCAAAGAACAGCCATGCCATGCAGAAGAATTTTACAATTCTGTTTTTCTTTGTGTTTCATCACAAAGTTGAACAGGGCAGAATTCATGTATTTCCCATTTGATGAGATGAAGGATGGAACAGTTATTGGGCCCAGTTGAATGGAACAGCTGTGAATTCTCCAGTTCTGGTTCCAGGCATCAGGGGTCAGGCTCTGTCTCTGGATGGAGTCTCTCAGTATGTGGACTTTGGGAACTTCAGGCAAGTTTTGATGCCAAAATATATTTGTGTGAAGATAATTCATTGTTTCCACAACACAACGTGATTTTGGCCTTTTTGTTGGCATTTGCCACTTGTCATTGCAGAAACAAATGTTTTGGAGATTTAAACGCTTGCACAAGCCACACCTTGGCGTTCTGGGTGAAACCTGGGCCTGACATGCTGGACATCACTTCTTCTTCTGACAGAGGTAAGAACAAATCCCCTCACTTTTGTCACAAGTCACTTCTTGCTTCTTTACACAAACAGATTGGCCCCAGACCTGAAAGCATTTTCTGAGATGACCAACTTTCTTTCAGGATATTTTGTGTCCAGTGGAGGACAGACCAGGAACAGCACTGGAGGAGTTTCTGTTTTGGTGTCTGAGTCTGGTCTGTTTGCTGAATACAGGACTCTGACTCAAACATGGTCAACAACACCTGTCATGTGTTGCACTGATACCTGGTACCACATTGTCATCACATGGGACTCTGTGAACACCAAATTCTTCATCAATAGAAGTCAAGTTCAAACAGCTACAGCCACTGCAAGAAATCTGATCCTTGATGGAGCAAATGATGATTTTGTCATTGGAACCCCAAACAACTGGAAAGGAAACAGACTGGGGCAATTTACTTTGGATGAGATGATTTATACAAACAAGAGTGTTACCCATGAAGATGTACAACAGATATTCAGATCCTACTTTCAAGGTAAGCTTGTATGTTTTCTGTTTTGATACATTGTGTGTGGTTGGTTCATTTCGCAGAGCTGGCAATTTAACACTCCTGTCTCATTGCAGAGCTGAGTTCCTCTCTTCAGGATGGAAACTCAACATCTTGTCTCACCATGACTGATCCTGCTTCACAACAAGACATATACCCAATTTTGGGGACACTTGACTTCTACATTGGTGATGTGAATGATAATTTTACAAACATTGAGATTATTGTAGATGATATCACTTCATGTAAAGAAGCTGACTCTCTGTTGGTAAAGGACAATAGCTCCTCAGCATGTTCAGTGTTTAGAAGGTGTGATTTGGTTGAAGACAGAGCTGCTGACAATGTGTGTATCTGGAGGTTTCTGTGTGATGGACACTTGTTGTGTTCAGTGGAAATATTTCAAGATTATGTGGCCCACACCTGGAAACTTTGTGAGTTGAGGCAAATCTGACATTATTTTCAATGCTGATGTCAACACAAACAATTTTTTCTTTTGAAGAAAAAAAACAAGCATGTACTTGTGAATATCCTGTTTTTTGTGTGTTAGAGTTTGTATTATCTGCAGGCTTCCTGCATGTGTTTCAAATAAAAATAACAAAATAAGCACAGTTTGTTCCTGTCGTTGTCATTAAAATGAGGGTTTATATGAAAAATGCTCCAGTTGGGATACAGAAACTGGCATCAAATAACATTTTCATGTTCATGTTTAACGGCACCAGACAGAAACAAAATTCATGCGTTAGGTGGGAGAGAGATGCATTGGTTTCTGTCATGCCAATGGAAACGTAGGGTTGCAAGCCCTCTTCTGTGCATGATATCAGCAGTCTTGGTTTTTCTTTCTTTTGGACCAGGGAAACGTTTGAGTTTCTGTGAATCCGACTTGCACGAGGCTGCCCCGGGGACACCCCCACATAACCCTGGACACAAAACTCCTTTGAATGACAAGGAACAGCAGGACTGATGAGTCAGTCGGAAGGTGTGAGTTTGTGAATGAGTGACAGCGAGGGGGCCTTCTCATGCCACAAAAGAAATTGCGTTGGTGAGTACACTACCATAGTGAACAACCACGATCCACTGCGAACAAGCAAAGGGCAGTGTGATGTTTCTCTGCTGATGAGATTGATCAGTGTTGACAAACAAATAGTCACGTGTGGTGAGCACGTGACAAGCTTCCAATGTCAGCACTGTGTGATTCTGAAGGTTGGAGAAACTGACACAAGAAAGTACTACATTGACATTCCCAATTCTGAGAGAGCAGTTAACAAAGGATATCACCTCAGGAAAAGGCATTTTGAGGCTCTCGTGTGCTTTGCTCATCATAACCAAGTTAGTTACACCATGCCAAATTCATGTTTTTCTCCATTTCAAAAAGGCGTGGATGTAAAAGTCATTGGACCCACTTCTACTTTGTTCCTTTGTTGGTATCTTCCACTGCAAGTCTACACAAACAATTGAAGTGTCCCTGCATTTGTCATGTCTCCAGCACAAAGGCTTTGTTTTCTCCCATTGTTGTTGTATTGATGGGCTGATGGGACATTTCAAAGGTTGACACCATCAGCATGCAATATTGAAGACAATCTGTAGTAATACCCAGCAGAGGCCGTTTGTCAACTGTCCAAATGTTGTTTTACTGGTGGAGCATTTCTCTACGCACAAAATTGATTTTGTCGCGGAAGGCTTCAAGGGGACATACACAGATGTGCGCAGCACTGATAAACGCAATTTCTGTTCGCAAAAACATGATGGTTTGCAAAAGATTTTGGCCGTTGTGTTTTTGTTTGTTATTCTTCACAAAGTTCAACAGTGGAGAATTCATGTATTTCCCATTCAATGAGATCAGAGATGGAAAAGTTATTGGACCCCAGTTGAATGGAACAGCTGTGAATTCTCCACTTCTGGTTCCAGGCATCAGGGGTCAGGCTCTGTCTTTGGATGGAGTCTCTCAGTATGTGGACTTTGGGAACTTCAGGTACATTGATATATCGGGTACTATCTTTCAGAATTTACCACCTGTGTGTGTTTTGTGGTACAAATTGAGGCAATAGATGTGTTTCATGTTTTGTAACTTCAGAAATAAATGTTTTGGGGATTTAAATGCTTGTTCAAAACACACTCTGGGACTTTGGATGAAACCTGGCTCTGATATGCTGAACATCACAGACACTCCAGGTACAAGTGAAAATGTATTACTGGAAAACAACCAGATATAATACGTCAGCTTTTGTTTGTTTCACAAAGCCTGGTAGATGAGTTTGTTTGCAGGTTACATTGTGTCTAGTGGTGGTCAGACAAAAAACAGTATTGGGGGAGTTGCTATTGTGGTGAAAGACACTGGCTTGAAGGCTTCACACAGAAGAATGACTCATGTGTGGGCAACATCACCAATAGCTTGTTGTGATGTTGCCTGGTACCACCTTGTTGTCACCTGGGACTCAGTCACCACAAAACTGTACGTCAATGGAAGTTTGACCCAAACAGCCACTTCAGTAACTTCAATACAATACGATTTGATGATTTTGTCATTGCGACCCCCAACAACGCAAAGGGATCGCGTCTAGGTCAATTTCTCATTGATGAAATGTTCTATGCAAATGAAGTTAGATCTATGAATAGTGAGGAAGTGGAACAACTGTTTGTGTCTTACTCAGCAGGTAAGTGTTTCTGAATGAGAGTCAGACGAAGGTAATTATTGTCAGGCTACATACAGCAGCAATGTGAGAACCCCGAGGAAAACACGGCGTGGAAAGCAACAAACAACTTCATCTGTGGAGGCTTCAGCTGAGCTGGACACGTTGTCAGACAATTTAGCATCAAAACACACACACAACCGGTTGTCCTTCACAGTACATGCCTTCATGTTGGTTGTTGGCGCACTGTTTCCCTGCACATCATCACAACCTGCGTTGAACCATTTTATCAAATCAAGTTCTCTCATGCACATGGGGGGACTCAGATGTCAACAAACGTCATTTGTTGCCGAGCAAGCATTGGTGACAAACAGTCACAATAACCTATCAGACGTAACCCGGTGTCCAACGGATTCGATTCAAAGAAACCCATGCCCCCATCCCCCCAAAAAGTTATTTCAGTCTGGCGGTGGACTTCAAAATTGCATGTGCCATTGAATGAAGTCTTTTTCTACATTCACACATTTGGGCTCAGTTCTACAAGATGGGAACTCAACAACTTGCCTCACCATGAATGATCCTGCTTCACCACACCTAACCTACACAACTCTTGGCACAATAAACTTGTTTCATGGGGATGTAAATGATAAATTCATAAATATTGAGATGACTACCTCTGATGTGACATCATGCAGAGATACAGACACTCTTTTGACAAAAGCCAATAGCTCTTTATCATGTGAAGAAGACATTTTCAGAAAGTGTAAGTTGTTTGAAGACAGACTTGGTGAGAGCATCTGTGTCTGGAGGTGTTTGTGTGATGGGAATCTGCTCTGTTCTGTAGAGATTTTTCAGCGTTATGCGCCCTATACCTGGAAACTGTGTGAGTTGAGTATTGTTTGAAGAATAATGCTAATTAATTCCCAGTCTGGCTAATGCTCAGTCAGTCTAAGAGGTGGGCTGCGGAACTGTGTTGGATTCTACAGGTTTATCTCAGTAGATTTGCACTGTGAAGGGTCTGCGTAAGACTCTCAATAAAAATTAACACAAACATATTTGGTCAGAAATCTATTTGGTCAAGAGGCAATTTTCAATAGACCGATGTCTGAAAGAAGTTGCTTTCCTCTGCTGAAAGGGATACATACAGGGACACACTTTCTGAGATCTGCCCCTGGATTGCAGTGTCTCATTGGGCAATGTTGTTCTTTGTTGTCAGGGGTTTCTTGAATGGAGCCATACAGTTTTGAGAAACTGGTATGCATTATTAACAATTTGATTCCTTGAAGAAACATGATGAAAGATTCTGAAGCAGAACAAGTACCAGGAGCTCTGAGCTAATCAACAATAAAGAAAAATCTGCCATTAGCTTGTAAATTTATGTCAGTTCTTCAGTTGACACAAACCAACCAAGCTCAATGTTTCTACACAAACATTCTTCTTGTCAACAAGTCATCTCCATCAGAGCTTCACAATTTCACAAATCTCCCAAACCACAGCAGCCAGACCTCCAAATATCTTAACTTCACACACCTCTTCTTCACACAAGCATTTCCACAGACACAAGTTCTGAGGTGCATCATCCTCCAAAAGGTTACATTTTCTGACAACAGGACATTGGCCAGCACTGGCACTGGAGGTCAAACTGGAATGTATTTGCTTGCAAGATGACACACCAGAAATAATAGTATGAAGCAAAACAATTTTCTGATCTCCTATGGCGGAGATTGCTATTGTCCCATCTTCCTTGCTGACATCACTAGTAGATGGATCCACAGTGAAGCAGGTTCCAGGAATTCCATCCTGAACAACAGTGGCAAAATCTCCATCTGAAATGACAAAAACAAACCAGAGTTCATTTTCTCAAAAAATATTATGTTTGAGTGGTATTGCTTAAACATTGCATAGTTCTTACCTTGCAGATAGGAGTTGAAAATTTGGAGAATTTGGGAGCTGTTCCTGAGTTCATCCATGAACCACATCTCATCTATGGAGAACTGTCCAAAACGTTCGTCCGCCCAGTTTGGTTTTCCAACCACAAACGTGTTGTGTCCATATACAAACAATGAACCAGAACCTCGGCTTGTGACTTGATCAACAATTGATCCATTAATATAGACAGTAGTAATGTCAGAGTCCCATGTCAGCACAATGTGATACCAAGCATCTTCACAACAAGCAAAACTGGGTGCTTTCCATTCCTTGGTCTTGCTTTTCAAAATCACTTTCAATCCAGACTGGATCACCTTGATGTCCAGTCCCCCCAAACTGTCATGGCGCTGGCCTCCACTGCTTACAATGAACCCTGCTGGTGCAAAAAATCTCAACTTGATCCCCTGACACAAAAAAATGCCAAACAGGAGAGGTGTTTTTGCTTAGTTTGTTCCACCTGCTGTTCTTGTGACCTCATCCTGCATGGCAGCTCCAGGCTTCATCCACAGACCCAGTGTGAATTCTGAACAGGTGCTCAAGGATCCCAAACAGCTGCTTCTGCAACACAAAGGTCACTAAAATAAACACATGGAGCATAAATTCCAAAATGGTGTTGTTCACACAAAAAGTTGTTTTTGCCCACCTGAAACTGCCAAAGTCCACATACTGATTTATGCCATCCAGAGACAGAGCCTGACCCCTGATGCCTGGAACCAGAACTGGAGAATTCACAGCTGTTCCATTCAACTGGGGCCCAATAACTGTTCCATCCTTCATCTCATCAAATGGGAAATACAAAAACTCAGTTCTTCCCAGTTTTAGGACACAACTGAATGCAAAAAGAATCAGACAGGGACTGTGTGACTTCATTTTTTTCTGTTTTTGATCGTGCTTTGGCGCAGTTTCTCACCAAAAGGTTGTTGTTTTTGCATGCTTGAATGCATTTTGTCCCTTTCTCCTGCGCTGACAATTAACCCTCCATACTCAGTGCATTGAAGATGCATTCTTGATTCTGCTGATGCATTTGTTGATGTAGCGTAATGTACAAGCCGAAGAAAAATGGTTTGCACCCAAAAACTTATGCTTCTTTTCCAAAAACGTTTTTGCTTCAAATGGGATCATATGGAATTGATTTCTGCAGTTTCAATGGGAGCAAGAGAAAGGTAATTTTATTGTGGCACATCCACATTCTTAGTTTTGCAAGCCTGATGTGCAGCTTGCAACATTTGAGGGCTGAAGAAACCGAGTGTTACAGGCAGCTCAAGCTGAGTATTCGGAAGATCAGGTTCTGGCGACAATTGGGGTTATCACACAGGCAGGGCGGCGTCAGAATTTTTGATGCATTTTGACGCGTGAGCGTCAAATTTAACATGATGCCCAATGGAGAGCTTCAAAGCAATGGTCCAGTCCGTTCCTGCTGTCCTGTCAGAATTTTGAAGCTCCCTGTCTTTTTGCATCAATTGGGGTTTTCACACAGGCAGATTTTTTTGAGGCGTGCGTCAACAATTTTGACTCACATACATCAAATTTGACATGGGCCCAATGGAGAGCACCAAGAAAACGCTCCTGTCCCTTCCTGGCGTCACGTCAAAATTTGATACACCCCAGCCTGTGTGAAAACCCCTGCTCTTGCAAGTACATCGCGCTCACACAGCTGCAAACAGGGAGCACCCTGATAACGTCACCCTGATGACCTCAACCTGATGACGATGTAACAGTAAAGCAAGAGCGATCTGAAGTCGGATCGTTGTTCTCTCACTCTGCGGAGGGTGACTCGCTGATCAAACAGCTGTTCAACCTTGAGCAGGGCGAAACGGAGATGGTAAACTTATATTGCCTACTTTTGGTGTCGTCATTGAATAAGGGTTTTCACATTGGTGACGCGGCGACAAAAAGCTTGCCGCGCGCGTCAAATTATCGGTCCAGACCAATCACAAATTTTTGACGCGGGCGTCAATTTTTTGTGGCTGCGTCACCAATGTGAAAACCTTTAATGATGTAGTGGTCAACTGCTTAGATTGTCTGCTGGATCGCACATTTACACAACCGCAGCAATTCATCCACGGTTTTCCGGCAAGTGTGGAAATCTCTGGGGAATATCAAGATCTATCAACATGTCTCGGTTGCACAAGGAAAAGTTTAATTGTTCTGCACACAGGACAAGTTTTGAGTTTGACTTGGAAGAGCACTGATAGATGTAGCCTCAAGTGTTGCATCTTCTGAACATTTGCTCAAGTGTTCTGCAAAATAGAGATGTGTGTCCAATAACAGTGTTGAATAAAGTGAAACAAATGAACATTAATATAAAAATGTTTGACTTACCTTGCAATGTTTAGCAGTCAAGGTTGACATGTTCCCAGTCTGTGTCAGGATAGTTGGCACACTCTGGATCCTTGGATTGAAAATCATGGTTGACAATCCATCCTTCTTGCTGGCCTCTCTTGATCCAGCACATCTTCTCATCACATTGCAAGGGGTTGGAATTCAGGGTCAGTCCCAGTTGAACTGGATGCCCACCAGGAAAATCTCCAGCATCAAGCACATCTTCTGCCAAAGTGGTCAACTGGTTGTTCTTCAGGATCAGATTGTTTAGCTTTGGAAGATTTGCAAAGCCATTTGGTTGCACATTGGAAATTTGGTTGTACATCAGATTGAGTTCTCCCAAGGAGGTGAGCCCCTCCCACATGTTTCCTCTTATTTCTGTGAGTTGATTCTCTGCCAGGTCAAGTTTGGTGCAAGTAGGAATGGTTGAGAATGTTCCAGGTTGAATGTC
>JAAUXT010063106.1_pt1 | contig 16053 bp, 21 predicted proteins | sample 7278171 | NCBI WGS metagenome assembly JAAUXT01 (sample SAMN14350112, study PRJNA611818) | marine sediment metagenome | isolation source: surface marine sediment (1.8m) | place: French Polynesia: Moorea | collected 2018-08 | reverse complement strand
TGGTATAAATTTTGTTGAGATTCATGCCAATTTAACAAAAATAGGATGGACTATTTTTTGTCTTGACCTATTTACCAAGGGGTCACATGACCAAACATAGCGGGCACCATTTTTGTGCTGCTTAACTTGGAATTCCCTGATTTTTGTGCATTAATACTTGGATTTCAGAGGTGAGATGTATATCAGATTGAAGGGCTTTTCACGCTGATCATTTTGGTACCATCGGTTTTGAGATAGGTTGTGTCTGAGCTGAGAAATTTGTGAAAATAGTTGGTATGCAGATTGATCGATTAGATCTAGGTTCGAATCACCGCAATGCCATCAGGCATATTTTTGTTCCATTTTTGTTCCGTCGTCGCATGGTGTTCACCGCGGAATCTGTGTGGACAGCCCGTAAGTCCACTGGGTCCTGCTCCAAGGTACGTAGAACCAAAGAAACCGACAAACATTTCAAAAAGTCCAATGCTGTCCAATGGTGACCATCAACGATTGTGTGTGAAATTTTTGGCACCCAGCACACCTGAAAATACCTGCTTGAGTCTATATTGTGAATCAGAATGGAAAGCACATTGCATTGGCTCGTCAAATGGTCCAATCCAAATAACTGAGGGCACAAATCAAATGAGATTACAGGTGAAGGAGATTCGGAATTCCCAAGAACCAGAATCTCACAACATCAATGGTGCGAGGGTGTATTGCGAGGTTTAGATTGCTTGGGGATATCTGCCCGGAGTGGCTCCAGCCTTGAGGCACAGCCTGAATCTGTGTGTGTTTGTGTTACAAATTCCAATTGGTAGAGAAACAGGTCACCAGGAGATTTCTTTCTTGAGCACACGAGCTCTGTGAGTCAAAGTTGAGGTGCACATTTGTAGTTTATTGCTTTCAGTGAAAGTTGTTGTGCTTTCTTATCCCACGAAATATCCACAAAACAGTGTTTTGAAATACACTGCACCCACCGCGTGGCAAAGCAAAGGAATGAAATGTTTGCCACTGACTTTCAAAGTGTGTTGGAATTTCTGGCTCTCTGAATGAAGTTTTCAACAAAGAAACAAAACACAAAATGGTTCAATTTCAAACCTGACATGACATCCAGACATCAGAGATAACCAGGGTTTTGTTTTCATTAAAATTCATGATGGTGCAAAAACATCACATGTTTGCAAGAAAAAGACAAACAAGCACAAAGGATATGTTGCAGCACACCATGGAAAGGTGGCCCATTGGCTTGAATACAATCATCAAAACTTTGTACAGAGCACCAAACAATCAACTTGTTTGCACAAAAGACTGCTGAGACACACAGTGAAGAAAACTTCCACAGAGAGTCTCGAAATTCAGTGTACAGACATGTGAGCACAAAGGATTTCCCAGATAACCAAAGGGCGCTTTGCATTCAAAGCAACACTCAGTTGGTCATTTGACTTCCATTCTTTCACTGCTATTGGTACTTCCCAATTACAAACACCACCTTGGGTTTACTTTGCACCCATATTGTTTGGGGTACAAAACAACATGCTTGTACAACAACATCCATGGAAGAAAGATATATTTTCCACACTCATCACACAACATATATTTGGCAGGTGTCTTTTCATAAAAATACAACAGCAACTAGATGTCGCTCGCAACATAGCCATCCCTCCTTTCACTGGTGAAGGCACATTTGCTGGAGTCCCCACTTGCCTTGTGTGTTATCATTCATTTGTGCCATGTATGTGACCCACAGCTCTCATCATGGCCTCACAAAAGTGCTCGGTTGGACACTGGTGTGTGTAACATCTGTTTCAGGCCCCCCGCAATGTATTCCAGAAAACAAGCACTTGACATGTGCTGAGCAGAGAGTTCAAGAACACAACAGGGCTTCCGACTTTTTTTGAGGAACAGTTTGCCCTTTATGTAACATCTGAGGAGATTACATTCCCGTGAGGTCAACACAGAAATGTATCACATCCAAACTGAATATTTTTAATTTAGATCTGCAAGTTTCACATTTTGTGGACATGTTCCCACATTCAACTTGTTCCTTCGTCAACATCAGAAAACATTTGTTTCAGTTGCTTTGAAATGTTGGGTGCTTCCCACCTCATACTTTTCTACTCAGTTGCTGAACTCTCACGTAAAAGCTGGAGTCATGAGTGCCCCAGGCACAGAGACAGGTCTCCTCCATAAGAAACAACAGTCAGCTGGCAGAACACTGGAGCTCACTTGTAGACTTTCTGTTTCTGCTTCACAAATTCCATGAAAATGGACTGGAATGCTCCTCACAGTGTGTGAGAGATGAACACCAGAGCTTGAGTGGACACTAAAAATGAACTAAGACAGAGGAACAAGAGGGCAGAATATGATGGTGAACACACTTTTGCTACACTGGTGACAAAGCAACAAAAATTATTTCCCATGTGGTGTAATACTCATTTGTTCCGGTTTTTCTTTCAGTCCTCTTCTTTTTGTGCTTGTCATCTGGTCCTTTTCACATTTGGCCTCTTCTTTGTACATTTTTAGTCTCTGTCCTCCTTATGGTATTTACCCTTCAATATCATGTTTCTCTTTGTCATCTACATTGTCTTGATACTGTATCTCTGTTTATCCTCTTGAGTGTTTTCATCTTTCTCTTTGTCTTCCTCTTTCTTGTTGCTCTCTTGGCCTTTGTCCATTTTATCCTCAACATTCTCTTTGTACACATCATCTTTCTCTTTGCCTTTTGCATCTGTTTCTTTCTCCTCTTGATCTTTTTCTGCACCTCCTTCATTTTTCTCATTGTCCTCCTCCTCTTTCGCTCTGGCCTCCACATTTTTCGCTCTGGCCTCCACATCATCTTCCTCTTTCGCTCTGGCCTCCACATCGTCTTCCTCTTTCGCTCTGGCCTCCACATCATCTTCCTCTTTCGCTCTGGCCTCCACATCATCTTCCTCTTTCGCTCTGGCCTCCACATCATCTTCCTCTTTCTCTCTGGCCTCCACATCATCTTCCTCTTTTGCTTTGTCCTCCACATCTTTTGCTTCACCACCGTCACCTATCCCTTTGCCCTCTTTGTTCTCTTCGTCTTCCTCTTTCTGCTCTTCAGCTTCCTCTTTGTCATTTTTATCTGTGTCTTCTGTACTATTCTCTTGTCCCTTATCATCTTTGTTTTGACCCTCCACATCTTTTGCTTTGCCCTCATCACCTTGTTCTTTACTTACTTTATTCTCTTCGGTGATTTCATCTTTATCTGTGTCCTCCACACTGTCCTCATCCATTGTTTTGTCCTTTTGCATGTTTTCATCTTTTGGTTTCTTCTCCCCAGTGCTTTCATCTGTCCTTTTCTCATCCTTACCTTCTTGCTTGCCCTCCACACCGTCTTGAAATGTCTGTCTATCCTCTTCAGTCTTTTCATCTTTCTGCAAGCCCTCTTCATTCTTGGCTCCTTCTTTTGCATCTCTTCTTTCTATTTCAGTTACATTCCCATTCTCTGCTTGTGATTGGCCACATTTCTCTTCCCTCTTCTCAGAACATCTACAAAAATGAAAACATACAATGCAAAAAAGATTATCCAAAAAGAAAGGATGAGAAAAGAGATTAGAAATTGCAGAGTCCACAGTAAAGGTTTGTGGGTCCTGCTTAGGGGTTACTCCCTGCATAAGGAGTAGGTCCTGCCTTGGGACTTACCCTGGCTGGGATAACCCAGTCTACAACACACATTGTTGAACAACACCACAAGGTTCTGTTCTAAGTGTGTGATCAGACCACATGATTGTGTGCTTGAAACAGATCACAGAAGATACAGAATCAGCATGAATCTATTTTGTACAAATGACTGTTCTCCAAGAAGTGAATGTACCTTTTACAGATGACAGCAACACACAATGATTTCAGAATAAGCAAACCCAGTCCAACTCCTGTTCCAATTGCAATTGACACCCATGATGAATCTGCTGGGCTGGGATATGTTGGTCCTGTGTCAAAGCCTGTCTTCAGAGATGCACTGTCTAATTTGTGAACTGCAATACAAAATTGAAAACAATGTGTCCACTGAACAACTGTGTGGTTACTGAAAGGAACAGTGTACATTGTCACCACACCAACAGAGCATCTTTTTCAAACTGCTTTGTCTGAATGCGAGATTTAAAACATGTTACATCATCTGTTGAAAGAAATTACTGTTAACAACCATTTCTGCGATGCTGCAACCAAGCAAATGAAGTGGTTGTTGCAAGATGCCTCCCAGCTGAAAGTGGTCAAATGTTGTCATATGAATTCTTGTGGACAAGTGTTTTGCTCAAAACATACAAGGTATTTGTGTGCGAATATCAGCAAACCATCACTTGATTTTGTGGATGGATTTGATTTTCAAAATCTGCACAAAATTTCCTTCTCTGTGTGGACATACCTGTGACATTTGCTGTATCTCTTGTGTGATTGACTGTGGCAAATGATCCTGAAAATAGTTGCCCTGTATATTTGGTTGTGCAGAAGTGAAGTCGCGGACACAACAATCTTTGAATAAATCAAATTTTTTTGACAAAAGAATAACTTTTTCAGAACAAACAAAATTATTTTTGACAAGAAGTGGTAATGTTGGTCAGAAAAGTGTTTTCATCTGAAAACATCACACCAGATGGCATGGAGGCCCAGGCAGGGAGCATGATGCATCAGAATATGATTCATCAGGATCTGTGGCATATGCTATTCTTCTGAACAGCCATGATAACAATGCACAGAAGCACTTTTCAAGAATCTCCAAATAAAAATTATTTAAAAAAAAAACAGAATCAGTCCATGAATAGTGTGATGCAGTCATTTTGTCATAGAACAGTGTCAAAATTTTTGCTGTGAATTTTGGGTGGTTTGTGAATAAGTGAAAACATTGCACAATCTATTTCAATTCAAGCTCTGATCTATTCCAAAAATGTCTTTCAAGCCACATTATTTTCACCCCAAAATGCCTAAAATACCTGTTGTTGTTGAACGTCCATCTGTGTGTTCAGTGCAGTCTGCAATGCAAATGGTATAGTTACTTCTCAGAAGAATTCGAGCACAGTATCTGACAGGTTTTTCAGGGGATGCATGATGAATCAGAGCAAAAGTGTTGTTTCTTAACAAAGAACAGCTTTGGGAACAAGAACACCTCTAGCAACTGGACCATGTTGCTGGGCCAAGGAGAAAAGGTCCCCAAAAATTGACTGAAATTTACTTTCACAGTTTGAAGACTTCAACTTCACAGATGTCTTTGTTTTTTCTTTCATGACAGTAAATACGAGTCCTTTGTGCATTGTTCTTGGCATGAAGTGACAATGTAAGTGAGAGTAATTATTTTTATCTATAAATCTGACACCAGATGACATGGAGACACCTCAGGGAGTAGATGCATCAGAGTAGAATAATATCCATGAGACTGAATAAAAGTACCCTATAATAATCTCCAACCAAAATTATTTTAAAGAACTAAAAGTCAATAAATGTTTGATGCTGCCATTTTGTTGCTAGTAAACATTGTTGGAACTGAATCAAAAATATTGGTGTGAATCATGGGTGGTTTGTGAACTGTACAAAGCACACACAATCCATTTCAAGCCCAGATCTATTTCAAAACTGTCTTTCAAACCACATTGTTTTCATCCTGTAAAGCCTGAAATACCTGCTGTTGTTGAATGTCTCGCTGTGGGTTCAGTGAAGCCTACAAGATAAAATTCCACAGTTGCTTCTCAGAAGAATAACAGCATGGAAGGTCAGAGCATAAAAATATTTCCAGGGGCATGGAGAATCAGACAATGTTGCCTCTTGACAAAGAAGAGCTTCAGGAACAACAACACCTCAAGCAACTGGACCATGTTGCTGGGAAAAAGTAACAGATCCCTGACAATTCACTGAAATAAACTTTCACAGTTTGTCGAATTGACATGACAGATGTCTTTGTTTTGTCTTTGACAACCAAAGATAAAAATCCTTTGTGCATCACCTGATTGATCACATTGTATTTGGTGCCATTTCAAAGCAGATCGACAAGGCGGTGGATATCTCACTTTCCAAGCAGTCCCTTCCAGTTTCAACCAACACATCTGGTAACACTGCCAACACAAAATGCCTGGACATGCAGGGTTTGATATTGGTAAATGAAGATCTAGTGTGACAAGCTTTGGAAGTCTGATGTCCACATTCAAGATGGTCAGGCAGTTTCCACGAAGATTGAGAAAAGTCAAACACTTCAAGTCTTGGAATGACCTCGCTTCTATGTTTTCAATTCTGTTGGAATCCAAGCGTAGTTGCGCAAGAGAAACTAATCCAGTGAATGTGTTCTGTTTAATTACAGGGATACAATTCTCTTGCAGACTCAATTGTGTTAACTTACACAACCCATAAAAGGCTTGAGGTTGAATGATTTTTACTCCATTGCCCACAAGAGACATGGTGGAACATTCGTTCAAATGGCTGAACACTTTTCCAGGAATGTTAGGCATGGAGTTGCGCCAAACACGCACGTATGTTGTATGGTGAGGAATATCGTGTGGTATTTTAGTCAACTGCTTCCTTGCTTTTATATACATGCTTGTTTTGTCATCTTTGTGAGCACCACAGTTGTGCTCATGTAGCTCTATTTCAGCTCCAAGAGCATGACAGCCCAAGCCATTGTTGCCAAATGCAACCAAAATGATTTGTTGCATGAAAACATTTGATACAAACATTTATAACTGGGAATGTGTTTTTCTCACAATGACAACAACAGAAATGAAAATTCTTGTCACCTTGTCCAGACTGGCAAATAAATTTACAATCACATACACACTGGTGTGAATAAACCAGAACAATTTGTTCCTTCAGCTCCCCTACAAGTCAATCTGGAAAGACTTGCTGAACAAAGGGTTTTGTCAAAAGCATGAAAAGTTTCAGCAATGGAGAAAGGAAGCATTTTTGCTGGATTTATATTTCATGACTGATGTTGCACATTGTGGATCTTGTGGCTGTTCTTCTTCTCTTTGTAACAAAACTGTGTCTCCATCTGAGTTTCTTCTTTTGTCTTTGTGCCTTGTGAGTTGTGAGATATTTTGTGACTACAAATCCACATTTTCCACAGTGATGGTATTTGCACCAAGACTCTGGTATTGTCTGCAAAACTCCAGATCACAAACCAAGGTTCTCTGTTGAAAACTTTGATTCACCCACCAGGTGGCAAAAATTTTAGGCAAAGTGAAATGTTTCCCACTGACTTTCAGAGTGTGTTTGCGTTTCTTACTCACAGAACAAAATACAAGAGGGATCAGTTTTGAATCTGAGATTACATCCAGCCATCAGAGACAAACCAAAGTTTTTCAACTGGAAGTCATGACACAGGAGAAGCAGCCAAAGCAACACACGTTTGCATGAACAAAAACTAGTAGATGGTTGTCTTCACAAAGCAAACATTGCAACACACCAACATGTTCCCCATTTTCTTGAACACAATCACCAGATCTCTACACAAAACACAAACCAACTTGTTGTCTGCACAGACAGACTGCCGCAAATACAAATACACCCCTTCTTCCTGCAGTGGTATGACTGCAAAAGCATTTGCAGCGGATATTCAGAGTGAAAACAGGGGATTTTTCCAGGATGGATGGACACTTTATGTTCAAAGAAACACAAAATTGGTCATTGACTTCCATTCTTTCCCTGCTTTTGGTACTGCTCAATTACAAATGTTACGATGCCATTTCCAAAAATATCACCAAATATATTTGGTGGTTTATCTTCATCAGAATACAATAGCAATAACAAAACAAAAGAATAGGCATATTTGGTGGTTTATTTTCATCAAAATACAATGGCGATAACCAAAGAAATGGTCCTTAGTATTTTCTGGTGCAAAGCTAATTTGGCCAAATAGAACAGCTGGAATAAGCCACTGAAATGTTCAGATCTGTGTGAGGTCCATGGACCAACATTGCTCTTCCTTTAGAAGTCCCACAAGAAGACTGTGTGCAAATCATGTGGAACCAGATCCTGAATGTCGAGAGGGAACAAGCAAAAATGTGCTTCCATTCCATTGTCAATTGTCACATTGTTGTTTGACAGACCAGGATCAGGTCAAGCCTGGGGGACTGGCAGGAATCTGTTTTCTTCACCATGGGTGGTGCAAATGCAAGGGAAACAGATATGGCCTCACGTGAAAATCAAGTACAAATTTTTGAACATGTAAAAAACAAATCACACCAGTCCAACATCCAACCAATACACTGCATTTCATCAATAAAACATCCTTCATCAAATATTTATACTTTCTAAGATGTCACCTACTTTGTGCAGTGAAGTGTAAAATTTAGTGACCCCAAAAATTTGAACTTTTTGCCCTCAAAAACTCAAAAATTCAAACTTGACAATTTCCTTACTCAAGCATTATCCTTGACTCATACAAATTCAAAAAGACCCAAAAGATCTAAATTTGAAATTTTTCTTCACTGCGAAACTGCTGCACACATACTTTTGGCAGACACTGCCTGTAGGTGATTTGTGTCACCAAGTCACCTTGTTCAGGTTGCTCAAAAATTGAGCTCCCTACAACAGCACAACCTCTTCAAATCACCCAAGAACACAGGAAAAGAACAAGGTTTTGCATTGCAAAACAATGACGGATCACCTACAAACAGCAATATAACTGGTGAAAAGATCCAAGACAGTTGTACACTCATATGTATGTCTGGGTTCTCATGAGGAACTAAACGAGAATGCAAAGGTGTTATGGCAAATGCATTTTTTGCATTGGTTTTTGGATGATTTGAGGTGGGTTGAGCAATTTGGGCTGAAACAGGCCAAATTGGAGGAAGCCAAATCAAAGCATCTGCAGGCAGGGTCAAGAAAAAGTATGTGTACAGCAGTTTCATGGTCAAGATAAGGATCAATTTGAGGTCTATTGGGCTCTCGTGGTTTGCTTTAGGTTGGGGATAGTGCACCAAATAGGAATTTTGAATTTTTGGGTTCTTCAGGTCAAAAAGTTCAAATTTAGAAGTGCAGAAAACATGGAGTATAGATGTAGATGTAGATCTGTATCTGAGAAAGTACAAATAATTGGTGAAAGAAGTATATTGATGAAATGTAGTCTGTTGTATAGGGGTTTGAGTGGTAGTATTCAATTTTATTTTTTTGAATTTTTCACATGGTTTATAGGTGGGGCTAAAGGTCAGGTTAAAAAGTTGTTTGAAATAGAGAATTAAAAAATGGATATTGGACAATTCTTTTGGTTTATATGTGGACAATATTGTGAAATATTGTATAAAAGTTCCATTTGGTTGAGTTTGTTCCATTTGGGGGTGTGCTAAATGAGTTCCCAAGTTGCAAATGTTGAGTGAAAAAAGCAAGAATTTTGATGAAAAAAAGACTCAAATCAGAGCAAACCAAAGCAGAACAACCCAAATCAGAGAAAACAAAATTTCCTCAAATCACTGTGAGCTCCATGGTGCTATTTGTAGTGATTGGTAGTGACACATGCAGGTCTTGTAATGCCCTGTTTTGGCGGTGTCTTTGGGGTAAAAAGTGTGGAGTGTTGCAATTGTGCACAACATCTGTTTTTATCACAAGAGAAATGGGAAACAGAAGGGGCTTTGTTTTTGATAACACCACGAGCACATGCTCATTCCCACCAACTTCCCGTTGGGTGTGTTTCTCTCACCAATTGTCAAAGAAAACAACTGAAAACCAGACAATGTTTGCGTCCGTGAAATCTAACATGAAGGAAGTGCTTCTCTGTTGCTCAATTTTGGGAGTGATGTGTGCTACATCTCCTGAAACTCCCGACTTTGATTCCATCATTCAGCAGATTACAGAGGAGATAAAGATTGTGGAGGCTGAACTCGCAGTTGTCAATGCAGAGTTGACTGAGTACGAGGTAAAATTGAAAAAAAGCTAGAAAAGCTAGAAAGGATCATATCATATGAAAACTTTGCACTGTTCACTTGAGCTCACCATTGTCTTTTCCAGATTGAAAACATACAATTGCAGGCTGATGTGAACTTGTTAGAGAGAATGAAGGCTGAAACAAAGGACATGGAGGAAATTATAGACAATCAGGATGCCCTTTGGGCACACCCAACATTTGATGGTTTGGCAACATGTCTTTTCACCTCTATATCTCGATTCACCATTTTCCAGCTGACTGGCAAATGACTTTTGAAGGAGTTCATGTCCCAAATGCAGGATGAGCGGGATGGCGGTCTGAAAGAAGGCTCACTTGGTCAAACACACAGAAAAGAACACCTTTGAGAAAATGAAAGTGGGCAACTGAATCGACTCGGTTTTTGCATGACCACTGTTCATAGTTGGAATGAAAAGCAGAACTCTATGACAATGAAAACGTGCATTTTGGTTTTAAACAGGAATTCCCAGTTTCGTCAAAAGATTCTCCACACAGGATTCAAATGAAATGAAGGCCAGTCACTCCTGACTGGAACTCATGTGTGGTTATTTTGAAGGACTGCAAACCACATGCATCCCCACCCCCATGTACCCGGAGATGAGGGCAAAGATATCTTGATAAAGACAATCCTTTGGGCATTAATTACTTCATCAGTGGTTCTGCTCCCGGCAACACTTGGACACATTTGTTGCAAAACTTCCGGTCAAAACAGTTTTGTTTGGGTTGTTTGCTGCATTTGCAAGAACAATGTATTGTCTTCAGTATTGCCTCTGAAGAAAATCCTCAGAGCAAACAGGCCCAGTTCCGCCAACCACTTCAACGTTTTTTTTTGCAGTTGGAACGCTTTTTCTGGCAACAATCAGCAAAACATCTGTTGGTGTCTCAAATGGACCAATTCCGTGGGATTCAGCTCCCATCAACCCCGAAGGGAGCTTTGACATTGACACTAGTGCTTACACAGCCCCCATAGATGGATTTTACCAGTCAGTATTTCTTGGAAAGATCAATTGAGAATGAACCATAATGCATTGGCGTTTCTTGAAAGAAGACGTTTGAGGTGAAAGAGAGGAAATTCAGAAAAAATAGTCTGGGGTTCCATCACTGATTGTTGTGTTCTCTGTTTTCACAAGGATGATGAATAATTGCAACAGTTCTGTGCTCAGCTATTCTGCCAACAAGTGCAAGATGTCTTTTGGTTGCAAACATTGTCTTCTGTTCCAGGTTCACAGCCGTTAAACAGGGAAACAACCAGAGAGGAGCATTCTATTTCCTGGTGGATGGTGTGCACGTGGCCTTGTGTGAGGACTACAACACACAGGATGATATTCCACAGGGCTCAGCCACCATCAACCTGTACCTGGCTGCTGGCCAGACTGTTCAGGTGGAGAACTCCTTCTCCCAAGCAGTGTATGGCACTGACAGTTTCTATGGCTATCAGTCCTGGTTCAGTGGTTTTCTTGTTTTTGCCATGTAGCTGACAAACCCAACATTGTGAGTGACAAAAATAAAGAACCAGACAATGAATGGCAGTGTGGTAAATGTGTTAACTTTGTCGCCTTGATCACTTCAAATTACTCCTGGTAGTGTTCCAGAAAAAATAGCTCCATAGAGCTCATGGTGATTTGAGAAACCAGAATACCAGTGACCCAAACACAATGACCCAAACGGTGACCCAAACACAGTGACCTAAACACAGTGACATGAATGCAATGACCCAAACAGAAACAAGCAGATGCACAAATTATCTATTTCAACAAAAATGAATGTTATTTTTCACTTGGAATGTACCCAAATTATTCAAAACATTGAAATTTGTTGCCTAATTGTACATATAGCTTGCCAAAATCTTTGCCAAATGTCTACAATGACAATTTTCTGAAAATCCCAAATTTGTACCCAAACTTTGGCCCCACCTGAAGACCAGGTACAAAGTTTTGAAACTGAAAAATCAAACAGGACACTCTAATACCCAATCAATATACTACATTTCTTTGAAAACATCCTTCACCAAATGATTATACTTTCTGAGATATTTCCTACTTTGTGCAGTAAAGTCCAAATTTTTGTGACCCCCAAAAAATTGTTCTTTTTTGCTGAACCTAAAAGTCCAAACTTGACAAATTCCTCACTCGCACATTATGCTTGACCCACACAAATTCAAAAAGACTGAAAAGTTCCAAATTTGAAGCTTATCTTCACTATGAAACTGCTGCACACACACTTTTGGCAGACACTGCCTTTAGGTGATTTGTTTGGTCATCTTGTTTGGGTCACTCAAAAATTGAGCTCCCTACAACAGCAACAACTCCTGAGATCACCTAACAAGCACAGCAGATTGGGGATAATTGCTTGGAAGGATTTTAAGAAGTTCAAATTTTTGGGTTCTTCAGCCCAAAATGTCCAAATTTGGAAGGGCTGGAAATTTGAGGTTGGGTGAGGTATGGATGTAGAAATGGGTCAAAAGTACAAATATTTGGTGAAAGAAGTATATTGAAGAAATGCTCTGCATTGTTTGTGGGTTTTAGTTTCAGCATTTTTTTGTTAATTTTCAAAATTTTTAGATGGTTTTCAGGTGGGGCTGGGTTAACATATCAGATTTTGTAGGAAAGTGTTCAAAATGGTTATTTGGGAAATAGTTGGCTTTGTTTGTGTGTTTTTGCTTGAAATTACTGCAGTTTTTATTTTTATGAATTTTATATGTATTTAGGTGCTTCTCAAATGAAAAAGTGTGTAAATTTGAGACTTTTTGAAACTGTTTGAAACAGATTATGTAGAATAGAGTTTGGCTCATGTGTTTGTAATTAGGTTACATTTTTGTAACTTTCTGTTCTTTTGGGTCCATCAAAACTGAGTGCAGTGGAGGCTCCTGAGAGCTTTAAGTTCACACCACACAAGCCCAAACATTTTGATGTCATTAGACGTCCTAAAGTTTTGGACATTATGTTTGCCTTCCCCTGTGGTAGTTGGACTTCCCTTCACCCATGCTCAGACGCAGTTTTGTACAAATCATTTGATGACCTTGAATGAAGTTGCTTGCACTCAGGTGAGACAATAGAATCTGTTTGGCTGAGAATGGATCAGACCATAGGTTGACCTAAATGGCAAGCAAAGGGCCTCAAAACTCAGGGACAAGGCAAAAATTGAAAATTTAACACAGGAAAGTACATGTGTCAAAACCCAAAGAAAATTGCTTGGGAGAATGCCATCTCTTGAAATGAGCAAAGAGTGTTATGTAACAATTTTATATTCCCATTCCCAACACTTTGCTGATGCATTCTAAATCATCTTTGGATGACCTTGATTCCACAATAAACTGCTTGACATTGTCATTTTTGGAATCCATGAAGTTTCATAGTTTGGACTCTTTGCTTTCAATAGACCTAGACACCAAGTCAGTTTGATGACATTCAGTCAGGAGATTTTTTTCACACATCAACTCCTGCTCATTTTGGGGATGTTGAAATGTCATGACTGTGACAAGTGGTGCAAGACAGACTGTCACAGAATACTTCACTTGGAAGCAATGCTGTAGGTGGTGCCAACTGTGTTGCAGAAACACAAAAGACGAAATTTATATGGAGTTTGACCACTCATTCAGCATCATTACTTTTTGCCTCAGTGCAATTTCTTCTGCAACAAACCCAAAAATAGCTTTGTGTTTTCAGATGAATTTCTCCAATTCTCATGTTTGGACCAGATCGTGTGCTTTTGTTTGTCATGTTATTTTCTCATCTGATGCAGTGATGACCAAAGCATTTTGTTCAATCCAAAATGACCAAAAGAATCCCATTTTGTCAATGCGCATGTCCAGCTGCATCACCTACTGACCTGTGGGAATTCACATGTGTGACGCTGCTTGTGCCTCATACACCAGTCTCACCAACAAAAGTTATTCTCATCATTTTCCTGATGGCCCCTTCCCACAGCTACCTCACAAACTAGCAAGCACCAACTGTTCATAGCTTCTTGCTTTTTCCACATGTGTTTTTCTGGACAGATTGACAAAATGTCAGGTCTCTGTTGGTTCATGCTTGGGGTGTTTGTTGTGGGGTGTTCCGCTGGACAACATGATGACCCAGTTCTTCAAAAGCTTGTGGAAGAAATGAAGAGCATCCGCACTGAGATGAGAAGTATCAAGATTCAACTGCACGAGTACAAGGTGCAGCCAAAACCCAGATCTGTCACTACCATTTTCAACCATTCATGTTGTGATTCCAAAAGGTCTTCTCTTGCTTGCATGTTGGTGGTATTCAGATGGAAAACATGGAAATATCAGTGGAAATTAACCTTCTGAAGAACAACAAAGCTGACGCTGATGAACTTGAAGAAATCAGAGAGAATCAAAAACAACTTCTGGAGCAACGAAAAATCAATGGCATGGCAACTGTAACATTTTTTCTCATTCTACTGCTTGAAAGCAGAAAAGCAGTTTTGCACAAACCAAAACTGCACTCTCAGCACATTTCTAAAACATGCCTTTGTGAACCTCAAGCCAACACTGAATTTTGTCCTTCTTGCAGCTGATTCAGCTTTCCTTGCCACCATCAGAGGATCTTCTGTTGGGGTCAGTGATGGAGAGCCAATACCCTGGGACCAAGCAGTCTTCAATCCTGGAGGACATTTTGATGCCCTGTTTGGGGCATACATTGTCCCCATCAATGGATATTACCAGTAAGACAGTTTGCTTTTTCAACTAAATCCCCCGTCGAAATTGCGCAAATGAAAAACCAAAAGATCCAATTACTTTTTGGTGATTTGTGCCAGCCAGGTGCCAGTCAAGCACGAAGCACAAAAGGCATCCAGAACATTTTTCTGTGTACAGTACTTTCTCCATGAAAATGGTATTCAGTTGTGTTCATATTTGACCTATAAATTTGTTCTTGGTCAACGATAAGGTGCCAGGGAAGAAATTGACCAAATGGCCTCTTTGTCAGTTGGCAGTGCTCCAAAATTACTCTTACCTGGGACTTTTGATCTTCAGGCAAATTGAAGTCATGTGTATTTCATTTGAACTTCAAGTGCAAATCACATGAGCTCCATGGAACTATTTTCTAATAATGGTTGCAAGCAAACATTGCAGGAGGACAGGCCTCAACATGACACCCCCCTGTTAACCTTTGGCATCAATTCCAAAAACTACTGACCACTCATTGCCCAGCATCTCCCCAGCACTCTCCTTCTGCTTTATAATTGTACACACTCAGCTCAGAGACACAGTGAATCATCCCCTCAAAAGACACTTTACCTAAGTTTCAGCCAAGGTTGTACAGCAACCCGTAACATCTTTCTAATCCTAGATGCTCTGCAAATATTATCAAGGGTCAAAAATTCTTCCTTTTTTCTCAAAATGAAAGGTTCTTTTCTGTGCATTTTCACACATCACACAAAGTCTTGTGTTTCAGATTTACTGCTGCCAAGGAGGGAAACTATCACTATGGCTCATTCTTTTTCCTGGTAGATGGTGTCAGAAAGGCCTATGTTGATGTTTCCTACAGCAATTCAATACCACAAGGCACAGCCACAATCAACTTGTCCCTCGCAGCAGGCCAGGTCATCCAGGTGGAGAACTACAAATCCAGTGTTGTGTATGGTACTGATAATTACATGCGCTCATGGTTCACTGGTTTCCTGCTTCATGCTCTGTGATATCTCCAAAAGATTTCAATTGTGTCTGAAACTCTGTCCTTTTTGTGCTGTTTTTGGATGCTCCTTCCTGGAGAAAAACATTTTCTGTCTCCTTCAAGTGTAAAAGAATAAATACAGTCTCTGCAGCATGTTCAATATTTGCTTTGAATTTGTTCTCTGTGTGTTTGTCACATACCAAGACGTCAGAAAAGGTCATTTCAGTCAGGGTTATTGAACGCTAACGAAACAAATACACAATTTTAATGCACGAAGGCCACGACCTTTAATGCACGAGGTACGAGTACATTTGGGAGTGCTTGAGTGCATTTTATTGTGTATTTGTTGAGTTGAGTTTCAATAACCCACATATAACCAGGATTTGTTCTCAAGACTATAAAATCTATTGTTTCTTTCCTTCATTTTGTTCATGCCTCATCAATTTTTGGTTTTGTCTTGTTGATGCCTCATTAACTTTTGTCAGTCTTCAACAAGCATTCATTACAAAATAGTAATGGGTCTCGAGAACAATGGCTGTGGCGTTCAAGAACAAATCCTTGTGTTATATT
>JAAUXT010043184.1_pt1 | contig 16054 bp, 21 predicted proteins | sample 7278171 | NCBI WGS metagenome assembly JAAUXT01 (sample SAMN14350112, study PRJNA611818) | marine sediment metagenome | isolation source: surface marine sediment (1.8m) | place: French Polynesia: Moorea | collected 2018-08 | reverse complement strand
TTTTGTGATACAACCACTGCTCATGGGTTCAACCATTTGAACAATGACAAAGGTTGTGTTGTAAAATTAGGTTGGACATGTGTGTTGGTTGCTGCTTTTGTGGGTCTCAGTTGTCATCTTTACAGACTTGCCTCCAAGTACAAGGAGCATCATTATGTTGAAAGCACAAAACTCAAGTTTGAAAGTCCCACTTTTCCTGATGTTACAATTTGTAATTTGGATGCCATTCATTATATATGACAGGTGAATAATTTTGTTTCGTTTTCATTTTGATGGCAATGATAGATTGTGTTGAGACAATTCTCATTCTTAATTGCTTCACTCTGTAAATGGTGACAATTTTTGTGGTTTTGGACCCCTTTTCCACAATTGTGGCAGATTCACAAAACTTGGGAGACAGGTTTGAGTGAATTGTATGCCAATGCACATTTCCACACACAATTTGTTTCTTTCAGGTTTTTTGAATATGACAGCATCAACACCCTTGACTACAGAAAGCTTAGTTTGATGTGGCCTGAGCTGGAACAGAGAGCAAAACAAGAAGGCTTGTTTGTGGAAGAGACAGAGTTTGTTAGCATGCTGGCCTACTTCTCTAACTACCCTCCTGAGATGCGGGGGGAAGTGGGGTACAAACTACGGGATCTGGTGGTGCGATGCAGCTTTGGTGGCCCTGCTCAGTGCTGCAACATGTCACACTTTAAATTCTATGAAAATTATGACCTGTTTAATTACTACACATATCAGGCTGAGCTGGACAGACAGCAAAGAGCAGGATCTGATGTGGGCCTCACACTCATTCTGTACATTGGTAAGTTTGTACTTGTCCAGATTTATTGCAAGAGGATCCAGTGATTTCTGACTTTTCCAAGGTGACTGAAGGGATAATGAACAGGAAACTGGCTGAGCAGGAAAAGTTTGATACTTTTGCGAAGACACAGACATGTTTTTATTTTTTCAGGTGACCAGGAAATCCAGGACCCCCCAGTAGACAAGGCTTACACTAAGTTTTCATCTGTGGTGGGAGTGAGAGGCTGGAGGATCGCCATACATGAGAGGGACACCCTGCCAGCTCTGTTTGAGAGAGGGTTTGACATTGAGCCTGGTATCTCCACCTCCATCTCACTCACCAGTACTGAGATCTCCAGGCTGCCACACCCCTACACTGACTGTGTACAGGATGAGACAGTAGACAACACAAATTACATCATCACAACCTCATTTTGTCGCAAAAAGTGCATGTCCAGAATCATAGATAGGGAGTGTGGCTGTATTCCAGCAGATTTGGTGGATTATCACCACCCAGACATAAAGTACTGTTTGGCATTGATTATCTCAGATCCTATTCAAACATTCAAAAGACACAAACAAAACTGCCAAGGACTACACCTTCCAGAAACCATTGCAAGTCACAGAAGGGAAGGATAGAGTCACTGAGCAGATGGCAAGCTGGATCAGGAAAAGTTTTGCCATGGTCAACATTTACTTTGAGAATGTGAACATGTACCAGAAGAAGCAGACAGCTGCCTATGGGGTTTGGGACCTCTTTGCTGATGTAGGGGGAATCCTGGGGCTCTGGGTTGGCATATCTGTTCTCACTGTTACTGAGTTCTGTGTCTTCTTCTGCAAACTGTTAAAAATCTCTGTCTTGTGCAGTCCCATGACCACGAAGAACAAGAACAACAAGGAGGGTGGATCCAAGGGGTCTCCAGGGATACGGCCCCCTGACTCCGAAACCAAAGTTTTCACTACCACCCAACAATAATCTTGAATTTTTGCACTTTCTTTGAAGAACGTTTCCAAAGATTTGACACTGATGCCCTGCAAAATTTGGTCTTGTTTCTCGACGGGGGGGGGGACGAAAACTGTTGTCACCTGTGGTGCACGAGTGCACGAAATGGATACCCCACCTTTGAACCGCAGAAAGAGGAAAGAAATGACACCCTACCTCTGGTTGCTGACGCTGGTAGAGCTGCCCCCGCCTGGCCCTCTCCCGCCTGCCCCTCTGCGCCTCCAGGCTCCGTCTCACGGCGTCCTCGTCGCTGAGCAGCGCGTCGCACAGGCGCGCCCCGACGCTGTGCAGCACGTTCCGGGGGACGCGCAGTCCAGACCCCGTCATGACATCATCATCTGCGTCAGGCGACGTCAAGGAGCGCTCAAACTTCAGCCAATCAGGGTTCCGCTTTCTTTCCAACTTGGGCATTGGGGCCGAAGGGCAACTTTGGTCCCTGTAGCCGTGGAATTTTTTGCCGGCTCTGAGGACAGCCCACATTTCTGAGGGAGGAGGCTGGAAACAAGGGAGCTGGGTCTGGGTTTCTGCAGGGGGTGCTGTGGAGGTCTCTGCACTGTCTGCTTTGCCAGATTCGTTGTCAACCGTTTTTCGGTCGCTCTCATGTTTCTTCTTTGTATCTTTGGGCTCCGGCGACTTGAGTGATCGAGACCTGGAAAGTGAAAGGAAGTAGCCAAATCTTGATGGTGCACAAGGAAACCAGCCTGAGAACATTGAAGCAGACTCTTGTGGGACGCGGCATTCGTGGCAAAACCCGGCTCACTTCATCGATGTTCAATTGGGAGGGTGGTCTACCTTTGCTTCTTTTCACTCAAGAAACAGCCCCTAATAATGTCACACCCGGGTGGGAAAAAGGAAAGATATTCTTGTCTTGATAATTTTGCGCGCCTTGTGTGACATTCATGAATTTTGGAAGGTCTGGGGTCAGACCATCCGTTGGCGAGGTTCAAATTTTTTGTGCATGGTTCTTACCGCGGGCTCTGAAAGTATCTGGCGCGAGTCTCGACGTCACTGAGCGTCCTGCGCGTCTCCGCAACGCGACGCTGCGTCTCCTGCAGCTCCGTCTCCAAGGCAGCCAGCGACTTCCGGTCTAAAAACAGGTCCGGGATTTTGATTGGCTGCAAAGGGTGAGGTGTATACGTTGGCTTGTTCACTTGTTTTGGTTGGGGATGGGTCTGGTTTGGTTTGGGTTGGTGCATTGGGGTCAGGGCTTCCCTGGATCGCTGGAAGGAGCTTGTTGCTCTTGATCCAATTCTTCTGCAGGACTCAGTGTTTCAGGCCAGCTCGAAACTTGGTGATCCAGGCAAGAAATGTTGTTTCCATAACAGGATGCTCATGACAAGGCCTCAGCTCGTTCTGTGTCAACGTTGGGAAGAACGTGAGTGTGTGTGTGTGTGTGTGTGTGTGTGTGTGTGTGTGTGTATGTGTGTGTGTTGTCCCGCCGCTCCTCGTGGATTTCCTGCACTCACCTGCGACAAAAGTTTGTCGGGAGGTCGGTCCTGCCTGCTGCCGACTCTCAGGGTCCACTCCAGCTGCTGCGGTGGGGGCGTCCGCAGTCCCCATACCGGAGCAGTTTGGATCCGCGCGACTTTGATCACTGTGTTGCTTGTCCAAGTTTGATCAGGATCCGTTGTGGTGCGCTGGCACTGCTGACAGAGCGGTGATGCAGCACCTGTGTGTACGCACCGAACAAGTGTTGGATCCAACACAGCACGCAGTGTCAGCTGTAGATTCAGCGGTCAGTGTGCTGAGGATAAACTCAACCGAATGTTTCACATCAGGCGCTTTTAGATCAACATGCCAAAACACATCAGGCGCTTTTAGATCAACATGCCAAAACTTTCATTCACATTCGCTCTTGCCCCCCCCCCCCGAGCCATTTGAACCGAAGTCCTTGCATCCGTCTCAAAGTTTTTGGTTTTGTCGAAGAAGCTTGTAAAGTTTTGACAGATCCAATCAACAACTCTAGAATCGATGTTCCTGACGCTACACTCACAGCTTGTGGATCCAAATAATTTCGTGTTTCACATGCGGACAAGCTGCCTGGCACGCATCAGTTTCAAGCGGCAGAACCAGATGTCGCACCAACAGACAAGTGCGTGTTGTTGACAAAATAAGAAAGTGTCAGTCAATTCAGCCTGCGCTATCACTTACCCAACACTTTTCAGAAGTCGGTTGAATAGCGGTCTTTCACGTTTGACGAGCTAAAAAAACTTTTATGTGAATTTTTCAAAAGTTTCCACGGGCACCTGTTGACCTCGGAAACGGCCGTTGCTACGGAATTCCGCACATCCGGTGACGTCACAGGAGGGCTTCTGCGAAAAGTGCGTTTTTGACATTGTGCCGAATTTGCTTTAAATTCGGCTGAAATTCGTTATTAGTTGACGAATCTGCTCCAGGAGAATCTAAAAAAACTCACCCAGGAATCAGGTATGAACTTTTCTTCACCGTAGCATGACACAGAAATGCTGTACACGAGGTTTGTCTGAGCGATAATATGGGTGTTCAGAATCATGTGCTGTTTATCGGCATGTGATGCGCAAGATGTTTTTCTTTGTGTCTGGTTCTATCCGGGGGTAGGTTTGGAATTCAGCATGTCTGAAGAACTGAGAAAGATTCCCTGCGCGTGTGTGGAGTTTCTCCAGCCAATGAACCATTGTGTTTGGTGGCATGGGCCGTGATTTTGGTGCTCGGTGTCCGTGTTTTCATTCGAATGAAGACTCTCCAACACAACGTGTTCAAGAAACTTTTGTCGGCAGGAGTTGGTTCCGTGTGTACCTTATCTGTACATGTGTGTTCGCGTGCGATGGGGTGAGTTTGTGTGTACTGCTGCACCTGGACATGTGTGGGTTGTGGGGTGACATGAATTCCACTCACCTTCAGATGTTGGGGTTTGGGCACATCTGTGCCATCTGCAGAACCACGGTCCTGAAACATTGGTTGGGCAAAGGTGCCCCGCTGTTGAAGTACTGGATCACTGAGTTAATCACCAGGTGATGTGTTGGTGGCAAGCATAATCTCCATGATTCACTGATTATATACCTCACCATGGACTGCTTAATACAAGACCAGGCTTCAGTTTGGATCACATCCATGCTTCCAGAACACAAGAAAATGGTGGGCACTGGTCACGTAATCACCCCATGGGGGGGGAGGAATGCTGGGTAAAACTCAGCAAAATAGACAAAATAGTGATATGATGCTGTTATGTATCTATTTCCTATCCAATTAATTATTGTAATAATATTCAGAATATTTAAAATTGTTGGGCACTGCCAACACCTCCTACCGGGGGAGGAGTGTGGTGTGACACACCAGCTGTGAATTTAGAACCACTACTCACCAGATGGCATGATTGGAAAGAGATCAATAGATGGCGTGATTGGAAACAGGTCAATAAATACAGAGGTTCCTGCCCTCGGGGACAGTCTCTCCTGAGATACCAACCAGTGTGTTTGTGATATCACTACAGGTGTGTGTATGTGTAGATCTACTCTCAGCGCACGCTCCTACACTGACCCGTGTTCCCCTCTCGCGTAGGTCCCGCGGACGCCGCTCGAGCAGGGATGGCGCTGTCGTCACAACTGAGGCGCGTCACGTGTCGCTTCGTGCAGAGCTACGCCAACACACCACACATCCGGGTGAGTCCGGAGCGTGGTCCACACCGGATGTAGGTCAGGGTGGGGGAGGGCGGTCATCCTGCTGAAAATGTTGGGCACAACATGTTAATTTCCGATGTAAAATTTGTCAAAATTGAGACAACGCCCCCTACCAGTTCACGTCCTGGGTCCACCCCTCGTGCATCAACACACTGTGCGTGCACAAGGCATGGCGTGTCGACTGTGACAGTATTCAGGCTTCCGTGGCCTCTGTGTAAGTATCGCGCGTCGCTTGACACTTGTGGTCTGAAATGTGGACGATCGAAGGAGGAAGGCCAAAGTAATACTCCAGAATCCAGCTGTGTCCCGTGTGCTTAAATTGTGCTCTTATGAATTGATGTAAAACTCCAAAAACGTAAACGAGTGGTCGCCATGGTGACACCTGACATTCTGTCGCCGGTTGTTGCAGCCTGCAGCGCTGACGCGCGGGCTTCACGTGACTTCGCGTCTGCGCAACGAGCACATCATCAACATCCAGGACGAGGCTGACTTCCGGGACCGCGTCGTGAACAGCATCACCCCAGTCGTCGTCGACTTCCACGCCACGTGAGTACCAAACAACAGGACGAGTACTCGGAAGCAGTGTGAGCAATCACAAGCGACATGAATACTCAGAAGACACGTACATATGTATGTACTCAGAATCAACCTGAGGTGCCCAGTGTGAGGCGTGTCCAGTGTGAAACAGGCTGACCAGGTCAATATTGAGGTGCCGAGTGCTTTCAGCCGGGGCTGACCTTTGGGACAGGAAGTGTTTGTCAGTACTGGTCAGTCAGTACTGTTCAGTGAGAACTGACTTGTCTCTCGTGGCACTCTCATGTGGTGTTGGTCGCAATGGATGGTGGTCATTGAGTGCTGACACAAGTAAATACTGCTGGCCAGTGAGTACGTGCTGCCCTGTCTCGCAGGTGGTGCGGCCCGTGTAAGCTGCTGTGTGAGTACTGTGTAAGTAAGTATTGAGTGAGTACTCATGTCTGTTTTGGCGCCCCCAGGTGGTGCGGGCCGTGTAAGCTGCTGGGGCCTCGTCTTGAGTCGCTCATCGCGTCGCGCGACGGGTCCGTTGTCATGGCGAAGGTGGACATCGACGAACACTCCGATATAGCACTGGATCACGGGGTGAGCAGTGTGTGTGTGTGTGTTTGTGTGAGAGAGAGAGTGAGTGAGAGAGACCCCCAATTCACACCAAGCGCATCTACGCATACGCACACCAAAGTCACTGCACACCAAAAATAGGTATCATGCATGTGAAAGGCAAAGTAAATGGGCAGTGAGTAGTTGTGTTCACACTGAGTGCATGTGCACCACCATGATTGTGGATGGGTTCCAACCCCATTGTGCACTGGCACATGGTGCGGAATGTTGTAAAAGCATGTGTGATGCACTGGTGCATGTGGTGTGAATTGGGGGAGAGTGAGTGAGACAGGGAGAGAGACAGAGAGAGAGTGAGTGAGATTGAGTGAGTGAGTGAGAGAGAGTGTGAGAAAGAGAGAGGGAGAGAGAGAGTGAGGGAGAGACAGAGAGGGAGAGAGAGTGAGTGAGTGACAGAGAGAGTGAGTGAGACAGGGAGAGAGAGGGAGAGACACAGAGAGAGAGAGAGAGAGAAAGTGAGTGAGATAGAGAGAGAGAGTAAGTGAGAGAGAGTGAGTGAGAGAGAGAGGGAGACAGAGAGAGTGAGTGAGTGAGAGAGGTGAGAGAGAGATATGTGTGTGTGTGTGTGTGTGTGTGTGTGTTCCGTGTAAGACCGAGAGGTCTGTCTGGTGTGTGGGTGTGTGGCAAACAGTGGTTAGCGATCTGTAACAGGAATGCAGATCACATCTTCCACTCTGCATTCATGTGGGGCGCCTTTTTGCTGAGGGGTTTCTTTTCTTCAGCGCTCTTCTTTTCCCTTCTCCCACTCCTCCATTCATTCTGTCCATCCTCCTTGACATCAGGTGGAGGCTGTGCCTACAGTCCTCGCTGTCAAGAACGGACAAGTCATCGGCAAGTTCGTCGGTCTGAAGGACGACGCGGAGATCAACAGCTTCATCGGGAAACTGACCGGCGACTGATGCCGTCGCCGGCGTCACTGCGCTACTGGCGCTCACAACCGGCTTGGCGTTAAATTGTGATCCAGTACGCCCTCAGAATTTTCCGTGTTTGTTGTGTCTTTATTTTGGGCTGTTGAATTTCAGCACGGGTGCTGGTTTGTACATTCAATGGAAACGCATGTTTGTCTGCAGGCATGACCGTGCTTGCAAAAGGCATGCAGAAACTATTTTTGATCCACACGTCAAAATTTAAGGCGTGCCAAAACGTAGTGTAAGACAACAGTGCAGGTTGGAGTCACATAAGACGCGTCACTCACGGCGCCCTTGTTGAAATGGACGCACCGCATTGTACAGGGGACGCGGCGCGTGACTTATATCTGGTACAAATTGTGTTTCTGTGTTGGATGCCGCGTGTTTTGTGATGTCGGGTCATTTTTCACGAGCACGATTGTCATTTGTGAATTTACAGAATCGTTCGGTGTGGGGTGTTGGGTGGGTGGGCACAAGTTTGGGTGGAGTCAGGGGCGGACCCGGAGGGGGAGGCCCAGGCTTGTCGCACCATCGGATTTGAGCCTCAGACCAAAGATGCACATTTTTCTTTTGAAATTTGGGTGCGGCACCCCCTCCGTCTGCCGCCCCCCACCCGGGCGAACTCTGGTTCCGCGCCTGGGAACCAAACGAGAAGTTTGCCTTTTTTGCGGTTCGTTCCGAGAATGTTGCTGGAAAGAAGAAATGATTTTTCGAGAGGGTTTGGGGAATGTTGTCAAATTGTTTGATTTTTTGGCGGGAGGTTGGGTTGGAATGGCGCCAAAATATCGAACTGTCTCCCAGCGACATTCTGCCATTCTGCGTCTTGACGTCGGTGCATAGCCGTGTATTAGCCGTGACCAATGAGTGGAAATGTGAAACAGTGATAGTTGTTCTTTGCAATAGACTTTCCTTCAGTAACTGTGCTGTCACCCATGTCAAAACATGAACACGCAAGACTTGATACTTGAGCGTTGGTGCACTTTCAAAAGCTTCTACCTTGTAGATTATCGGTGTCAAGGCCAGTCAGTAAACGAATAAAGGTCACGGTGAGTGAAGCTGTATCAGGGCATCAACAGCTGCCGTATTCACCCGTGTATAAGTGGCAGCCATGAAGAAGACGCGCCCCAGCTTCTGCCTGGATTTTCTGACGTCCAGGTCCCATTGAAACAAAGGTAAATCTCACACCCATGTAAAGATGCACTCCTGGTTTTGGTGCAAATTTTCAGGACAGAAACGTGCGTCATTTACGGGTGGTTACGGTACCTGTCTGATTTCATGTCCTCGCATCTGACTTGTGGCTGTTGGTCATCCAAAAGGTCAGTCAGTCATGGGGGCCACGACATTGACGAATTGGGTGAACAGTATTTGGAGGGTAGAGATTCAGAAAGGCGGGTGTTGCATGCACTTAACGTTGTGGCCGAAGCTTGATTGTCAGTATTTACCTGTTCCGTTGGATCTCGTTGGACCGGGTGAGATTGCACGTCTCAAGTCTCCGTCACACGGACGCTATGTTGCCCATTGACGTCACAGCGCGTGACGCAACGCTTGACGCTCCAGTGAAAACGGTCTCAGTCACCATCTTCAAAGGTCCTTTGTACCAATGACCCCCCACCCCGGTAGTTAGAAATCCGTCGGTATGAAGTCACATGTCAATCAAACGAAGATGAGGCTCTGATTGGGTCACATGTTTATTGAGAAAAGCCAATGTCAGACAAGATTGTGATGACGTCACAGAATCGTCGCCAAATGTAAATAAACATGACAGTGAAGAAATAGAGTTCCTTTGTTCGTTGTTTCCTTTTTTTCCTCCAATCCGAAAATTGTTCTCAAAATTTGAACCATGTTGGATGATTTTGCGATCAAAGGTGCACAAGGAGAAGAACACAATTTGCGTGAAAATTGACGTCAACCGAAGACGGCAAAATTTGATTGTTTTGAAATTGAAAATGACACAGAAAATTGTAAGGGACGGTCTGGACGACTCGCGAAAATTTTAGATTTTGGGGCCAGAACTGAAAAATACAGCCACACAAAGACAAAACTCACTTGGCTGTTTCGACCAAAAACCAACCAGACTCATTTGAATCGTTTTGACAGGCACTGATTCTTTGAATGAACATAGAGATACTCTGGGAGGTGCCAAACACGCAACATAATTTGTAACATCCAGGAAACCGAACAAACCGAACCGAATTCGAGAAATTTTGAGTAAAGCTGCGATCACAAACAAAATCCAAGCTTCACAAGGAAAGATACTGAAGAAAACAGGAACTTCTCGCATTTCTCGTTGCCTCAGCAACGCGTTAAGTTTCCGGCGTCCGTCACCTTGTGAGGAACTCAGGCAGGGTTTGCGCCATCATTCTCTTTCGACCCGTTGTGCACCCGACGCGTCGTGTGTTGCGTCCCTTGTACAAGGAGATACAGACTGGGACTCCAAACTTTCTTCGTGGGCGCAGCAGTAAGCAGCCAATGGCGAACAACACTTCGCACAAAGAGTGATTTTGAGGATCAATCTGTCATGCGTGGCATCAAAACGATTGTCAATTTTTTCACTCAGAATTTTTCTAATTCCATCAGGAAGTCAACTTAAGAGTTTAAGACAAGGTCAATCTGCTCGGTGTTTCTCACTGAGTGACTACATCGGGGTATTGCTGCAAAACGCTGCTCTCGAGTGCTCCAGTCAAATTTGTCCGCACACGGAAGCAACACACAACGCTCTCGATGTCGAACAGGCCTGGATGGACTGACCCTGGCAAATTCGTGCGAATTCCCCAGGTCACATTCACGCCAAACCATTTGCGGTCTGTGTTCCGTTTCGGTCTCGATACACAGACGCACGCGCATCAACAATCTGCACACAAACCATGTGCGCACCTCCTCTGCACATTCGGCTCCTCACTTCCGGGTCAGGTGACTTCCGCCGGGGCCTGCTGCCTCATCAGGGGGCGCTGCCACCGTAGCAACAGCCTGCACCATAGCAACCCAAGTTGCTTGGCAACCAGCATTCAATGCCTTGTAACCAACAACAGTGGCAACCACTGCGTTGTTGTTCAGACATGTTGTGGTTTTGATTTCCGCCAGATAAGTGGGCGGGGCGGGGTGGGCGGAAGCGGGTCACACCCAGGGCGTCCACCCCTCGTACAGACAGGCGAGGTTTTCCAGACTTGTCGCTTCCTTGATGGTAAAGTCCACCTGGAAACAAAGGAGACGGAAAGGGTTTCAGTGTGGGAAGAACAGTCGCCACGGGTGGGTTCACACTGGACATGTCACGGCGGTGCGTCTGTCTGTGCACAAGTGATTTTGGTTTGTTTTCGCGCACGTCTCCTTTGTGGGTCATTTTCAGATGAAAAGCATCAGTGTGACTGGGCTCTCAGAACTTTCCGATACACGAAGCAAGTATTTTCACAGTGGATTGGGTTGTGGTCTGCGTTATTCCTTCCACCCCTTGACCCCTCACTCCCCTGACTGAACCTGCTCACTGCCGTCCTTGCTGCCGCTGAGCCCACTGACCCCTGTTGACCTTTGGCAACCCTGAGGCCTGCTGACTTCTGCAGACGATGCCTCTTGCTCACTGACGTTCGTGAGTCTGTCCCTGCTGACCCTGGTCCATCCTGCCTATTCCCCCAACAGTCTCTGACCTCACCCCTGACCCATCCTGAAATACCCCCTGCTGACCTCTGCCGAACTGCCCCCGCCCCAACAGACCCTGACCTCACCCCTGCCCCCCCCCCGCTGCCCCCTACTGACCTGCTCCTGCGCCGTGAGGCGGTGGTTCGAGTCCGGGTCCCTCCCGTCCAGCTTGAGCTTCACGCGACGCCACACTCCGACGGCGTACGTGTTGCGCGCCTGCAGCGCCTTCCCTGTGCGCGGGTCGCGCGTCACCTTGTCACCAGGGGGCGGCGCTGGCTTCCGCGCAGGCTCTGTAGAGAGAGGCGGGCGATAATTGATAGATGGGCGACAGTAGACATCAAAGTGAACGTGTTATAGTGCTGTGTGAATGAAGGGAGACAGTGAATATGACGTCTTCTCCGTTGGCGCCTCATAAACGAGGCAGTTTTGGAAAAATATACATTTCTGGCAGCAGTTGGCCCGTGCGCTCTTGATGTGCGTGGACTGACCTGGCGTTTTGAGTGACAAGCTCGGGCAGCCTGGCTCGGTCCTGCCACACCCCACTCCCTCGGTTCTGATTCACCCCGCCCCTACATGTATCCCTACATGTATGTTTGTTGGATGGTCAGAACTCCCTGGAGTCCAAACTGCCCGGGCATTTATGACTCGCCAGCATCGTGCCCTCCCCCGCACTCACCCAGCATCTTGGATGGCCCGCTGCCACCCGCTGTCGCCGTTCCCTCCACCTCCCACTCTCCACTCGTACCCCCGCCCACCCCGCCCACACTCACCCAGCGCCTTGGGTGTGAAGCTCGGACTCGCGGCCGCCCCGCTGCCCCCGGCCCCGCCCACGCTGGCTCCCCCGCCCGCGGATCCGGGCCCTGTCATGTCGGGGCCGCTCCGGGTCCTCTTCGTCAGGATCGTCGGCGCCTCGTCGGTTCTCCTCGCGCCTGAAGGTTCAGATCACCATTGCAAATGTGCGAAAAATATAATTCCAGCAGGGGTGGGCAAATGGTGGAGGCTCAGTGAACCGCCCCCCCCCCCCATTCGAAACATTAATTTCCTCATCAACAGGTTTTACTTGTGTCAAAATACTTAAAGTTGAAGTTCGGCCCATGCTCAAGGGGGAAGGAAGTTCCGCCTCCCCACCCAAACACATGACCATGCTCTAAACACAAAGATTCCCTACAAGTCGCTTCTGTCTGGCAGTGTTCTGAGGTGAAAAACTGTCTTGTTTGGTTGGCGGCCCAATTTGGAAGTATCTCCGGATGCTGTGCCCTGACTGCATTCGTTTCGCTCACCAGAGAAGTAGTCGCTCGTCTGGGTCGCGTCCTTTTTGTCGTGTCGCGAGTCGCTCGGGATGGTCGGAGCGAACTGCGCCAGGTCGTTATACACGCTGAAATAACAAGAACACTCATCAGTCTGGACACGCGCTTCGGTGCTCCTGAAGCAGAACAAACAGACCACTCGTCGGTGTGGACAAGTGTCTGGGACAAACGGAAAAACACTGGGAGCACGGGAAGCAACGAGAACACTTGACAGTGTGGAGACGCGCCTTCGGGACACTGACAGTGCCACACAGCCGCTTATGTCAGCATCTTGAAAAGTTTCAGTGCTCACAGAAACGCACAGGCAGTACTCATAATGAGGGCCTTGCAGATGGTCAGAAATCAGACTTAGCACTGAAATGTTGAGTGATTCCGTAAGTACAGCACTCACAGATACTCCTGACCAGTACCCACTCACACGTACTCACGGGTTGATCTTGAGCTTCAGGGTGTCTGCCATCTCCCTGACCCTGCTGCACGCCTCCGGTATCAGCGCTTCAGTGAGCACGAGTACTCAGATACTCATGGTCAGTACTCAGATACTGACAAGTTCTCAGGGCAGTACTCACGGGTTTATCTTGAGCTTCAGCCCATCTGCCATTTCCCTGATCCTGCCGCACGCCGCTGACGTCAGCGTTTCCGTGAGCACCAGTTTGAGCGTGGCGGTGAAGTCCTCGGAGAAGCGGCGGTACGAGGCGAGGTAGGAGGCGATGCTGCCATCACCACCCGGGGGCGCCACCGCAGAGTCCTCCTCCTCGTACTGAAACAGAGGGAGAGAGAGGAGTGTGTGTGTGTGTGTTTCTGACTGAGGTGCAGTGTGCGATGTGTGTGTGTGTGTGTGTGTGTGTGTGTGAATGTGTGTTGTGTTGTGTGTAGGTGTGAGCGCAATGGTATTTGCAGGCGAGGCCGACAAGATTCTGATGTGTGTGTGTGTGTGTGTGTGTGCGTGTGTGTTCATGTGTGAAGTGAGTGTGTGTAAGTGTGAGACACGAGACGTGTGCGAGGTGTGCGTGTGTGAGACGTGTGCGTGAGAGAGGTGTGCGTGCCCACCTTGGCCATGCTCTTGAGCACTGAGCGCACGTCCGACATGAGCGTGTGGTGCGTGGCGAGTGCGTTGCGGATGCTCGTCCCCTCCTGCTTCACCACCTCCTGAAACACAAGGGCGATAATTCAGGTTTTGTCATGTGACCTGCGTTTGTGGTTCACCCTCTCCGTGGCCCTGTGGCCCCGTACTCGCCTTGGTAGCGTCCTGGCTGTTTTTGTTGGCCCCACCCAGCGCTTTTCTTTCGGGAGCTTCCCGTTCAGCCTATCCCTTTCTCGCTTGCGGTGTCTATTCCCAACCCAACCTCTCGCCTGGCCCTGAACCATCGGCCCACCCCGACCCCTGCACACCCCACGCCACGGGTCAGGCCTGCCACTCGATCACTGCAGCGTTTGTCCCGGCCATACCGTTGCACACTCACCCTGCTGGTGTCTCTTGCCCCCAGGGCACCATCCTCCGCACCCCAACCACCCTGACAGCCCCACCTCGCCCCGGCCACGCCACTCCGACCGACACCCCCGCCCCTCCCCACTCACCCGGGCTGCGTCGGTGCTCGCCTCAGCGGTGGCGCGTGACTCCCCCAGCGCCCTCTGCTGCGCGTCTATCTGCTCCTGCGCCGCCGCCAACCACTCGGCGCTCACGACGCCGTCCTCCGGGACTGGCTGCAAACAAGAACACGCGACGGCGTGAACACGCGCCGTGACATCAGGACGGCAGCACGTCAGTATGTGTGTGTGTGTGTGTGTGTGTGAGGTGTGTGAATGCTGCCAACAAGAACAGCTGACGGTGTGAACACGAGATGGATCCGAGTCAAAACAAGAATCGGACGCGAAAAAGGAGAAGCATCAGGATGGGGGGGGGGGGGTGGGGCACGTCAGTGCGTGTGTCAATGTGCATGTGGGTTTCTGTGCATGCGTGTGTCTCGCGTGTGAGCGAAGTGTGCGTGCAGTACTCACGTGTTTGCGCATCACGGCTTGCTCTCACTGTGTGTGTGTGTGTGTGTGTGTGCGTGTGCACACGTGTGTGCGCGTGCAGTACTCACGTGTATGCGCATGACGGCCTGCTCCCACTCTGAGACGGATGTCCCACACGACTCGATCAGCAAACAACTCTCCTCGCACCTGCGAAACGTCACGCAACGTGAGACCATGACAAGAAGACGGGTCTCACTGAGTGCGTCCCGCGTTGCGTCTCAATTTGAGTGGAGAGGCGAGGCGACTTCCTTTGTGACGTCTTCAAAGGTCAACGAGTGACCGCAGATGAAAGTCAGTGTGTGCGCGTGTGCGTCGCCTGTTGTTTGCTAACCTGCTGAACAGTGCGAGGAACTCTGTGTGTATGTGTGTGAGTGTGTGTGTGTGTGTCAATGTGCATGTGGGTTTCTGTGCACGCGTGTGTCTCGCGTAAGAGCGCCTGTGTCCACGTTTTTTTCGTGTGAGTGTGGCTTGAGTGTTTGTGTGTGTGTGACACTGTGTGTGTGTGCGTGTGTGAGGTATGCGTACGGCACCTGCTGATGAGTGCGAGGAAAGCAGCGTCGCTGGACGCGGACTCCGGCGTCGTCGTGTTCTGCGCCTCGAAGTGAAGCACGGCGTTGCTCAGGGAAACCAGCTCCGTCGCCAGGTCCAGCTCGCGCTGCGGACAGAGAGAAGAGAGCAGAGATGAAGGAAGGAGAGAGAGAAACATTTCACAGCAAGAGCTGAAATATGAGTAAATGCCCACGTGTGCACAGACCAGCAGAAAGGTGCTCGGATTAGTTGCTCCCATCCCACCCCACCCTGGCCACCACCCCACCCCGACGCCGGTTCGCCAAGCCCCACTCACCTGTACTGCTCTGTTGCTCTCCCCCAGTGCCCGGCCCAGCTCCGCAGCGACGCTGTGCAGCGTCGGGTTGGCCCCGGCCGCCCACTTGAGGCGCTGCATGATGGAGGCTTCCAGCCCGGTGTAGTGCTCCCGCACCCCCGCCAGAGCGCCCTCGTGCGCCAACAGCTGACTCACGCCCTGTGGGAGGGAACACAGGGCGTCAGTACACCGGCCAGGGCAAGGAGGAATTGAACAAGAGTCAGACGGAAAATTTTTGCTGCTGATGACTGAAACAAGGAAGAGCAAGTCACCTTGTGCAGAGCATGTGTCTCACATTGAAAACGTTCACAACCAACCGCACAAATGACACGAGTACCCAGTTTGTACTGGCCCCCTGTGTGCTGAGCTTGGAAAACTGCTTTGATGGGGGCGAGGACTCATCTTTGTGAGTTCCTGATCTGAGTGAGTACTGTGTACGTATTGACCTTGGACATCTGTACCGAGTCAGCAGAGTGAGTACTGAGAGAGTACTGACCTTGGAGAGGTGCTGTACTGAGTGAGTACCAAGAGAGTACTGACCTTGGAGAGCTCATGTACTATGTGAGTACCGAATGAGTACAAACCTTGGGAGAGCTACTGCACTGAGTGAGTACAAACCTTGGGAGAGCCACTGTACTGAGTGAGTACTGAGTGAGTACATACCTGGGAGAGCTCTACTGACCTTGGAGAGCCACTGTACTGAGTGAGTACTGACCTTGCAGAACTCCTGTACTGAG
>JAAUXT010028235.1_pt1 | contig 16056 bp, 11 predicted proteins | sample 7278171 | NCBI WGS metagenome assembly JAAUXT01 (sample SAMN14350112, study PRJNA611818) | marine sediment metagenome | isolation source: surface marine sediment (1.8m) | place: French Polynesia: Moorea | collected 2018-08 | reverse complement strand
GCGGGGACGCCCCGGGGATACTCGTCCAGCCAAATCTTTTCCATCGGGTTACCTCTCTGTTTATGAATACCATTTGATCAAAGCCGGGCATCATACCAGAAAAGCCTTTTCTTTTTTTCAATATTAATATGGTTTGATGCCCAAGTACTCGCTTGAATGGTATGCTGAGCGCGCAGAAACAAAACACTTTAGCCGGATAATTTTATGAGTCAGACTATTGATGCGATCTATGAAAATGGCACCTTCAAGCCTATTGAACCGCATAAAGTTCATATCTCTGAAGGCCAACGGGTGAAACTAGTAGTGGCTGAGCAAGTATTGCCCGAGCCGCTTCGGCTTGCGGCAAGAGTCTACGAAGGACTCTCAGTAAAAGATATTGATGAGATCGAAGACATTGCACTTGACCGAAATCATTTCTTTGAGAGATCGGCATCCGAGCAGTGATAGCCAAGACCGCACTGGATACCGATATTTTATCCCTGTTGCTCCGACAACAGCGGGAAGTGCTAGAACGCGCAACGCGCTATCTCGAAGTCTATCCGTACTATAGCTTTTCGCTGATAACGCGTTATGAAGTACTACGCGGACTTAAAACTAAAAATGCGCAAAAGCAGCTGACCGCGTTCAATGCTTTTTGCCAGGTCAGTGAGATATTACCGATCACCGAATCCATTGTGGATCGTGCTGCCGAGATTTATGCGGATCTACGTCGACGAGGGGAACCCATTGGTGATGCTGATATCCTTATCGCCGCCACCGCACTCGAAAACGATTCAGTGCTCGCAACAAACAACGAAAATCATTTTTCACGAATAGCCGATATCAAAATTGATAATTGGTCAAAGCCGCCATCCACCACCTAAAATCTAATGAATAAGGTTGGACATGAAGTGCGTGCCGGCAAAAGGAGAGATTCTTTCCTGGAAATCGCCTCAAGCCCTGTTCCGGATGCCGGCTGTCATGAGGCTTTCTTGGTGGGTCTTTTCTCAGGTTTTTCGCTCGTACCGGCAAGTGCCTTGAGCTCGTCCAACGAAGCGATGACGCCATCCACCAGATCCCAGATCTCGGGAACCAGCTCCCGGCAGGCGAGAAAGCTGAAGTTGAACTGATCCACATAGCTCCACACGGTGATGTTCAACCCCATGCCCTCGCTGACCTGGCCGGTGGAGAACCAGGAATGCATCCGGACATGGTCGAGGTAGAGGGGCTCGCGGGGTCCCGGCACATTGGACACGGTTATATTACCCCCCAACGATACTTTGCCTTTGCCGACACGCAGGGCCGTCCCGATCCCTCTGGCCACTATTGGCGGCGCAAGCTCCAACCAGTTCGCGATATGCGAGCCCTCGGCGGCGCCCTTGGCCTGGTACTCGAGCTTGGCGTCCGTTGCCGCCTTGTGGCAGGCCTGCAAACGCTCGAGGGGATCCTCGATATCCGTGTGCAACCACACGTAGTTCATCGTGGTCCTGTTGCCATAGGCCCGGGTATCGTCCTTGGTTCGGAGAGTCATGGGCATTCCGCCCACCAGAGGCTCCTCGGGCAGCGCCTCGACACCCTCGAGATAACGGCGTAAGCCACCCGCCACAATCGCCAGAAACACATCGTTGATGGTCACATCGAAAGCGGCGCGGATAGCCTTGATGTCATCGAGCGCGAAGGTATGGCAAGCGTAGGAGCGATGAGGCGTCATTTTATCGTTAAAAGGGGTTGGCGCCACGTCCGCGGGGCCGGGCACGTCGAAAATGTTTCCTGACGCCTTCTGGGCGGCTCGGCTTTCACGGGTCTTCTGGGATGCCCGGTAATTACGGGGCAGCTCCCGCAACAGCGTCTCGGGCAGATCGATCAGCGCATTGCCGATCAACGAGGCCGTGGATGGGAGCGGTTCGGGTTCCCAGGGCTCCTCCGAGGGGGGGACCGAACCACCGGGCTCGGTGGTGTAGAACCGCATCAAAAGACGGGCGCTGGCCACACCGTCGGCGATGGCGTGATGCACCTTGGTCACCCCGGCCACCCTGCCACCCTCCAGCCCCTCCAGAATCCAGGTTTGCCACAACGGGCGATCCATAGCGAGCGGCCGGCTGGTGATCTCGGAGATGACCTCGCACATCTCGCGGTAAGTGCCGGGTGCGGGCACCACCACCCGGCGCACGTGATATTCCAGATCGAAGTCCGGGTCCTCCACGAACACCGGCTGATGCAACTCCAGAGGGGTTGGCACGATTTTCCAGCGAAACGGCGTCAAGCGGTGTATGCGCTCCTTAAGAAGGCCAAGCACCCACTCGAAGGAGTAGCCACCGGGTTGTTCGCTCGGGTCCATGATGGTGATCTTGAGGGTGTGCTGGGGTGCTTGCGAAGTCTCGGTATAGTAGAAGAAGGCATCAACGCCAGTGAGTCTTTTCATTTTTCCCCTCTCCACTGCTGAGCAGGCTGGTAAGGATTTGCTTGACCCGAATATGATTCAGTTGCCTGCTTGAAGCAGCACAAGTCTTGAGTGGGTCGGACAGGACTCGTTCGGTAAAAACCTCGAGTCCTGCTATGTTGGATAGGCCATCCTGACAACCCTAATAATAACAGTAGACCCTTTGTATAGGATTTCAAGCCGCTGACGAATGCTGAGCAATTCGCTGCTTTTTAGCACTCGCCAAAATTTATCTCGGCTGCAATCCCTCTTACAGGCTATGTATTGCTTGCAAACTATAGGTTGCCCCCCTTTTACCAAGTATCCACGAACGGCACCTTTTTACCCGGGCGTGACGATGTCGGCCTGCAGCTATCAAGCCCCGCGATCAACCAACGGCGAGAGTCGGCGGGATCAATGACGTTATCCAAATCCAGCACACTGGCGGCGCGAATGGCCTTACCACGCTCGTAGGCCCGGGCCACCAGCTGATCGAACAAAGCCTTTTGCGCCTCGGCATCGCCGGCGGCCTCCAGCTCCTTCCTGAAACCCAGCCGCACGGCACCCTCCAGTCCCATGGGCCCAAATTCCCCCGTGGGCCAACTGACGTTGAATACCGGCTCGTGAAAGCTTCCCGCCGCCATGGCCTGAGCGCCGAGACCATAACCCTTGCGTAGGCATATCGTGAATACCGGAATATCGGCATTGGCCCCAGCCACGAACAGGCGCGAGAAATGGCGCACTTGAGCCGATTTCTCTGCTTCCGGACCCACCATGAACCCCGGGGTATCCAATAGGCTCACCAGCGGCAGGTCGAAGGCGTTGCATAGCTGAATGAAGCGGGCAGCCTTGTCGGCAGCATCGCTGTCGATGGCGCCTCCCAGATAACGGGAATTATTGGCCATCAGGCCAAAGGAGCGGCCCTCGATGCGCACCAGGGCCGTAATAATGCCTTCGCCAAAGCAGGGGCGCAGCTCCAGTACGGAGTCAATATCGGCCAGGGCAACGATAACCTCGCGCACGGGGTAGCTGCGCAAACGGTTTTCGGGGATCAAATGCCGCAACAGGCGCTGATCAGCGCATTCCCATTGGCTTATGGAGCCCTGGAAATACGCCAGGTATTTCCTAGCGACCGCCACCGCCTCGGCTTCATCTTCCACCAGGATATCGATGACGCCGTTGCGGGTCTGCTCCGCTGCCGGACCAATCTCTTCGGCACGGACCCGGCCCAGACCACCGCCTTCGATCATGGCCGGTCCGGCCATCCCCAGGTTGCTGTCACGGGTGGCGATGATCACATCGTGACAACCCAGAAAGGCCGCGTTACCGGCAAAGCAGCGGCCCGAGACGATCCCTACGGTGGGTACCAGACCGCTCAGGGTGGCCATGGTGGTGAAGCTAGGCACGCTCAAGCCGATGATGTCGGGAAAATCGGTGTCGCCGGGGCGACCGCCCCCGCCTTCACAGAAAAACACCACCGGTAACCGTTGCTCGCGGGCGATCTCCAGGATACGGTCGGTCTTATGGTGATTGTAGTAACCTTGGGTACCCGCCAGCACGGTATAGTCGTAGGCCAGTACGACGCAGTGGGTACGCCGGGCGGCGTCGGTCTGGCCCGCGAAGAGATCGCCGTTGACACGGGCTATCCCCGTGATCAAACCGTCGGCCGGGGTGTTGCGTTCCAAGTCCTCGAGGCTGCGGCGTGAGCGCTGGGCGGCGACGGCCAGGCCACCGTATTCCAGCAGGCTGCTGGCATCGATGAGATCGGCCACATTCTCCCGGGCGCTGCGCTTGCCCCGGGCGTGACGTTTGGCCATGGCCTGCGGGCGGGCGCTGTCTTCCAGCTTGGCCAAGCGCTCGCGTAATTCCTGCAGGTCGGGGCGGATATAATCCAGATCCAGCTGTTGCCGCTCAGTGCCGGTACTGCCAAGGCCACTCCGGGGCTCGATATGGAGCAGTGCCTGTTCGGGGTGCAGTCCATCGCCCGGTTGGACATCGATCCGACGCACGATTCCGGCGTTGGTGGCGTTGATCACGTGCTCCATTTTCATGGCTTCGATGACGGCCACCGGCTGTCCGGCGGTGACGGTATCCCCCGCCGCTACGCTGATCTCCACCACCACACCCTGCATGGGCGCGCGCAGGGCTTGACAGTTATCGGGAGCCTCCTCTTCCCGATTACTGAGGTGGCCACCGCTGGTGTCGGTCTCGTTGGCTTCGAAGTAGAGGGGACTGTGATGAATGTGCTGCTCTTGGCTCAACAGGTCGGACAGTCGTTCGTCCAGATAGCGGGTATCGATGTCGTTGCTGATTACCGCGTCTGTTTTCAACAGCGACAGCAACAGGGGAAGGTTAGTCTCCACACCCTCGATACGGCACTCCCGCAGCGCTCGGGCCGCCTTGTGAACGGCGTGGGCATAGGGGCTCGATAGGCTGTGGACAATCAGTTTTGCCAGCAGGGAATCGTAGTGAGGGCTGGTTTGATAACCCGCGTAACCAAAGGTGTCGACCCGAATGCCGGGACCCGAGGGCAGCTCGAAATGCCTGAGGGTACCGCCAGTGGGTATGACCTCGCCGTTGGGATTGACCCGTTCCATGTTGATGCGCAACTGTATCGCGTAGCCCCGGGGCGCGGGAATGTCCGCCTGGGTCAGCTCCAGCTCCGTCAGGCGGTGGCCGGCGGCCACCTGGAGCTGGGCCATCACCAGGTCGATACCGGTCACGGCCTCGGTGACGGTATGTTCCACCTGTATCCGGGGGTTGGCTTCGATGAAGAAAAAGCGCTCGCGCTGGTCATCGACTAGAAATTCAAAGGTACCCAGACCGCGGTAGTTGGCGCTGCGGGCCAGCGCCAGAGCGGCATCGCATAATCGCTGACGTAGGGCACCGGGCAGACTTGGACTCGGGGCGATTTCGATGACCTTTTGCTGGCGGCGTTGGAGACTGCACTCGCGCTCACCCAGATGCGCGACATTACCCTGGCCGTCACCGATCACCTGGACTTCGATGTGGCGGGCGTGGCGTATCAGCTGCTCGACGTAGACATCACCCCGGCCGAAGGCCGCCCGGGCCTCCGACTGGCAACGGGCAAAAGCTTCGGCCAAATGTTCCCGTTCGAATACGGGGCGCATACCACGACCCCCACCGCCGGCCACGGCTTTAATCATAATGGCGCTGCGCTTCCCGAGCCCCTGCCAAAAGGCCTCCACCTCGGCCAGGGTAGTCGCGCCATGGGTGCCGTCGATCACCGGTACCTGGCATTCCAAAGCCAGGGTGCGGGCACGGGCCTTGTCACCGAATAAATCGAGAATATCGGTGCCGGGACCCACGAAGACGATATCGGCTGCCTCACACTGGCGGGCGAACCCGGCGTTCTCACTGAGAAAACCGTAACCGGGGTGGATTGCATCGCAGTCGTATTGCTTGGCCAGGGTCAGTATCTGCTCGCCGTCGAGGTAAGCACCAGCGCCGGTACCGCGCAGGGCGAGGGCTTCATCGGCCTTGCGGGTGTGGAGGCTGCGGCTGTCGTCCTCGGCGAAGATGGCGACACTGGGGATACCGAGCTCGCCACAGGCACGAGCGATACGGATGGCAATCTCGCCGCGATTGGCGATCAGCACCCTTTGCAGGGTCTTGGCGGGCGGGGTCGGCTCCGCTGCGGATTCACCTGCGCCAGAGATTGGCAAGGCGGTCGCGGTGTAATCAGACACGTTTGGCACCTATTCTCAAGATCAATATAGCTCGCTTGCAAACGGGGTAGTTTAACCAATTCGGTGTATACCGGCCCCATTCCTTCGACAGGTGTGGGTATGCCTCCTGCCAGGGGGGAGCTGATTCAATGATGCCCTTGTCGTGAAAAATTGTTGAGGATCGCAGGCAACAACGATTACAGGGAACAACAATGCTATATTGATGCATGAGTTACCGGCATGCCGCCGTCAGTCCGGAATCCAACACAGAGCCCACCCCATGGTTGAATTAGAAGACTTGCAATCCCACGCCCTGTTCGGGGGCATAACCGACGAGAACATGAAAGCGATTCGCGAGCTGCTGAAGGAGGAACACTTCTCGAAAGGCGAGCTCATTGTCGAGGAGGGGGAACAGGGCGACCGATTGTACTTCATTTGCGAAGGTTCGGTGGAAATTCTCAAGCAGGTTCCCGGTCAGGCGGGGACCGAGCAGGTAAGGCTGGCGGTCCGACGCAAGTGGGATACTATCTGCGAGATGGAAATCATCGACGTTCAACCCCGTTCAGCCTCCGTGAAAGCCCTGGAAGACGTTTCCGCCCTGAGCCTGTCCCATGGAGACTTGTACGAGATCTATAAAAGTAACCGGGATACTTTCATCTTACTGGTGCTGAACATTGCCCGGGAAATCAGCCGCAAGCTGCGCGGCATGGATGCTTTGATCAGCAGCGCGCTTTTCTCCCAGCCAGGAGAGCCGGAAACGACCTCGAAACCTGAACCACAAGGATCTCCAAAGCCATAGATGCGATCGATCCTGCTTATGTTGGGTTTCGTTCCTCAACTCAACCTACTGGAAATGCCAGTCTATGGCGATGCGAGGTATGTGTCATCGGGCTCTTACGGCCACTTGACTGTCTGTCTTCAGAGCCACAGAAACATACGAGAAGTTGAAACACATTTCGTCATCCGATCCGTAACCGCCGTAGACAACGTCATCGGTGTGGTTGGCAAACCTGCATTCTACAACCAGCCGCGTGTCAGCAAGCTCATCGTGATCAATTCTGATGGGTTTGGCGAAGGCGAAATCCCCTTGCCAATCCAGATCCCAGCGCGGAATGTTCAATAACGTCTGCTTCTTGCCATGGCCATCGATGAGGCTGGTATTGCCGGCTGCGCCGAAAGCATGCATGTGGACGTTGGCGGACTGGAGTTCAAGCGCTGCAATGTCGTCGAAGTCAATGCGTAGTATGCTCGATGCAGACTTCGCAATCTGTTCAAAACTATTGCTGACTTGATACGTGGCTTCGCCTCCGGGTGGCACGGTCATCATCCAGACTCACCGCAATATAAGTGGTTGTAGGGTGTCTTTTGGTCAGCTCGTCCATATCGAACATAATTGATCCGCAACTGTGGCACCAACTGGCCCAGAATTGTACGAGAATCGGTTTGTCCGTGTGAGTGATGTTTGCCGAAACACCGTCAGCGAGTGGCCGCAACTGCGACAAAGGAAGAGGGTCGGTATTCGGTGGACTACCATTGGCTTGACCCACGGCAGTGAACATCGCTAGTGCTACGAGCGCTAACTTGACCGCACTGAATAATATTCTTGTACAGACTGTAAAGTTGCTAATTTTCGACACCTTTTTACGCGTTTAAATGCTTGCTATTCCAGTAGACCTGAACCATGCCGTTAAATGGGTTATGTTGCAAGAGAATTCTCGCCCCATGGGTGCTAAGATCAGCAACGCAGGGGAGTGTTGAAAAATGAACCAAGCCCAGATGAAGCCCAACGTATTTATCAGCTACAGTCACCGGGACAAGCACTATCTGGATCGGCTGACACCGGTGTTGCGATCGGTGCGAGCGGTGCGCGAAGCCCTGTGGTGCGACGAGCACAAGATCGATTACGGCGACAAATTCGACGACGAAATTCGCGCCGGATTGGAAGCATCCCGGGTGGGGATACTACTGATAAGTCCCCACTTTTTCGATTCAAAATATATCGAGACCAAGGAGCTGCCGTTTCTGATTGAAAAGGCCGAGAGCGGCGCACTTTCGCTGGGGATCGTATACCTGACGACAACACCGCGGGGTGCGCTGGAAATCAATGAGCCGCACAGTATAAAGCTCCAAGAGACCTATCATAGTTTTACCACTCCAGACAAACCTCTGGACACGTTGGAAGACAGTGCGCAGAACGCCGTGTTTTCCAAACTGGCCGATTGGGTCAAGAACAAACTGCCGAGCGAAGAGCCTTTCGACTCATCGCCCGGGACGCGCCGGCAACTCGCCCTACAGTTGCGACGCGGCAAGGGCTATTGGGATCGTCAATTGATCCTGCCCGATGGCAGCCGGCCCAAGCCACCGGACACCAGCCCCGATCCAGTTTCCCCGCGGCCCTACGGCAGGGATACCACCGAGCTGTTCAAAATCCTGTTCGGCAGCAAAACCGCTTATTACAGCGATCTGTTCAAGCTGGCCTTCGGCCTCGACGGTCCGGTGGAACCGACGCGGGCAGGCCTGCGCCTGCACCTTCTCCTAGCCGAAGAGGACAATGACCTTGCCCTGCAACCGTGGTCTCAGATCACCTACGCCGGCCGGCGCCTGGCGGACCTAGACTGGACCGTGGAACTGCACCCGGCAGGCAAATCGCCGGAATTTCCACAATCGGCTCCCCATACCCTGCGTTTTCCGGATCGGGTGGTGGTGCTGGTGGGCGATGGTTATGACGATGCTTCCCATCTGCAAGATTTGGAAAGCTTCTTCCGCCGATACCGGCAGGAGCACGTGCCTCTGTCCCAAGCCCACACACCGGGCGACTTTAAGGCGGCGCTGGGCGAAGGCACCCCACGATTGGTCTACTACTACGGACCGGCTGAGCCGGACGGTCTGCGCCTCGGCGCCGGAGACCTGCTGACCTGGGATGTATTGGAGCAAGGGCTACGGATAGCGGACACCGTATCGGTGCTCTATCTGAATCTGATTGGCGATAGGGGTCTGGACGCTTTTCCTCGTGGCCGAAAACTCCTCGAACCGATCCGAGCAACGGTGCTGATGCAGTGCGTGGGCAAAACAGACTACTTCAGTGCGGCGGCCGCGGCCATGGACTGGTTACAGGATGTGTTGTTGGATCAAACCGATCCGATACTGGCCCTGCACCGGCACCAGCAGGGCGCCATCTGCGCGTGGAGCCGCTATGATCGCTGGGAGGTCAAAGCGCCCGCGGTGCTTGGTGACGATCCCTTTATCGTCAACCTGTTTCTCGACCGCGACAAGCAACGCAAGGCGCTGCTGGGGGCCAAGATGGACTTCTACACCGATAACAAGAATGGCCGTATCCATCACGTGATCGCCTACGGCGAGGCCGGGAACCATGCCAATGAGTTTCCCGACGCTGTCAAACAGTATCTGCTCGAGAGCAAAACGGAGTCCGAGCTGTACTACTGTCACCCGATCCGCCTCAACTGGGCAGCAGCCGGTACCGACGGCGCTGACGCGGTGGAGACGGCCGTACGCCGGTCGCTGAACTGGCACCCCGGCCGCCCCCTGGACGACGCCTTGCTACCGGATATGGTACCCGGGCAGGATAGCTTCTGTTTCGTAGTCCTGGGCTGGCTATTGCCGACCCCCGGCGATGATCTCGAACGCTGCCGAACTCTGATGGACAACGTCACCCGGTGGTGCATGACCCGGCTCACCCATGAGCTGGCGGAACTGGAGCATCGCTTGAACCTGCGCATCATCTCCATCCTGACTCTGGAACTGGCCAATCCGGATATGACGGAGCAGATCGCCGCTGATATCGAAGACCTGCAGAATGCATTCTACGCCGATCCAGCCTTTCAAGTCGGCGAGCTCGATGTCCTGAGCGGCGTCAAGAAAGCCGATTTGCGGCGGCTTTTCCGGGATGCGGATCGCTACCGTTGCAACGACAAACAACGCCAAGAATTTCCCGATCTGCTCCTCGCCGGGCGCCCGGAAATGCCCTTCGACCAGGCCGTCGCCGCTATCCGACACGGTTACCCCTATAACATGGGCAAGCTATTCGACGAACTGAGCGAGCTCAAGGAGCGCGGCCAATGGCCGCCAAAGCAGTACTCCGCCGACTTCTGGAAAAACCCCGATGCCCGACGATGACATTCCCTTTCAGCTGATCGGCCGTGACGCCACGCCGCAACTCGGCGATTCGAGGATCACCGAACGCCAGGGCTTACTGGCCCGCCGAGATCCACCGGCCTTCCGCGACCTGGAACGCTCGGCATCACGCTACTACGCCGACGACGATCTGCTGCTGGTGATCAACATGGCCCTGCACACGGGCGCTCCCCTGCTGCTGACCGGCGAGCCCGGCACCGGCAAGACCCAGGCCGCCGATTTCATTGGCCGTTACTTCGGAATTCCCGTGTTCAAATTCTTCGTCAAATCCACTTCGGTCGCCCAGGATCTGATGTACGAGTTCGACGCTGTCGGCTATTTGCGTTGGGCCCAGAGCTCGGATAAAAGCGCCGACGGCAGTACGCTGGACCACGAGGCCACGGCCGTACGCGAGAAATTCCTGCAACCCCGCGCCCTCTGGCAGGCTTACAAACAAAAGGGTGATTGTGTGGTACTGATCGACGAGATCGACAAAGCGCCGCGGGATTTCCCCAACGATCTGCTCAATGAGTTCGATCAACACCGTTTCGTTCATCCCTTCGATCCGGACACCCTGATCAAGCCAGCGTGCGAGCGGCCACCGATTATTGTCATAACCAGTAATGACGAACGGCGTCTGCCCGATGCCTTCCTGCGCCGCTGTATCTTCCACCACATCGAGCTGACCGGCCCCCTCGTGGAGGCTGCGGTGGCGAACATGGCCCAGGAAGAACGCGGCGGCTTTCCGGGCCTCGACCCCGCGGCCCAAGCGGCTGCCCAAAGGCGCTTTTGGGAGCTGCGCGACCTGAAACCAGCGCTGGAAAAGCGGCCGAGCACCGCCGAGCTACTGACCTGGCTCAGCGTTCTCAGCGCCCAACAGATCCCGGAGAGCAAGATCAGAGACTGTCGGCTGGGAGCGCTACCCGCCCTTGGTGCCCTGATCAAAGATGCAGCCGATCTGAAGCGTTTGCCGAGCTAACGCCATGACGGCCGATGTACCCGGGAGATTGGCCCTGATCGAGGATTTCCTGGACGCCCTGAATAGGCAGGGGATTACCGTCGGTCCGTTCGAGCTCGACCGGCTGCGTCATCTGTTCGCACGCCGGCCGGAGCTGGATCGGCGTGGGCTCAAGACTCTGCTGCGGGCCGCGTTGATCAAGAAACCAGCGCAAGGTCCCATCTTCGATGCCCAATTCGAGATCTGGTGCCCGGATCAGGATGCGGACTGGCGCCCGGCGCCGTCATCCCCGAAAAAGACCGCCCAACCCTCGCACGCTAATGAATCCCAGACCGAGGTGACTGAAGAGGAAACGTTCACCCCTTCCCTACCCTGGTGGCGGTCGAAATGGCTGTATTGGTCGGCCGGGCTGGTGGCGATCGTCCTTGCCCTATTCTTGGCCTGGCCCTGGCTGTTCCCAACCGAGGAAAAAGTGGTCCAAGAGCGGCTACCCGAAGTTCGGAAAATCGAGGCAGACCCAAAGCCGCCGGCATCAACCATCGAAACCTTACCGGCAACACCCGTTGACAAGGTCTGGTATTGGCAGGCCAGCATCGACCCCGAGGCCGTGCACACCGCAGCACGCCTGGACCCACTGCGTCTCACCCTACTCGGACTCACCGCCCTGGCCATCGCCGTTTATCTGCTGCTGCGTCACCGCACCCGCTTTCCAGAACTGAAACCCAAACAGCGCCAGGCCCACGGTCCCGGTTGGCAGCCATTGCCGGCCACTAGCGGCGGCCCTCTCATCGGGGAGCCGGAGCGGCGACGGGTACTGTGGCATATCGAACATTTCGTGAGCGACGAACCTACCCACCGGCTCGATCTCAACCGTACTGTAACGGCCACCGCCCGAGCAGCCGGTTTCGTCCAGGCCCACTTCGAACCCGCCACCTACGAGCGCAGCGTTCGCTTCTGGCTGGACCGGCAACTGCGGGCGCCGAGTGTCCGTCAAGCCGTGGCGGAATTGGCCTCGACCCTGGGTGCCGGCGGGATCGAGGTCCAGCAAGGCTATTTCACCGACGTTCCTCACCGTGTCGATGACGCCCACCAACGCGGTTACCAGCCGGTGCACGAGGAAGGCTCCGGCCGTGAGGCTATCGTCGCCATCTTCTGCGATGGCGAGGGCCTGGGGCGACAGCTGGAACATCCCCTGCAGCAACAGCGCGCCCATCGCCTGCTGCGCAGCCTGCAGCACTGGCCAAAGCTGTGTTTCGTCGACTGCTCCGCCCAGGGCCGCTGTCTGGAAGAGTTGTTCAAGCGCCATCATTTCCGGCTCGAAGTGATTACCCGGGATCAATTGCCTACCTGGCTGGGTGGACTGGAGGCCGGTCCCATCCGCCAGGTGCTCTGGCAGAACCGACTGGTGGGGGACGAGTGGGTGTGGGCAGCGGCCCTGGCTTTGAACGATGCTCCCGTGTCCGTCGGGGACGCCCGAGCTCTGGGTAAAGCCCTGGATATCGACATCAGCCCCTGGCGAGCCGAGCGGGTCGGTTTGGATGCGGCCGATACATCGCAGCGCGCTGCGTTGATCAACCGCCTGCTGCGCTGCGAGCCTTTGTTGACCGATTCTAACCTGCCCCGTGCCGACAGCTTGGTGCAACGGGCGTTGGACTGGTGGCGTGAGCGTTACCAGGACGCCGACATCGAGAAATCCAAAAGTCAGAATCCGCTCCTACCCTGGGGTGGTTCCAGGCCCCAACGCCGCTGGCGGTTGGAGTCCGAGTTGCTGCGGCTCTATATCGACCCGCAGGAGGCTACTGCTAGATTGACTGAGCTGGTGCAGGCGGACGCTCAACTGGCCGCCGAGTTACGCGCCCGGTTGCAGGGGTTCATGGCCGAGGACGATCCCCGTGACGATGCAGCGTTAGCAGAGCGTATCCGCTTCACCTGGCGTTTTGGTGATCTACCCATCGAGACCCGACACAGCTTGGTTCAATTGGGGTTCGACATAGACACTGCACGCGAGTTGTCGCCGCTGCCGCCACCCCTGGCTCTGAGTGTCGGCGCCTTGGCTGGGTTGGCCACGGCGGCCCTGGCCATGGCTGCCTGGTACACGTTTCGCCCTCCCCTGCCCCAACTGTTGGCCGACCCACCCTATGATGATCCAGTGCTGGCGGCCCAGACCCTGCGTATCGTCGAGCCGCTGTCGGACAACGACCGCTATCGTCTGCTAGTCGGCAGTCCGCGAGAGTTGGCAGAGCCGCTGGAGGTAGGCGTCGGTACGTTGGCTCCCGTGGTCTGGTCCTGGAAACCCCAGACGAATCAGTACGAGTTCCCCGTTTACAAGTTCCCCGTTTCTCAATCGCGCTTGCACCCTAGCTCCTTGTCGCGGGTCCTGCGCGCCGGCACCCTGGCGCAGCCGACCCGGGCCTGCGGCAAAAACTGGCCAGCGCGCTCCCTGGTGATCATCCATGCCCCCAAGGACGACAAACCAGCTCGCCAGCTCGCCATTCGGCTGCTGGATCTGGGTAGCGCCGATCAGGTGCTCATCGGTATCGATTGGTCGACGCATTTGCGGGAATGGCTGGGACCGAGTGAGACCCTCAACCGTCAGACCCAACTCCTGATCATATTACCCACCAGCGCGTACACCGCCAAGGCCGCTGCGAGCCTTCGCAAACTTGAAGGACCATGGGCGATAGTCAAGGCCCGGAATTTCGCTGCGCCCGCATGGGATTTGGTATTTAGAAACGAGAAAGCCTACCCGAAGCGACCCTTTGACAGAAATTTGCTAGGGGTGAACCGGATCGATGCGGTCCGACTTTCCTGGAATCTGGAGGCCCGCCGGGGGGCGGTTTATTTGTACGGTGGTCCGGAGCGCACGGAGGAGAAAGGCATCGAGTGGGTCAGGCTCTGTCCCGGCACCTTTACGTTTGGTGTACTGCCGGAGGAGCGCATTGAAGTCAATAAAGGTTTCGACGAAATCTATAATCCCCCGGGCTACACCGTCGTGTTACCAACTTTCGATGTTGCCGCTACCGAGACCACTCGGGCCCAGTACTCCGCTCTTGTTCCGGAGGTCACGGTTGAAAAGCCCGATTCGTTGCCAATGGCAAATGTCCGGTGGCAAGAAGCACGGAGGGCTTGTATCGAAGCCGGTGGCGATCTCCCGACTGAAGCGCAGTGGGAATATGCCGCCCGAGGTGGCAGTCGCAGCGGCTGGTCGTTCGGTAACGATGAGGCCACCATCGGTAATTATGCCTGGTTCCGCGATAACTCCGGAGACACGAGCCAGCCGGTGGGTGAGCTCGCGCCCAATCCCTTCGGCCTCTACGACATCCACGGCAATGTCTGGGAGTGGATTCGCGATCGGAATGATGCATACCCCACCGACGCCCCCCCGATCGTGGACCCTCGTGGGCCAACAAGCTCCAATGGCGGGAGGCGGGTTTTGCGCGGCGGTTCGTTCGTCCATCCGCCCAAGGGCCTGCGCTCCGCGAACCGGTTCGACAACCGCCCCGAGTTCTGGGGCAGGGACGACGGGTTCCGTTGCGCCCGCGTCCCGCCTCAGCCCTGAACCATCGAGCATTTGGGCCATTGATTTTTCAATGCGCGTAGGATGTGGTGAGCTTGCGAACCGCGTCTGTCGAGACACACTTTAACGCCTAATCCCGCGATTGATGCGGTTCGTTCCTCACCGGCATCCTACCCCAGTCATCAACTTTCCCGCGTGGGCAAAAAGTTACCCACTCCACAAAACTACCGCCGGTCAAAACAAGGAGCCAAAAGGCCAATAACTCAAAGGCTGGGGCAGGACGACACGGACGCAACGGAAGCCACGGTTCCAGCCTCTGCCCTCGGGGACGACGGCGTCCCGGCTCGCGGAGCGCAGGCGCACGGGCGAATTGCCGAACGAACCGCCACGCAAAACCCGCCACCCGCCATTGGAGCTTGTCGGCCCACGAGGATCCAAGACCGGTGTCGAGGAATAGGGCCCATACCAGTCCCAGCACCATTCCCAGACACTACCGTGCATATCGTAAAGCCCCCAGGCGTTCGGCCGCCGCGTCGCGACCTGCTGCAACTGAAAGCCGGAGTTGCCGCTATGCCAAGCATAGGCATCGAGCAGCCGTTGATCGTCTCCGAAACAGTAAATGCCCTCAGAGCCAGCCCGGCAGGCGTACTCCCACTCCGCCTCGGTGGGCAAACGATAACCATCGGCGCCCCAGTTGCAGATCCAGCGGCCACGGCGCTTGCGATAACAACGCCGATAACCCTGCTTATCCGAAAGTCGGTTACAAAATTCCACCGCATCTTCCCAGCTCACTTCCGTAGCCGGGAGTTGCGGATTCTGGCCAACCTCGCCAGAGACACCCATGATTTCACCATAGAGCCCAGCCGTGATTGGTGTCTCCATAATCCGGAAACGACTGAGCCGAACGCGATGCCGTGGTGATTCGTTCTCCCTGGCATTTTCATCACCCTCCGAGGCACCCATCATGAACTCGCCACCCGGCAACTCGATCATCCAAACCGGACCATCCTGGACCCTGTGGGGACCCGGGGGAAGCGCCGGCGGTTTTTGCTCCAGCACCGGCTCGGCCTGGTAGCCAACCCAGGCCAGCGCCGCGAACACCGCCAGCCACGCCACCCCCCAGACCGCTCCCTGGAGCAGAAGAAACCCGGACAGGCCAAGAACGATCCCCAGCAGCAAACCGATGCCGCCCCAGAGCTTCCAGCTCGCACGGTTCTCGGCCGGTGAGACCATGCGGATTATTGGGCGTAATCCGATCATTTCTTGGCACCTCTACAAAGGCTGCCCGTCATGCTGATAGACATCCATGGATAATGACTACTAAGGTGATTTCCGAAAAAAGATCCTACCAGTCGTAGGTTGG
>JAAUXT010131816.1_pt1 | contig 16061 bp, 12 predicted proteins | sample 7278171 | NCBI WGS metagenome assembly JAAUXT01 (sample SAMN14350112, study PRJNA611818) | marine sediment metagenome | isolation source: surface marine sediment (1.8m) | place: French Polynesia: Moorea | collected 2018-08 | reverse complement strand
CCACAAAAAGGTTCCTGTTCAATCACACAACTCCTTTCTTGACCAAAGGTCTCGAAAAGTCATTGTGTGATTTCACAGGAACCATTTTTGTGCAGTGTGAGAACCCTGTCAGAGTGCTAGGTCTCCAGCGTCAAAGGCAAGAACCAAGCAAGGTTGCTTTCAAGTGACCACTCACATCCTCGTAAGTGTAGCTTGTAACTCGAAATCCATTGGCCAGAAATCTGATCAGAATATCATAGGCTTCCCGCTTCATGCCAATTGAGTTGGCACTCGAGATGTAAAAGCTTCTGCGCAGACATTCATCAGCTCTCAACTAAACTGCTTTTCGGGGATAATGATCTCGGATTTCGAGGGACTTGTTGACCTGAAATCTCGAGAACATCCTCCGATTATTCTGAGCGAGAATTCTAAACTTGGGGCCAAAGCCAAGCGGTGATACACCACAGATCCGTTGGTGCAACATGATAAGAGACTTTTGGATTTTGGTCCGAAACGTGTCATTGTCGCAACAGTCTTGTTCTTTTCTCATTCCTTTTTTTTCGTGTCAAAAGCGACCCGGAGATATTCATCAGCTTCTGCACGTTGCGTACGCGCACAAAGCCTGCACGTAGCGCACGCAGGGGTTCTGGTTTCTTTTTAAATCGTCTGCAAATACTTTTTTGCAAAGAAAAACACAGGTTTGAAACCAATTCATACCGCATTCATGAAAGAAAAAAAAAATAGAACAGGACACATTTTGGGCTGAATCTTGACAAGCATTAAAAAAACCCCAGGTTCTTCTGGTGACCAAATTGAACATTCACAGCCAACGAAAATGGTTGTGGCGTACTCAAAGTGTCCTTGATCATGACGAACTTCATTTGACGGGATTGGTAAAACTGGGAAAAACTTTGCTGACTTTCTTGAGACTGTTTCTCCACTGTGTTGAACACATTGCTCTGTTCCACAGTGTACTTGTTCCTGTGTTATTTGACAGGCCCGATCAATCGTATAGATTTACGTCCTGTATGTAGCCACTGTTCAGTCTCCTTGCAAGACAGAAATATTATAGACTGATCCATAAGAGCGCGTATTCGCTCCCGCTCCTGCACCCATCCAAATCTGTCCCCGCAGACGTCGCGGCGTGTCGTTGACCAAGGACACTTGGATCTATCAGGGAGGAATCTTCGTCTCCGCACGGTAATTCTCGTTACACACGAGGAACCACGTACAGAACAGCTTCGAACGCAACGCAGAGGATGGTAAATGCTGTAAATGTGATGGGACTGGGGTGTTTTGACCCGGAACAGCGTCAGACAAAGTTCTCCATGGAGGCTGAGGCTTCGCCCGAGTGAACATACAGGACTCAGTCGTCAGAATCGTTCCGATCGACACCGAAGTGAACGAGACCGACAGCGGTCTTGCATAGATCTGCAGTACCCAACAGCGCTGGAGTCAGCAGGACAGGCTTGTTTGGCAGTGACATTGATTGGTTCAAGCGAATACCGAATCTTTAGAGAGCTTTTCTGGTGCTGATACTCGTACACTCCCTGACTTCAACAAGGTTTGAAACTACGGCATGCACGGCAAATGACAAAGCATTCCCGTCTTATCCGCTTTCAGTTGAATACAGCCAACAAGACTGCAAATTGTTTCTGTTTCAAAGCATGATCGAGTAAATCCCATGCAGATCTTTCAGAGGTTGCGCCTGAAAAATTGTCAGAAGTTGGTTTCCCTGAGATCATTGGTATGTCGCGTGGGTGATAAAATTATGCAAATGATACAAATGAGAAGATTGATCGAGAGAGGCCGATGGGATGACTTGACCCTTCTCCCCAAGCACTGTGAAAACGGATCTGGTTTTGGGCAACACGAAGCTTTCACACTTTTAGGTCAAGCTGCCGTCAAGCAGCTCGATGCAAACTTCCACCCACTGGTGGTATCTGGACAGAGGCACTCGTACTTCACCCGGCAAACCCCGCACAATTCTCCGGGGAAGGTCGTGTGGCACCAGGTCCGCTGCTGGTCGGTGCAAAGTGCAGATTCCTGTTGGCAAGAGATCGTCTTTATTTCGTCACTCGGATGGAAATCGCGCCCGTCGTAATTGATTCCGGTTTAATTGCCTTGTGTCCCACGCTCCGATACCAGAGATTTATTCCCTCATTAGTTCCCATTCACAGAGCCGTGCACTGCTGCGCTGTGGAGGAATCCGCGGTGGGAATCCGTCATATTCTCCCGACTCCCTGCACAACAAACGGGTCGAAGACCTTTCAAACAACCAGGACAAGAGCATCGGGTTCGACTCCGAATCAGACACCGGCAAAACAGTAACGAGAGATCTCTGCTTTGCAAAATTGATTTACCTTGGTTAAGAAAGCACTTGGAACAAAAGGATATTTTCAGCAGCCAATCTTGAGCTTCGTCCTTGATTCGCTTCTGAGCAGCTCCTGCGGAAGCGACAGGGTGGTTCTTGAGCTGCGCGATACCTGAAGTCGTACATCTGCTGATTAATTAAAACCCAACAGGCCCGGCTCTTCAAATGTTTCAGCACAAACGTGCCCGCGAGATTGGGTGTGGCAATGCAATTAAAATGAAACTTTTTCGAAGAGACTTGGTGTCTCAGTGAAATTTTGAAAAGAGAAATCTAATTTCGCATTGAATGAAGGTCAGTGGGTTCGAAACCCCTGAATTTTCTTGCGGATGCAAGTGTCAGCAGTTGTTTCTCTGCAGTTGAATCCTCCCAGCTCCCTTTTACTGGATTGTCACGACCCACGCCGCTACGAAGAAGAGGTGACAAACCGAAGGCACATTGCAAAGGTTCATCTTGTTTGAAGGTTCCTCTTGTTGGAATTGTGTTTCAACTCCATGATCTGACTGATCTCATGCTTCACCTCGTGTCACCACGTTTCACTTGGGTGACAATATCTGGCATCAACAGATCACTGTCGGCGCTGGGTGACCCACTTCGCAGAACCCTCACCATCGCAGTGCTCAGAACGAATTGCTTTGGACCACGCAGGGGGCCCAGCATTGATACGAATAGTTCGAATGGGAAATCAAGAAGCTCAGTCTGATGTGCATTAATCTGTGCAGAGCTCTCGATAGTCCGGGCGCAATGAATTGCCCTCCAGGGTGTGCTCCAAGTGATCTCCTGCAACTGAGCACAGGCGCTGAGTTGGTGCCACCGTCACAGAAACGATCGAAATGGGAAAACATCAAAGTCTAAAACTGCGTGCATGCGTGCACCATCCGATGTTTCTTTCCTGTGAACGCAGAATTCTTCACAAAATTCCCACTCGGACACTTAGCGGTGCTGAATTCACATTCCCACTCGTCAGTCTCATGGCTGCCAGACAACTGCTTCCATTCCAAGACTTCCGGCGATGTCACTCGAGAGCCGAGCTTGGACACTTTTGATTCACCAGCCTCAATTGGCGAGAAGAAGAAATCCCTCGGTCAATACCTTCGCATGCCAGATTGTTGTGCAAACTGTGTCTGTTGTCTTACACTTTGTGACTGCTGAGACCTATGGCAGATTTGCGTGTTGCGGATCGTTACATCAAAGTTGTGAAAATAATCGACTGCGCAGCGTTCCACTGGGAGACTTACAAGTGGACAAAAAGGTATTTTTAGGCCTTTCAAGACCCTGTGGGATTCACAGAGAATCAAGTCTGTCGCTCAAGAGATGGAAATAATGGTTCCAGCTAGAATCTCCTCAAAGAGACAGAGCAACACGAGACCCTGTAATGGAGTTGGTTCAGGATGCAGAACAACACACGAATACGAGTACAAACAGTGGTGTTGCGTTGACACAAAGGAGGAAAAGAGCTCTGTCTGGGTTTTCGAAGCTCGGCAGTGTTCAGAATACATTTTGAAATTGCAGCATACGTCTTCTTCATAAAATGCCGCCGTGCAGTGAATCCAGCTTTGACGCGTCTACTTTCCGACGCAAGGTTCCGGCGATGTGCACAACGTGCACCGCAGTTCATGTTCTTTATTGGCCGTCTTCCCTCACACAGTTGTACATTCAATGGTACTTAAAGTGATTGATACAAATGGACGAGGCCGAAACATCAAAAGTCTAATCTATCGAAGGTCGGACCCGAGGCTACTCAATTATTCCCAGCAAAATTAGTTGTTCTCGAGTGTCCCCGAAGAAATGATTACTCACATTTGATCTGATTCTTCAATCACAGGGGCCATTTCTGGGGAGTTTAGGTGCGACCTGTAGTGTTCAACCCCTTCATTTTCCGGTGGCCCCTCTGTGGCTGGACATCTCAAATTGCAGGGAGCCATGATTTTTGGACTCGCTTTGTACTTTCCACCTGGTTTTCGCTTCTTGTGTGCACTGAGAAGCCTCCTTCAATGGGTCCTTTGGTGCAAGTTGCCTGAGAACGAGTTCAGACAGCTGATTAAAATTTTGATTTTGCCAATCCACAAGAAATTCCTGAATGAAAGTGAAATGATTGAGAGAACGATCGACCTTTTTCTGGCATATTTTTGGATCGAGTTTCCGACAAAGCGTAAACCACGAGTCAAAGGCCCCAACACACATCCAGGCGGCAGTCATTCATAATTCAACGCAGGCAGCTCCGGTGACCAGTAAAACGAACAGCTATCTGCTATTAAATTGCTTTATTAGGTGTCGAACCGGATAAGAGTGACTTTGTGTTGGCAAAAAAACTTTATCGACGTTGATTTGTTTGTTTTGGAACGTCTTGTCATGAGAGATTTGTGTCTGAGTCTCGGTAAATGTCCACGCCTCTGCATGATAAAAGAGAAACGATCATTTCCGTGTTCAAATCAGTTCGCAAAATGATTGGAATCACAGGGTGTGTCTTCTTTTTGGGTCTTTCTCAGCGACAAAGGTTGTCGAATCGAGATTTTAGTGTTTGTTGTGACTGAAAGACAGTTGTTGGCAAGATGTTCTGGAAGACACTCGTCAACACCATCGTGTGTGAGTCCGGTTTGGTCGGTAACACACCATTTCACTGGACATAGGTCGATGCTATTCTACACCAAACAAACGCGAGAGCCCACAAGCTCGTCCAAAGAACCACAGAACAGACTGAACTGCCACACTGAAAAGGCAAACGGGACACACCAATCACCAGCTGATGGGCAGTGCATTGGGGGAAAGCGGTCCAAGTTCCAAGTGCTGGATTTGAGGGGAAAGAGTGTCATGAGGAGCATTACTCACGCCTTCTCAGGACGTACACTGAGGACTCGTGTCACTGTGACATCTCCCACTGCGAAACGACTTCCCCCGGCTGGACACTCTGCTGTGGATGCGCGGAAGGATTTTGCAACATAAAACGCCATTCCGTGAGACAGCCTAAAATTTATGCTGCACTTTTTTGGGAATAAATCACGTTGCAGTGTGTAAATGGAAGACTTGGCGTGGGGGCGACAGTTCAAAGATGCCTCGCTGAGTATTAGCGCTGCTTCTCGCACAGCTTAATTGCGTGCTCTCTACTCATAAAGAGACCGGCACGGTGCACTGCGACAACTCGACTCTCACCGGCAGAGCCTTTCTCGTGTTGTTTCGATGCAGGTTTGGTGCAAGTTCACCATTCAGTTGTTGTACTTATCTTGGGCAAAATTCACAAAACAACACAAAAATGCACAAGTGTTGAGCAAACGAGACAGGAAAACTCGCCGGAGTATGAAAAGAATGAGTTGTTTGAGTCCAGCCAACACAACTGATGCAGTTTTGCTGCAGGAGAAAACAAGATAAACCAGAGAAAAGTGAAAGAGAACTGGCACAGTTGGAATTGTGTTTCACTGTGCGCTTGGCGAGGACAAGGCACCTATTGATGTCCATATTAGGTGTCTCATTAACAGCTAGATTGGTTTTTATCGGATGCGATGGGGCTGTAATTACTGCTTATTGTCTTGTGTGGCGGCTGCTGCACAATCTGTGATCACGGACTGCCGGAGAGAATGTCATGACAGCACTCTGTGTGTGTTACCTGAGTCACAGGGGGAGTGGGGAAGAGAACACGCCAACAAATCCATGGATAGTCAGAAGAGCTCTTTAGAATGGTTTGGGATATCCTCAGAAAGGGTCAACCAGACCTGGTTCACCATGCATCTGCGCACGCTGAACCAAACGTCACACAGACTGGCGTCCATTGCTCGGTTTCGCGTGCCGTTTCGTTCCTGAAACGAGATGCATCGTTTGCCTCAAAACTGATGACCAAATGAATGGATGCGTCTTACACAAGGACATGAGTCCCCCAGGTTTCAATGGAACCTTGCCAGGAAACAGGCAAATGTTGCGGTGCATCTTTTGCATAGGTCTTTCCGTTCCTTGGCCAAGTTCAGTTTGCAGGATTCTTCCATCCAAGTCGCGCGATCTGGACACACGAAGAGGCGCATGCATATTTCAATGACGACATCCGTAACATGCAAGCACCTGAAACCGATCCGCCAACATTTCAACCCACTGCAGGAGCCAAATTGGCAGTATCCCCCACTTGCGAGCGTGCTAGATCGTTGTTTGTTTTAAATAGCCATGATCAAGGCGATTGCAGCACCACCAAATGAAGCAGTCATCTCAGGTTTCTTCAGAAGGCTGCGTCGTGCGCTTCACACACTCCACCCCGGATCTCTGAAAGACGCTTTGTCTGGAGGTGATTACGACATGTCCCACCAACCAGCAAAAGTGTTCGATGCAAACACATCTTCCGCAAAGAAAGAAACACATTGTGTTGGGTCTTCAGTGGAAAAAGCGAACATAATTCAAGGCAAATGGGGGATGTGGTGGTTGTCTATTTTTGCAGCTGCACAACGGTTCATTTCATCTCGCTCAAGTTTGATCGAAACGCCCTTGTGACAATCCTTCAGTTTGACTGCTCGCGCACGACACGCAAAACGACAGAGGAAGATTCCTGCCTGCACCAAAACCTGAGATGCATCTTGCAAATTAACGACACCACAAAATGAAACCATCATCGGTCTGGTCGTGCTGACGAATAATATTTTGCAGCTGAGACACACCGGGGAAGACCCAATTTCTTACGCACTACATTTGCGTCTTTGACGGAAGAGAAGCAATTTGTTGATGAGAGGTATCTTTCTGAAGATAAAAGACACAGTCTGTGCCTTCCTTCTGTGTGCCAAATCCGGGCTCCTGTGTCAAACGGAGGACTTCTTGCTTCTGTGTTTGCTGAGGCATGAAAAAAGATCTCTGTCAATTTGTCAATCCTCACAGATGTTTTGCTGCATTCCTTCAGTTTTTTTGTGCTCGTATGCCTGGTTATGCGACATCATATCACCATCTGCAGTGTTTGCGAAAAAACTCCAACACTCTGGCTGCACTTTGATCAGGCTTTTAAAGTGTCAAAATTTTCACACGTGACATCAATGTCAGTGGAGAGATCATTGACATTTCAGTCCACAAACAACACAACTTGAACAGTGTTCTTCTCGTTCACATACATGTTGGAAGCTGGTTCCTCATGTTTGTGCAGCCGCTCGTGGAGAAAATGCAATCCGTGGTGTGTTTCTTTTGGAAATTCCTCGCCATGAATATTTCCCTCAAGTGAAGCAGGTGCAAGTAAATTTAGTGAAGGAAGTACCTCAGTGCATGAAGCTGTCGTTTGGATCTGAGTAATCACTTGTGTCTTTTGAAAAGATTGCATCAAGATGAAAGAGACTTCCAGCGCAACGCACAAACGCAAGAGAAACCACAAAGTTTCCTGGAGGAGAAAGTAACTGATGGTACTTTCTACATCTGCACGGTTCTCCTTTTCGTGTTCTCGTTCGCACTTGAAGTTGGGATCGTCTGATTCCCGATGATCGTTGGGCAAGGCGAAATTTAGCTTCGATCATCGAAGAATGACACAGCTGCAAACACTGTTGGTTTGCAACTACAGTGTGTCTTAACGAACAAATTTTGCTTCGTAATGTTGTTCACACGGCATTTGAAATCGAAACTTGCATCTGTCTCAATCCAAGACAAAAAATCTTGTTCATTGCGGGAAAGCAGCCACACCCACATTGAAAAGGTGAAACTCCTTTTTCAGACAGCACAAATTTAATTGCCGTTTTTGCTTTTCAATCTGGAGTGAATTCTTCTCAGCCTCACCAGGTTGGATCACCAAGCAGCGAATACAAATTTGCAGGTGTGCAGAGGCGAGAGGCTAAACTTTGTGCCAGTTTTCGTCTGCCATGTCGACGTCGTTCTTGTGATCTCTGTTTGATATTCAAAACGTCAAGACTCAGTTACTTTTGGAGTCAAGAACCCACTCTGAACAACATAATTTTCCGAAAGGCGACCCTTACCTTCGTGCCTGAAAATGGCAAAAAGATGTCAAGAAATGAAGCTATTTCAGAGAAGATTCGTGCTCAAGGGCGTGGCTTCAATTTGTGTCGGTAAAGCTTTTCTTTCTGAAGTAACAAACTTTGTGTCTTCTTTGTCCATCAGAACCAACTTTCCTTTCAAGTGTGCACGGATTTGGAAGTCAGATAAATTCTTGTGGTCTTGCAAAACGCGTACAGGTTACACTTGTACGAACCCCAGCAACACACACGAAAAAAGGTTGCCATGGATCGATTGAAAAGAGGACGGTAAAGCCAAAACTGGCAGTTCAGCGTGCTTTTTCGGGAAAAAGTTGGACTCCGAAACTGACGAGTTTATTTGGTGCATCTTGTCAACCAGAATAATTTGAGTGCTCCCGGGGATTTTCCCCCATTTAACTTTCAAGTGAACAGGTACACGCTGGAACACATCACAACACAACAGTATCGTTTTTACATTTGGAGCTTCGAAATGTTTTGTTTTGGTGCATGAAGACGAAAAAAACTCTCTTCGGAGGACCAGGCAACGTCTTGGTTCTGTTGCGCATGTTCAGCCTGCACGTTCTTGCCTTTTTCAGACACGAAGGAATTTTGTGAGACAGAGACGTTCAACGCGACGTGCGACGTGGACGAGATCATCCTGGTCGAGCACGCCCGCTACGGACGCATGCGCGTCGGGCGCTGCGTCAAACTCGACTACGGTCACGTGGGGTGCGCCGCCGACGTGCTCGACATCGCGGACGCGGCGTGCTCGGGGCGGCGCCAGTGCATCATGCCGATCCCCGACACGCAGCTCGCCGCCACCAAGCCGTGCCCCGACGACCTCAAGCCGTACTTCGAGATCACCTACCGCTGTGTGAAGGGTGCGTCCCGTCTTTACACTGGCATTTTGTCCCTCGTGGAGATTGACAAAATGTTCATTGTGGTTTTTGATGACATTTCGAATCGCGGCGACGCTTTGTTAAACTTTGTCAATGGAGATTTATCATTTTTGACAGAGACTCAATTGACTGTAAACACCGGAGTACACGACCTTCCAGGCCATCGCATGCAATTCAGGATGGGCAAATAGCGCAGCTTTTCTTCTCTCCTTGTGCCAATACCACTAAATATCAGGAACGTCTCGTCAATTCTCTTGCAGTTCCCGTACCTTCGCCCGGCAACTGTCTGTACGACCGGTACATGACGCTGCGCCAGCTGCCCGGCTACCTGTCCAACACACGCAGCGTGACGCCCGAGTGCGGCAACATCCCCGACTCGCCGTGGAAGGTGGAGGTGGCCGAGGGGCAGACCATCAACCTGACGCTGTTTGAGTTCACGCCCAGTGCGCAGCAGGAGGACAACAAGTGCAAGTACGTTTCGATCACGCTGAGTCTGAAACCGAGGATCCTCTCAAGTTCTTCAGTCCAAATCAGGATGCGATCAACCCGAACCCAGTCGCCAAAGAAAACCGCAATGTTTCAGGACGTACGCGATCGTTCGGGAACGGTCCCTGGGACGGACGCGCAACGTGACGCTGTGCACCATCGACCGGGAGCGCATCGTCTACTCCTCCGTGACCAACTCCATAGAGATCGGCCTCGCCTCCAACTTGCAGCAAAGTTTCATCATCAAGTATCAAGGTACACTTGCATCGTTGAAGGCAATAGTGTGACTGACGCACAAGTATGAAACGAAGCTTTGGTGCCAAAATTGTGCACAATTGAGACAAGATCACACACGGAATTCCGAAAAGGGCGAAGCTTTTGTTCAGATGTCGCGTAAGTTTGATCGCGAGGAAATGGTTTTTGTCACGTGTGGAAACAGCAACAGTTGTTGAAAATTTTCTTTGGTGTGGGCTACATTTGTGAGGGTTTATCCGGCATTGAGTGCGTCTGGAGTCAGTTGATCAAGCCCAACGCCGTCCAGAAACCTGTCACGCAATGGAGAGATAATGCTAACGTCCCCTTCCGCCCACAGCAGGTTGATACACGGACGTAGCGCATGGAACCTACGTCCTCTGGGTTCGTGGAAGCTGCACAAAATGTACCTCCCGAGAATTCATGCTGCAGGGATGCAGTTCTTCACTGCACTGTGTGCGCCCAGTGGTTCGATCCACATCGAGCACGTCATGTTTTTCAAAGGTGTTTCCAGAAGAAACAACGTGCCGCTGTTTGTCGCCTGCAGACTGTTGATCAGTGTTTTTATTCGGCTGAATCGCCTTTTGTCACCAAGAGTCCTCCAGTTTTTCCAGGGTTCATTTCCTCACCCAGGAACCACAGGCGGAAATCATCTTTGCTAGTTTTTGTCGGCTTAAAGGGGCTCATGTTGTGAGGGACTCCTGAACTTCATCTGTGGGGAAGGATAGTGCTTATTTGGAGGCACAGCACGTTGATAATTAGCTGTTTGAGATATCAAAAGTGAATTGAGCTTCTCCAACCAGACGCGTGTTGCACCTTCAGTCATTTCGTGTCAGGTGATTTGTGACTTGCATTGCTGCAGTTAACCTGCAGAAACAGTCTGGATCTGTCATCATACTTCCGCTTGAAAAACGTTGTTCCCCCAGTTCTGCTTAGCTCCCGAGTGAGCCATGTTTTCTTGTTTTTCATGTTTTCTTGTCAAGTGAACTCAGAAAAGCTAACACCCTCTCCGTCTCGTCAAGCAGGTTTTACCAAAAGCATCTAAACAGCCTCGCTTTCCGCCTGTGACTGTCCTCGGTGCACTTCCGCTCCACAGACCCACCCACACGTCTTACTTGTGCTTGTAGCCGTGGGCTGCCCGGAGCTGACGCTGCCGCAGCACGCGCGCGCCACGCAGAAGGGCGACATCATGACCATCGTGTGCAACAACACGCGCGAGACGTGGCAGCTCAAGTGCGTCGACAACCAGTGGCTCGGGCAGATGGCCAACTGCTCCGCAGGTCGGTATTCCTCAATTCTTTCTGCTCGTACTTTCAAAATGAGAGCTTCCGTTTGTTCAAGATAAAGAGCAGCTTCAAATGCCACTTGGGGCGAAACGTGTGGAGGGAAACACCAAAAAAGAACTTTTTGTTCCTTTTCCTTTCAGTAGTGGCTGTCAGACCTCCGACAGAGTCACCCATTCACGAGAAGAAGGCTTTACCTTACGGTAATTAAATCTGTCTCCTGTAGCTTGACTGCCGTGTGTCACACAAAGATCGTATTCTTCAGAAATTCCTTTCTGCACTTGTCCTTGCAATCAAGAGACGGTTGAAACAATGGTGAAACCTCAGTGAACTTGTCAGGAACTACTTCTGCAAAGGCAACTCACACACAAGATTTCATGTTTTCTTGTCAAGTTTTTCACTTTCCAAGGAGCTGCAGCTTTTTTGACATTTTGCCGCGGCTGAAGAATCAATTTAAGTACGCTCTGAAATGGAACCCCCTTTGACGAATCGCCTCTTGTGTCTACTCAAGACGCTCCTCAACATGATGTGGAACATGTTTCTCGAGCTCTGTGTCACTCGAAACCAGGGAATCTGCGTTCTGGAAACCTGTGTGATTCTGAAACAAAAAGAGGCGTTTGCGAAGATAAATACAGACAAAGACTACATTCTTTCAATGTTTCGAGCCTTTCATGATTGCCATGCTGCATTTGAAAGTCTTTGTTGGCTCAAGCCTGTTTACGGCAATTCGTTTCACTGGTACTTTCGAGCCCTTGAGAAGAACGACTTAATTTCTCACAGTGTCTTATATTGGTGCTGTGGAGGAACCTTGCCGGACGAACAAGAGGCCTGAGAGTAAATAACACAGTCGTTTATCAGGTCCGAACATTGTGGGCGAGGAAAGAGCGTCGTAGATCACCATGATCGAGTCGACTCGTGTCGTGCGCTGTGAACACCCCCGTCCCGACCACCCAACACCTCTCTGCTCCCTGGAACAGTCTTGTAATTCGCGTTTTGCCCTTTCAGGTTCGTCAGTCTTGATCATTGTGGCCGTGGCTCTGACCATCGGACTCTTCGTTCTGTTGCTCGGCCTCTGCTGCTTTACCAGGTAACTTTTGTTTGCCGATCCACCAGTTGTCTAGACTTCTTTAAACTTTAAGTCACAAATATTGAACGGTTTGGAGTGCGATATGTGTTTTTTAATGCACGAGTGCGGAGCACGAGTGGATGAAGCACATATCGCACGACAATGAGTTCAATATTTGACTTACAGCACGTGGGTGATATGTGTCAAACAGAACTGTTTTGACATGCATGTTTTTGACTGTGTGTCGACCAGTGTGGGTTGTTACTCTGTGGTGTGGGGTTGTGTCAGTGCATGTTTGCAATCGATTTCGGGTCAGTTTTATCATGTGCGTCGTCGTGGCGTGTTGTGCTTGTCTTGTGTTAAACATGGAGAGTGAGGACTTGGATTTGCCCATGTCTCAGAAGACTTTTGGCAATTCTTTTGACTGTGAGAATGGTGTTGTTTCGTCCTTTGAAAATGCAAGTGGTGTCGAGGGTGACTTTGACTATGTTTCCCAAGTTTGTGAGACTTCCAACTTCAGTTTGAGCAGCACGCCGAGTTTGGACAATGAGAGCAGGTTTGTCAGTCAAAGTGCCACCATCCCCCTGGTTCCTTACGACGACAAAGACGAGCCACACACAGATGAAGAGACTCCAAACTTTTTCTTCGGGTTGTTGGATGACAGCATGAGCGACAAAGTTCCTCCTCCATCGCAGGCGGTCCCTGCCACTCAGACGGATGACGACGCCGAATGGTTGCGGTCCAATGGCATTGACTTCGATCCTGAAGAGTGGTGAGTGTGTCTACTTGTTGGTGAAGTTGAGATCTCACTTTTGGCCCTTCCTGAGGATCATCTTCCGGGCTGAGATTGACATTTGTCCCTGGTTTGCAGGGGTGTGGCTGCTTCTACTCCGCAAGATGGGGCCGCGTATGGTGAAGGTTGCATCAATTCTGCTGACGATCCTGATGTATCTGGAGCCTGGGGGTTGACTACAAACAAGTTCAAATTTCATCAAAATGTTGGCATTGGTCCGCGGGCAGTCCCTGATGACAAAAGGTTCAAACCAGTAGTGGATGATCAGTCTCTCGATGAGTTGTTGGTGCAGTCGTTCTCTGTAAACACTGACCGCAAGGTTCAGTGGGTGTGCGAAATGTATCGTGATTGGTGGTTCCGATGTGTGTCGCAAGTTCAGTGTGACTCGAGGATAAAGTGGGCGAATTTGGAAGACTGCAAGTCTGGATCCAAGTCCAACTTCTGCTATGCACTCTGCCACTTTGTGACTGAGATCAGGCGAAAGGATGGCAAAGAATTTCTGGGCAAGACTCTTCACGAAATTGTCATTTGTCTTCAGTTTTTCCTGCAAAAGTCTGGCATTGAGTGGAAACTTTTGGATGATCCTGAGTTTGTAAAATTGAAACACACACTGGATAATGTGATGAAACAGCATGCAGAGATGGGAGTTGGGCAGAGGACCAAGGCACAGTCAATTTCTTTGGGGCAAGAAGATGTCATGTGGGCCAAAGGAATTCTTGGAGAGGCGAATCCGGTGCAACTGCGAGACACAATACAATACTTGCTTGGGGTGAATTTGGTGTTGAGGGGGGGGAGGAACACAAGCAATTACGGAAGCTGGGACATGACCCGCAGATCGAGGTCTTGATTGACGAGGAGGGTGACAAGTATCTGTTCTTCACAGAGGACATGAGAACCAAGACTTCTCAGGGTGGTTTGTCAAGTAAACTTGATGGTGGGAGGCAGGTGCGCATGTATGGCAGTGACAACATGAATCGCAATGTGGTGAGATTGTATGAGAAATATGTTGGCCTCCTGCCTGTCTGGTCGAAGACAAGTGACCTGTTTGTGTACGAGTTGAGTGAGAAGAGAAGGTCTCCATGCACATGGTATTCAGATCGGCCAGTGGGAATCAATGTCTTGAAGAAAACTGTGTGCAAACTGACCGAAGCCACTGGTTTGAAGGGCAATTTCACCAACCATAGTTTGCGTGCCAGTTGCGCGACCCGTCTGTACCAAAGCGGTGAAGATGAGCAAACTATAAAATGCATTACGGGGCACAGATCAGATGTGGGTGTCTGGTCGTACAAGCGGGTGAGTGACCAGTTGCTGAAAAGTGCAAACAAAAAGATTAGTGGTGAGGGGGTCACTTTGGAGTTCCCAAAGAAGAAGAAAAGGAAAGCAAGTGCTACATTGAGTCGGGCTCCAGACAGTCCACCAGCCACAGTTGACCTTGTGAGTAGCGATGACTCTGAAATTGAGTGTGTGAAGGTTGTGAAAAAATCAGAAACAGCAACTGCGCACTCGCGCACAATGTGTAGGTTTTCTGGCCACGTGGGAGGGTGTTCACCGATGTGCATTTGTCTCAAAACTGTCGATGACAAAGTACAGAAACGCCGGAGATTGTCTCTGTCCAAAGGCAAGAAGTGTTCATGTTGATCTGTTTGCAAGTTCTTACTCTTCTGTATCTGTTTCTTCTTTATTGGCAGTGTTCAGTTTGGTGTTCAATAAATAAGTTCGGCAAGATATTGAACTGATTGACTGATTGATTCGTCGTAAATATCGCACGGGTTCCGACATAGCAGTTCTTTTTGACACATATCGCACTAGTGCTGTAAAAAAATCGATCAAACATTGTGCGAGGATGAATTGAAGCACCGAGAGACCTTTTGCTGAGAACTGAGAAACTTTTCCCGTGATGGATGTGGACACGATCAATCGTTCTCACCCACTCACGAGCACGCAGACTTATCGACGTGCAGACTCAGGTTCTCCATGAGTAAGCAGGGCACAATGAACCTGGCGCATCGGGACAGCGATTCACCATTGATGGACTGTAGTTATGTTTTCAGGCACCGTCAGAAGCTTTGTTACCTGGAAGAAAACTCTCACAATGAAGAGAAGGCAAGTTCAAGACTTTACTCAAAAAATACCAATTCAAACCGAAAAAGCACCTTGATTGAGGTGCCCCATTGTAGAATTAGGCTCATCAACATTGACCTTGTGTTGCAGGAGGAGGAAGCGGAGCGCATCTACACGGCGACGCAGTGGGCGGCGCGACCCGAGCGCTGCTTCGATCCCAACGGACCCGGCGCCATCTTCCTCACCGACGCCGGCGACACGGAGACAGACTTCTGCACGGCGGCGGCGTCCGGCGCGCGCGTCGGAGACATCCACTCCCACACCCCGCTCCTCACCCACAACAACTCTATCTACACCTCAGCTATGCATCCAAAGTGCACGTGTCCACATCGGCGCTCCGCAGCCTTGTCGGGCGGCGTCAACTACGCCGTGCGCGACCCGTCGCCGGCGCAGGGCGGCGCCGAGCCGAGCAACGTTAGTGATAATCTGGTGCCCAGCTCACAGGACAGTAACAAGGGGCACGCGGGAGCAGAGGGCATCCACAACCCGCTTCACGCGCCCAAAATCCACCACCATCATCACCACGTGCACTTTGATCCGGATGTTATTTCCGACCAGAATCGAACCCCAGCCGTTCCTCAGGCGCTGTACACGTCTTTCAAGAAACCGATGGACCCTCCACAAGTGGGAAAAACAGGCGACAGAAACGAACTGTATCCGCTGTGTGTGATCAGTCCGCAGCAACAACAAATTCCTTCCTAGTGGTTGAATATTCCCACTCAGACGGACTACGGAGGTTTAGCAAATACGTCCGGTCCTTTTCCAACGTGCCCCAATTGCCAGATTGGTGACACAGATACCATTTGGTCACTGGTCATTGGCTCTCAGTGTACAATTGAGTTTTCTGGACCACCGATCTGGCAATTGGGGCACCGCGCGTTTGAAAATGAAGTGCT
>JAAUXT010076493.1_pt1 | contig 16062 bp, 20 predicted proteins | sample 7278171 | NCBI WGS metagenome assembly JAAUXT01 (sample SAMN14350112, study PRJNA611818) | marine sediment metagenome | isolation source: surface marine sediment (1.8m) | place: French Polynesia: Moorea | collected 2018-08 | reverse complement strand
GGCAGGACATAAAAACAGATTAACTCCTTACCTGAGGCATGTTATCTTTTTATTCCATGCTAGCTCGCAAACCTTGGGGCCGTCCAGAGAACACAAAAGGGACGATGGGCGTGCACCAGAAGTTCAGGGCCCAGCGACCAACATTCCTTACAGACAGGGCGGACCACTGAAGCCTTCTGTTTGCGGGCCGAGAAGCATCTCGGCCACAGCCAGTGTGCTAGTGCTAGTGCTAGTGCCCACGCATTTGTGGCGTACTTCATTTTTATACGTTCTCATTTTCGGATGCAAGGAAAGCTCACAACCGACTGCGATGGATCGGTAAAACACGGAAAATGGCAGGAACCAGCGGGAACTCTTTCAATGGCTCTTACCGCGTACACAACCAAAGGGGTAAGTTCATGAGACTCCTGTTTGAGGCCCTTGTGGTCCCCAGAAAATTTTCAGTCAAGAGGCAACTGTACCTCAGCAAAGGACTCCTGCACCGATTTGAACTCGCCTTGTTTGTCCTCACTCACAGAAAAACCTTGCGTTTCATGACACTGCAGGAGCAGACGTTTGGGCCATGACAGCACGCCCATGTATCCACTAGGAAATGCTTCCCCGCGCACCTCACTCTGAACAGTGGTCGCCGCGATTGTAGAGACTCCAGGCGGTTCAAAAGTTTTGTTCAACCAAAACACTCAATTGATTTTTTCACATCTTTCATGAGAACTGTGCACAAATGTTCACGTGAAAACCGAGCAATCTGCGCCTGCCGCGATTCTCAGCAGGAACAAATGACACAAATACTTGTTTCGAATTTGATGCTGATTGTTTGTCAGCTGATAAAAGTTTTGGGTGACCTGCCCACCTCCTTGGGTAGTCAGCTGGGCCAAATGTGCTGTGTCACCTGGGCCAAACCTGCAAGTCTCTTGATGGCCAGCTTGGCGTAACTGCAGGCATTCTGGGCGTACTTGTTTTGAAACATCAATGTTGGCTTCTTCAGATTTGGTAGTCGTGTCATCTTCCAGCGTGTTATCATCCATTTGTCCTGTTTGCAGCATTTTGACAAATGTGAGTCAGTCGGGCCTGTGTTAACCTGGCGTCTTCAGGAAGCGGCAGGAGTTCGTGCTGCGCATTTACTTCGGAAAATGATCAAATCACAGCCCAGATTTTGCAGAAAGGATTTCCGGGGGGAAACACACAAACGTGCGCAGACATGTTCCAAGAGTTTCAGGGAGAAAAGTATGCTTCAAAATGTTGCGAGGCGCGGTAGCAGAAGATCTCAAGTTTGTTGAAACAATTCCAAACGAATTTCTCATTTTTGACAGATAACCAATTGAACATGTGATGCAATCGTTTTCATGGCTTTTGTCTGTGTTGGTCAAAGAGGCCATTGAACTCACCATTGGTGACCAGTTCAACAATTGAAAAATCTAAATCTTTGGTTGGCTCAAAAATACAGGATGAAACACTCATTTTCTCTTGAAAATTGATATTGCTCATTACAACACAACTATATTAAAATCTCTGGACAGTTTAAGTTTTGGAGTAAAGAATACAACAGATTTACTGTGCCGAAGGGGGATTGGTCTTTCAAGTACCTCGCCTCGAACATCAGTCAGGGTGGATCCACAGGACGGTTCCAGTTCACCCCGAAGGTGAACCCTGTCCAGCTCGTTCAGGTATGCGGCAGGGCTACCCCGAGTCTTTGATTCGCAAACCATCAACGAACTTTTTTCATCTGCACCGACCCCTTCTGTGTACGTCAAAAGTTTACATGTGCACACGCTCAGATACTAGTCGGATTGTGACCCATTGCTCGGTGAAGCTGAGACTTTGTGCTCGTGATGGTCAGTTGTCAGGTTCTTCAGGGTGGCCTGTGTCACACGAACCTGTCTTGCACCACACGTGTGTTTTCTTGTGGGCGTCTATTTTTCAACAGATCTGTACTCGTATATCGACCGTGACGCCGGTCGCCTTGTTCAAAATTGGTGAAAAAAATGAATTGGACGCGCCCGCCACAAAATAGTAGATTTTTCACTCTTTGGTCAGGCTCAGGATCGATGTCCTGTCTGAGCCGAAAGCGATTCAGCCCTGAAAAGTGGGCATCTGTGAGCTTTGGCTGTGAAGCTTCATTCATGTGGCCGAACTTCTTCGTTGCTTCGCATGCACTCCCACATTTGGAGTTGTCTGGCTGAATTGAAGCTGGCTTGGTGAAACTCTGGCTCACTCCAGGTTTCCATTCCGGGGATAAACAGTGTTGAGTGGCATGTCATTGAGGAGGGGTTGGTTTCAGTGTGAACAGGACAGGTCGTGATCGGGACACGATGGCGAGCTCTGCGATGACGCCGACCAGCGCCGGGACGTCCTCCTCTGGTTTTTCCGCCGCGACGCAGCAGGATGAGACGTCAGCGCCGGGAGACAAGTACGAAAACACGTCCACGATCGCCATCTTCGTCACACTCGGCTTTATAGGTACAGTATACGTGTATTTGAACTCTCTTGACTGTGTTGAACATCGCGGTGTTGAGAGTTTACGAAGACATGTTTTTGGCGTCAGCCCACATTATTTGTTGCGCATACATGTGCGGCTGTAATTGAATACATTCAACCTGCAAAGTGGTCTGACACACTGACGAGGCGACACAACCGCCCTTCAAACTTTGTGACTGCAGAAGTCAACCATGCCATTTCAAAATGGGAGTTTCAACCAAGGAGTTTTGCCGCATACACCAAGGAAGTGCATGCATGGTATCAGATTTTTGCACTTTGTCAGAAGTGTGCAAATGTTGAGAGAAGTTTGCAAGTGCGAGGAGAAAAGGCTGCGTGGCATTGTACTGCCGAAAATACTTCTGCTGAGCTTGGCATCGTGCTGTCCATTCCGAAGTTCAAATGACCATCTCACAGCCTGGCCTTTGTGTCCACAGTGAAGACAATTCGAGCGATCAGCCGAGGGTGTGGTGACTACGACAGACACCAACCAATTAGCACAGATCAGGTCATGCGAGCATCAAACAAAGCGCTCCACAAAAAGAGCGCAACTGCCGGGAAAAAAGGGAACTGCAGGAAGTTCTGGAGTTTTAGACCGGCGTACACCGAGTGCTGCAGTGCATATGTGACAGCTAAAAAAGCACAAACAAAGCCCTTTTGAGACCCTGATTCAGCGACAGAATCTCCGTCACAGAATTTACCTCATTGGAACCACGTTTTCAACAATGTCCCTGGAAAGTTCGTGTCCAGTTGGCAGAAAGTTCGCCTGACTTTTTGGATAGGCCCACCCAACTTTGTGTACAGCCCTTCTGGGACCTCCCTGAGGAGGGGGCTCGGATAAACCCTCTGGAACATCTGCAGGTTCTTTTCCCTTGTTTCCTTGGAACGTTGTGCCTCTGGCTTTGCCGGTGCAACAACACAGGCTCGCTCTGAAGGACGCGCCTGGAGGAAAAAAAGTCACTCAATGTCCTTGTGGTGCATCATGTTCACCCAGGCGCGCGTCTGCACTGATGAGAGTTTCCTCGTTCAAAGTTGGACTCGGGTTTCCAAATCCTCAAGCCGGCCTGGAAGTCAGGTGGAGTGCGAGCGTGCTTGGGATTTGTGATCGTTGGTTTTGGACTTGCGTCTTCTTGACATTAGATAAAATATGCTGTCATGATCTGAGACGATTGTGGTGGGAATATCTGTGAATTTCCAAGATCGGCCCTTGCGCCTTTTGCACAGGTGTCGTGGGCAACACGTTTGTGATCGTGGTGATGAGCTCCAGGTCACTGCGCAAACAACTGGTCAACGTGTTTCTCATCAACCAGTCCTGTTTGGATCTCGCCGCTTCGCTGATGGCCATCGCCACTTCACCCAACAAGGCCAACGCTTCTGGGATTCCAAACGATCTGGGAGGTAACAAACTTCGTTGGTGCAGTTCACTCTCACAAAATCGGCTCAGATCGGATCCGACCCTGATGAGGGGGCAACAACTTGTGCATGCGGCGCTAACTTACCAGGACAAAAAAATCGGAGTCAGGGGGCACCCTGCTTGTTTGAAGTCAAGAATACAAGCAACTAGCGCTGACCCGAAGAGCAATTTAAACTTCAAAAAGGAAACCAGTGAAATGGAGCCCCGCGGAATTTGGGACACTCTTCCTGGGGGAAGGGGCAAGTGAGGAGGTCTTGGCCTTGGGATACGCGGCATGGGAAGTGTCATGTGCTTTCACTGCACCAGTGCGTGACTGACGGTCCCATGGAGGAATAAGATTTCCTGTTTTTCCAACACCCCACAGGTGGACATTCAAATTTTTTTGCTCCTTGATCAAACCGTTTTGCGGCACCAAAAAAGGAGTGACAGTTCACCCACCTGCACGCCAGTACAAGTGTCATCTGGTCACCCATTCCAAACTCTGAACAGAAAACCCCCCACTAGAGCTTGACTATTTTCTCAGCCGCGGAACAACGGAGGCCTGGGACCCCAACACCCCCACCCAATACACACCCCCCCCCCGTCATTGTTAAGCGTGTGGTCCCGAAGGGTCGTTACCACACGCTTAGTGCAATCACCATCAGTCTGTATGTACATATGTCTGTGTTTTCTGTGACCACCCCAGGGGGGTAGGTCACATATTGGTTTCAGGGTATGCAGAATTCATCACTGATCATTTTACCAAAAAATTAAATTCTGATCTGTGACCTAGCAATCTATGACCTATGAGCAAGGGGGTAGGTCACACATTGGTTTTAAAATGATCAGTGACCAACACTAAACATATTAAAACTAATGTGTGACCAACCCCCCCCCCCCCCCCCTTCATAGGTCACATATTGGATTTTTCACCTGGGTTACACATTGGTTAATAAAAACAATATATCACCAAGGTCATACATTAGATTTTTCACCCAGGTCACATGTTGGATTTTAAAACCAATATGTGACCTACCTAGGTCACATGTGTGGGAACTTGAAGACATTTATGAACTGTGAACGTTTGCATGGACCACACGCTTTTTATGCGCAGCAGTCTTGTTGGGCATCGCCCTCGGGCTGAATGTCAGCCGACGTCGCCGCTCCGCCCGGACCCTGAATCCATCAGAGTTGCAATTTCTTTCTTTCCTTCTGTCACAGGGTCTAAATCTGGTTCAGCAAGAAGGTGATTCCTAGATGCCCTCACAGCAATTTGTGAAAGAGAGGCGGATATTTTTGAAGAAAATATCAGGACTCTCTTTGTTTCTCGCGTTCACAAGGGGGGTGGGGGTTTACTAAACCAAGCTGGAAAAAATCAGAATTTGGTCCTGATCATTTCCCGGCCTGTTTAGTTACTCCCCCCCCCCCGCCGCCCGAAAAAAACAAAATTGCCAGCCAAACAGATAGCCCGTGGATACACGGCCAAAGCATTATCATCCGTCTTCACGACTGACAACTGCGCAACGCTTATGAGGTTTCGTAAAGACATTTCGGCTTTCCATTGCAGGAGAATTGTACTGTCGATTCTGGGGAACCAAAGTACCCTTGTGGGCCTTCATATTCTCGTCAACATGGAACCTGGTTGCTGTGAATATTGAACGCTATTTGAGGTATGAGTTCTGAACAAGTGTTTCTTTTTCACGCAGTTCATGTGTTTGACGGTGTTCAATCCTGCGGGTGTGCTGAGCCCATCTCAACCAGGGCCAGATGCCGAACCTGTGGTTGTGTTTCGAACACAGAACAAACACCCCACGATCACCGCCCCAAGTGAAGTGCAACTTCTGCAGTTGTCAGCCAAGCCGGCATGGCTGATGGGTTGGGCAGAAAATTGTCCAGCACTCCAGCACGTTTCCATTCTACTCGTCGGCACACATGCAGATCGTGGTGGGTTTTTTTTTTTTTTTGCAGCATCGTATTCCCAATTTTCCACAAGATGCGGCTTCGACATAAGCACGTGTACTGCGTGTTGCCCTTTATCTGGCTGTTCGGGATGGTCGAGAAGACGTGTTTCCTCGCCGCCTCCAGCAACGTGATCGACGGAACCTGCGTGGCAGGTGAGCTGACAGAATGAATTTGAGAACGAATCTCAACACGGCACCCAGAGTGCGAAGCATTGTTGGCCGCTCAAGAGTTTTTCGGAGACCCAACAGGCCAACCGTCTTGACTGCCAGACGGATTTTTCCTCATCCAAATGTTGATATGCTGTGCCGTGCTAGAGTTTCGAATTTTACATTTCCAACCCTGTCGCACCTACCTTGGCTAAGGACAGAATCAGATGCTTCTTTTTTGGTGTTCAAATTGCAACAAGAAAATACACCGTGAATATGCTTTTTTCTTGCGGCGGTTCAGTGCAGCTGTGGCCGAGCGAGGACTTCGGTCTCTTCATGGGTCTCCTGAACAGCATCCTCCAGGTCATCATCCCGCTCATCATCATGCTCTACGTCTACATCCACATGACTTGCGTGCTTCGGCGCAAAAGAGTCGCACCGGCCTTGCCTGCCGATGCCACTCACGGTCAGTGTTTTTGTACCCTTTCATGGGTCTGCGGGCAGCAGGGGAAGGTGGCCGTTCGTTTTGTTCACAAACCAAAAGGGTTCAGTCTGTGAACGGTTGACTCGTGAACGAAGTGACTGGTGCGAAAGATCTTCGAATTTCACGCAAGAGCACCTTCTTGCGTATGAATAACTTGTCATGTTGAATTGTTGTGTTTTGCAGCCGATAATGCGCAGCAACTTCCGTCGGTTGAGAACCAGTCCGCGTCCGCCGCTTCTTCTGCGAACAAAACGACGAAATCCGGGGACAAGATGGCGGCTGCGCGAAGGAACGTGTTCCGCACCCTGCTCACCGTCACTGTGTGCTTCGTGCTCTGCTGGATCTCCAACTCCGTTTATGTGCTCATCTATCTCAGCGGCGGCAACGTGAAGCTCGCCGGACCATTCTACGTCCTCACCGTCTACGCCGCCCTCGGTAACTGTATCATAAATCCATTTATCTACTGTATTCAGTACAAGCCGTTCCAGCGCGAGGCGCTGCGGTTGGTGAGGGGGAGGATTTTGGGCAGACCGGATGCGGTTGGGTTTCCAGACACTTCGTTCACGAGTCAAGCGCCCACCATCTCACCATCTTATGACCAGTGAATGTTCTAAAGCAGCATTCTCGAACGTCCGAAACAGACGTCCATGCAGCTAGAGATGAACGGGGTGTGATTCATACTTGCTCTGGTTCCACGAATATCTGTGTTTCACGTTTTTGTTCGTGACTTTCATATTGCAAAAATAGCTGTCCTTCGAAACATAGCCTGCTATTCAAAAGTACTAAATCAAGCAACAACTGTCAAGATTAAAACCGTGGGCAGTTTGAATCATGTTACGGACTCGGCCCTGCCACTTGTGAGTTGTCATTGTCTTCACCTGCCTGTCATCGCAGAAACCGAGACTGCGACAAGGAATGGACAGATACCCCAATTTCTTCCAGAATCACTGTCAGAGAAACAATTTTCCCCTCGTTGATGAAAAGGCCCATGTGTTTTTTCCCAGACTGTTTGCTGCCAGTCACTTCAGCACGGGTTTCTTTTTGTGTGTGTATTTTTTTTTTTTTTTTGTGTGTGTGTGTGTCCGTGTACATGTGTGTTTGTGTGTGACCAAGTATTGTTGATAAAAAATGAAAAAACACACACACACATTGAAACTGCGCAGTCCTGAGAGCTGAGAGCTTCTTGCGAGTTTTGTCGGGCGTCCTTTATGAGACTCAACAGGTTCAGAGCATCTCGAAAAAGTTTCCACAGGATGGAATACTGTGGCACGAGCTATCGTATCGTAGTTTCCCTTCAGGTGTACCAGTCGCTCTTGGTTTTGTCAGCGGTTCGTCGCGTCGTTGCCATTCGCTCTGTGGAAGACAAACAAGAATACTGCTCGCGCGAATACTAGCGCACATTTTTTGTGTCTTGCCGTGCCCATGCACGCGTGAGGGGAGAGAGGTTTTTGTGAAACGTGCAACGCTGCAAAGCAGATAGCATTTTGGGGTGTTTCTGGCGCTCAATGTTTCGGGTGATGTTGCATCAATTAACACACCGCGCGCTTCCGTGCGGAAACTTGGAAGTACGCACCTGCACCCTTCCTGTTCCGCTGCATGAAGACAGATTTCTTTTCTCATGGATGAAGCAGATAAGCAGACGGAAAGTTGTGTGGAGTTTTTGCAGCTTGCAATGGCTTTGAATGTTGGAGACCCTGGTGTCGTTTTATTCCAGTTTTATATGTTGTTGCCATTGACTGTCCAGTGTCATGCACTGCAGGGACCTGCGGGCGCTGAGACCCAGGATTTGCTCAAATGAGGGCCAAAATCCAGGGGGGCCCAATCCCATCTTGTTTGCACTGTGCACTGTTGTCACAAGAATCATCATGGAGACACCATTCCGTATAGGTTATTGAACTGAAACGAGACTTTTCGGTCTGTTAACCTATTGCACTGCCGTCGCGCACGCGTGTTTTTTCGCGTGCACAAAAAGGGATATAGCCCAGGATTGAACAACAGATGCGCGAGAAATAGCTGGCTACTGTTGCACTCTGCCGAGACAGAAAGACGAGCACAAAGCGGATCTCCGGTAATTTCTCATCGAGCGCATGTGCAGGCAAAGTCGTCAGGAAAAACTCCTCATTTCTGAATAATGGAAACCCAAAGGGAGTGCCACAGCCGTGACTTCCGTTCTGGCGTTGTGTTAACCAAATGCCAAGCCCCAGAGAACAAGAAGGAGCCGCAGTGTGTCACTGTCGCGAGAATAGACGTTTCATCTCCGCACACAAATACACATGGACTGGGGGAGGGGTGTTTCGTTCGTCAGGCTTGGTCAGCTTGAGATCAAGAAAAAATCGTACTTTTGACCTGCTGTCCCGTTACGCCATGGAGCGGGAAGGTTCTGGTGGGCAGCACAGCCTCGGAGCGTCGGCGCTCGATCTTGGTGAGCAGCGGCACGAAGCACTTGTCGCAAACGTGGTCAGCAGCGCCGTCTCGGTACGGAAGCCGCGCCTGATGCGACCAGCACTGGCTGCACACAACCTATACATGGGCGAAAGACGAAACGTTGAGACACAATCACTGTCAGCAGTGTGTACTTGCTGCGTGAAAATATCATCCCAATTAAGTTTGCTGTGCGGGTGGTTCTTTGGAGCCTGAAGCAGATGTGGGGATTATGTGTTCGGTGTTAATCATCTCCTTGAAGTCCTTTACGTACTTTGCGAACAGCAACGTGGGTGCACGAGCACGCGTAGGCACCTGACCTTTTGCATAAGTAAGGCCCACGGTGGCTCAGCTGCTCACAGGAAAAATCCTTTTCACTTTTGTTCATTTCAGCCGGATCTGGTCTTCGGAAGGCAAAACAACAGGTCTTGCCCGCCCCCCCCCCCCCGACAACAACATTGAAGTTGGGAAGTGCAGTGCAGCTTTCAAACCTTGCAACATGTGTGCGAAACATACCATTCCACAAGCCCTGCAGTGATTTCGAGTCCACAGCAGGGTAAAATCTTTCTGACAAATCATGCAGGACTTGACATCTCGAAATCGCACGTAAATGGGCGATCGAAAGCCCAGGGTGTCTGCAAATGTGGTCTGCTGAAAAGACAAGGAATTGTTCATTGCTCCGTGCACGGAGTTTGCGCATATATCATTTGTGAGAAGAGCTGGAAAGAGATGTGCATGGTCTTCTGTGGTTGTAACCAAGAACCTTTCGCTGCATGGAATTGCTGCCTTGTGTTTTGTTCTGATCTTTGCCAACTGCAGCTCCTGAGACTCCTGAAGCCTTGATAAATATGGTCGTACGCCATTTGGACACAGTGTCGCACGGGGAATAATTTTAAGTGCGCGTGATGCCAAGAACTGGCGAGAAAAGCTCATTTGATCGCAGTCTGCTTAGTATCATGAATTTCGCAGGTGAAGGAGATTTTCGCAGGTGAGAGAGATTCAAACTGTACCTTTCTATGAGGAGACAATTTCTCTTCTTCGGAGGCCTGACTGCGTTCAATTTGACATTCAATTTCCTGAGCACAACAGAAAGAATGTGAGAAAACAAGGATGAAAGCCGCTCTGCGTGTTTTGCAAAAGGATACAGACTTGATTTTTGTTCTGCCTCACCTTTTTCCATGCAACCTTCTTCTCTTGAGACCTACAAACACGGGAGAAAAGAAAAAAGCTGCCCCTGCGTTACGATGTGGTCAATTGACGTGCAGTGCGAAAAGTTTTCAGGGACCTTCGCCTGTTGCTTGCACGGTTCGCTCGCTCAGGAGACAGCACATGTATGGTTTTTTTAGTTTGGACGACGTCCAAGCCTCTGAACCCCAAGGTCAAGGAGACCCGAGGATTATAAACGGTTGAGATAGTTCCTGACCTGAAGGCAACTTCGATGGTCAACTTGACGGTGTTTATGAAGAGGGTGTTGGGGACGTGCGGGTTGGCACCCTCGATAATCAACATGTCCTTGTAGGAGAGCAGCTCGAGGACTCGGTACGAGGTGCTCACTACGCTTGGCGTCAAGCACAGCAGTAGGATGTCGCTGAACTGTGTTGAGACGACACTCGACAAAATTAATTCAAGTCTCATCCGAATGAATGCCATGTGGGGGCAGCCACCAACTGCGCACCGATCAGTTGTATGAAAATTTAATACGGGTGGCGTTTTTTGTTGATTTGTGGTGGGGTTTCTTTTGTTGACGCAAACAACATTTTTCGAAAAATAATCTGAAGAATTCTTTCGCCTTTTTCCGTCCGCTAGTGGAGCAATGGTGCGTTGCCTGCAATCACGTTGGCATCTGCAACCTGACACCACCCTCTTTCTGCCTGCCCAACTCCTCCCCATTGGTGGAGAGTAAGTTTGGACATCGCTACTTGGAGGATTCTTGTTTGAAGCTTTGGTGTTGTTCCCTCAGCAGAAGCGCATGTGGGTTGATGTTGGGGCGTTGCTCGTGGGTGGTGACCACCAAATTTGGTTTCAAAACACACACCCACATGACTGAAGCAAAATCTTCTGAGTCCTGTCTCTTTGGCTTCACGTGTTTCAAACGCGTTCGCTCAAATTAACTTTCTTACCATAATGAGGTGCCTTTGTGAAGTTTCTCCGGACTTCGGGTCAATGACGAAAACATCTTCCCGAGAGATGAATTTCCTGTTGTTAACGAACAAATCTTCTTTCAAGCCCGAAATGCTTTTGCTGATTTCTAAAAGCTTCCCAGCGTCTTCCTGAAAAGCACAACTTGCGAACTTGAGCCCTCCTTCCAGAGAACAGTTTTAATTGGGAGGCTCTTGGGGCGTGGCACCCATCTTTTGCGAAATGAAAGTGTGCGCAACAACGCTGCACAAAAAAATGTAAGATTTTGATTCAGCCTCGTTTTTCATTTTTCAAAAGACGTCGAACAAAATTGTTTCCAGAATGCATGAAGGTCAACAGTTTTGCCTGGACGTACGTTTTTGCGAATCGTTTCGTTGGAGTGGCAGGCCACAGATTTTATTGTGCGAAGGGCACCTGAAAGGTAATCAAGATTTTGCGTGTGCACATCAACGTAAAACACATTGACAGTGTGCATGTCATGAGTAGCTGCAGAAACGAGCCAGATACTTGAGCAGTCTTCCAAGTCTGAAGAATCTGCCGGCAGAGTTTTCATGTATCCTGCGGGAAACACGAATTCAGGAGAATGCATTTCCTTTCAAAGGGAATTGCAAATACTGACATGCGTGCATGCCGTGGCATTAATTGGACTGGAATCAGCTATCAAACAGCATATACTTACGATCAACAAGCATTATGTATCGCGGCACTGTCTGAACAGGATACAAGGAGACACTGGCCCAAGACTGTTTGTTCAGTATCTTGTCCTGCAACAACAGATTTCCCTTTGGTGGGTCGGTTGGCCCCGACCCGAAGCGAGAGTGGGTCGACAAAAAGTCCCTGTAGAGTTGACCGAAGCACCAACTTTTTGTCACTGACTTTACGTATATACGTTCAACAAGAAGGCAAGGAATAGAGTGCTCCTTCCAGGGTTGGGTCAGCAGAAACTCAACCGCGGTTCGGCCAAAAACGAGACCAGACGTCCCACAGGAAGTCCAAACAGAGAAGAATGGGTCTGAATCTCCCTGTCTTGAGACATTCCGCGCATTCCACAAACCTCAAATTTCTCTATGAGCCGACGGAAGCGACGATTTTTGGCGGTCAACTCCTTGAAGTCTTTCATGCACTGGTCGTAGCGGCGCACGTACTCAGCGTCCAGCTTGAGGAAGGGCGCCACCTCCCGCAACACATCCCCGATGCGCCGCTCGCGGAACCTGCGCACGAAGCGGAAATTTCTTTGGCCTTCAGATCCAACTCCTCGATGCAATGTATTTTGATTTTTTTTTTCGTGTTCCAACTGCGTAAACGTTCACAGGAGACAGTTTTATTGATGACAAGTTATTCCTGGAAGGTGATTAAGTTTTTCATGTGAAAAGTTTGAGATACAAGTATTTTTGTCGTGCCTTGGGGAAAATTGAGACACGGGAAACGTGATTTTTCCAGTGCATCTTTTTTCAAAACGTTTCCAGGCGTAATTTTGTCATTTCGATGAACAAGACTTCTGGGCAAAGAACAGTGCATCATGTATGAAAGCACATGCATTTCGCAACCAACACCATGCATGGGCTGATCATGTGCCTATGATGAGCTGCTATGGTGGTGGGCCAACCCTGCATGCAACAAGTTGCCACATGCAGAAAGAGTGCGTGGTAGTTTGGATGAGTGCGAAATCCGGTGCCATTTCTTGCCATGGATGTTTGGAATTGACAGCGCACGCTCGGAAGGGTGTGGAGTCTGAGTCTCAGTGACTGACCACACTTTCATCCTGTCTTCAAGTCGCGGCAGCATGAACTGGTGATGAAAAGCGAAGACCGATTGGACGTTCAGGAAGATTTTTGACATCGCTTCTGCATCAAGTATTGTGGTCTTGGCGTTCTCTCTCTCAAGCAAGGTGTACAACGTCTGAAATTGAAGCAAAAGCAAAAAAGGCAATAGTCGCGTGGATTTGCACTCAAGCCTCTTGGTTCAGTGCAGTTTTTGGGCATTTGTTGTGTGTCAGACGAAGGTTCCTGACCTCGGCGAGGAGTCGCAGGTGGCGCACATAGGAGCGCTCCGTCAGCAGCAGCTCGTTCGCCACCTGGAACAGTTTCCGGTCGCGCGCGTCCGCACCGGCGTCCGGCACCATCTCCAGGTACGCCGCTGTGGATGCGACAGTATTGCAGCTCAGTTGCTTTGGTCGCAACCAAGACGTGCCGACAGACAGGTATTGGCCCTGTGCAGCCAAAAAAATCTGCACAAACTGGTGAAAGAAGCAGAGAAAGTTCTGGTGTGGCCACAGTATTGAATGTTGTCACAGGATCACTTGAAACCACCGCTTGTTTCCCCACGCTTACAGCACGAAGGACGACGATGGGAGGTTTAATTTTCATGCGTGCTGTGCCTCATTTGCCAAAAGGTGGCACAAATGACCAAATTCGCTCCGAGAACCAATGATGATCAAAGTGACCAACTACGTGGGTCTGCTAAACCTCCCCATTGTCGCCGTTTGCGTGTTCTGCTTGCGTGTGCCATTTGTGGAAGTCACGACGGGATGAGTCTGTCGCTTGGCCAAAGCCCTGGATCTTGCACCTGGAGCGTCGACGTCGTCTTGGCCCTGGTCCTCGGGAAGCGCAGGGCGCTGTGTGTTGTGGTCTGTGTGAACCTGGTCTGCTCGCGGTGTCGGTTTGACGCGGCGGCTCTTCCCAACTCGAGACGCCCAAAATGACTCCATCACCAAGTACCCATCTTCGTCTTCTTTGTCTTCCTCGTCGTCTGGCGAGGCCAGAGATGACTGGAAATTTTGCTGCAACGGGCAGGTCGAAAGCTGCAGAAAAATGAAGATGTAGATGTTCTGGAAGAACAATATTTTGTCACCTTAAGTCAGAGCGAAAGGCAAGAGTTGTACTACAAACAAGCAGAAAATTTCAGGAGTGCAGCGGTCAAAGTGTCGCATTGTGTGAAGATCTTTACTTGAAGAAGCGACGCCAGAGTCTCCAGCTCTTGGTTCCCACCGTCGGCAGCCTCGTTCGACGAGACGAGTGGGACGGGATCAAACTCCGCGATGACTCTTGTGTCTTTTGGAATTGGTCCTTTCACATCCTGTTCGACCCACAAACACGCAAGCTCCTCCGTCGCTTCCTGTTTCCTTTCCCTGTCGTCCGGCTCATCGTCAAAACTGTCCCACTCGTCAGTGTCCCAACTGAAACTCTCGTCGTCATCCTGTGTTGAATCTCCGGAGGCAAGAACCTCGTCCAGAGTCTCGTAGACATTCTTCTCTTCTGCATGAGACTCATTTGAGTGATTCCGAGCAATCGGAGTGTCTGCAGATGCTGGTTCCGCTTGCCTCTGCAAGATTTGATCTTGCATGCTTACATGCACGCGTCTGTTGTTGTGTCATATACGATTTACTCGGTGCTTGTGAATGCTGTTGTCCTATAACAGCTGTTGAGCGCTCGGGTATACTTCTCAAATTCGTCCATGGTTCGTGTACATGTTTGGTTTCGATGTTGAACATACCATACCGTGTTCACCCAAGGACAAGACGCACCCCTTTTCTTTCTAGGGATTGGCTTGAGATCTCCTCCCGAACAAAAACCATGTCGTGTGTTCGTACCTTAGAGTGACGGAGCGCTGCCCTAAAAATTGCGATGAGTATCTGGTTTCCCAGGGGTGAACACGGTACTTTTGAAAACTTATCAATGGTCTTGTGAGATCGTTCATCAGCGATAGAAAAAATGTCCGCTCAACTCTGCATTTGGTCGGTGTCTTTACAATCCTGGCATGCATGTTGTTCAAGCAAGGTACAACAATTAAGCGTGTATTTTCCTGTGCAAAAATTCTCACCTCAGTCGCCAGGGAATGAATAAAATTTGCGCAGAAATACAAAGGATTGTCAAAGGATGGCAACATCTCCGCACTTTCCAATGCTTTCGCCTTTTCATCGCTGTCTGCCATGAAGAAAGATGCGCTGAAACCATGCAATTGGAAGGCGTCATCCATGTTCTTTTCACGAGGTTTTGTGGAGCCGACTTCTGTGAAAGTGTTACTCACCTGTGATAAGTTTCGTTGTTTCCGTCTGTGAATAAAACAACAGTGAACACGAATTGAAACAAAGACCTCAAAGTCTCCTCCATACATGGAGTGTGTCCGTGCAGCATGGACGCATATTTTTGAGACACGAACCTGCGGAAGAGTTTTGTTGTTGGTTTTTATCCATCATGTCACTATGTCCACCGTGTCAGCAGAAGAAAATATTCACGTACTCGTACAAGAAGAAGACACATCGACGAGAGAGACGTTGGAAAAGATCCCAGACGAAAATTGCAAGGAACATTCACACAAACTTGAGATCAAGTGTGCGCAACCATCGAAATAATGTTCACCTTATCTGGACGCATCGCACAGAACATTGTCGTAGGCGAACTCAATACATTTGAAGTGCTTGATCAAAACATTTGTGTGCACGTGATTCCAAAGTCAATTAAATTGTGTGTATGAAACCTATCAAACCTTGGTTGACTCACATTTTGTGATCTTATCACACGAGTTTTTAACACGGGCAGTAAGATGATCAAATGCATTTTCGCTGGGCACATGACGTGTTTGTTTCGGTTTTCAAGCAGGCGCGTCTGAAGGGGACAGCCTGCACGGTCACCAATCAAACAAGAAGTTCTCCCGAAGAGAACCCGATGGTCGCTTCCGCCTGTCTAAACACTACGTCACACAACACGTTTCCTGTCATTGAGAAAGCACATGGCACTGAGTTGGTGTGGTGAATTTGAAGAAGCAAGGTGAGAACTGGTGATCTAAACTCTAATATCACAAAACATTTGGGGTCTGATATTTGGTGGAAAAGGATGCAGGGTCAGAATCTGTGTGTGTGTTTGCACATGTTTGCGCACATTGTACGGTGCCCCCTGGTGTCTGACACCTTCAAAACTAGGTCTAAAGTGTGGGGCTTGAGCTCAGCTTTATGCTCCAAGTTGAATGATGAAAATCGGTCAATTAGGAGCAAAGTTATGGGCAAAAATGTGTTTGGGGTATTTTTTGCAAATTTGTAGCAGTCCCAG
>JAAUXT010109573.1_pt1 | contig 16063 bp, 15 predicted proteins | sample 7278171 | NCBI WGS metagenome assembly JAAUXT01 (sample SAMN14350112, study PRJNA611818) | marine sediment metagenome | isolation source: surface marine sediment (1.8m) | place: French Polynesia: Moorea | collected 2018-08 | reverse complement strand
TCAAAACTTGGGACATGTGCCAAAACTTGGGACACCTGTCAAAACTTGGGACACCTGTCAAAACTTGGGACATGTGCCAAAACTTGGAACACGCGCCAAAACTTGGGACACCTGTCAAAACTTGGGACACCCATCAAAACTTGGGACATGTGCCAAAACTTGGGACACCTGTCAAAACTTGGGACACCTGTCAAAACTTGGGACATGTGCCAAAACTTGGGACACGCGCCAAAACTTGGGACATCCACCAAAACTTGGGACACCCACAAAAACTTGGGACACCTGTCAAAACTTGGGACACCTGTCAAAACTTGGGACACCTGTCAAAACTTTTGACACCACACAACTTGACCTTGGCGAGTGGCGCGACGTTTGACGGAAACGTCCTGCATAAAGTCCCCAAAGAGCATGGAGTCTTCACCACACAGTTAGTCTTTTGTTCTTCAGAAAACGGGCAAAGCAGTCCCTGCCACAAAATGTGTTTCACACACACAGGCAGGCATTTGCGGCATTCGCAGAAAAGTTCAATGTTCTTATCAATAGACTGGAGTTTGTACCAGCTGTGAGTCGAAAAAATCAATTTGCATGTGAAGCAGAATTGACGTCAGGCCAAAGCAAAAAAAAATTGTTTTGGTTCAGTTTTCTCAGTGTACCATCAACATCCAGAAATGTTGACGGACACCTGTGTCACAAAAATATGTGTGTGTGTGCGTGTGTGTGTGTTCGTGCGAATGTGTGAGTGTGTACGTGCAAATGTGTGTGTGTGTGTGTGTGTGAGGGTCATGTGTGTGTGCAATTTTTTTTTTGGAACTACCGACAGTTTTCCTATGGCAGTCACCCTGAACCTGTCACCCAAGCATATTTTTGAAAGATGTGGTGTGGTGGAAAGCTATTGTGGCTGGGATTTTCTAACATTTCCAAAAAGGGGTCACAAATGTATGCTCCTGAACCTATTGTTGAATTTGAGCAGAGACTTGTGACACACAGACAGACAGACACACACACACGCTCTCTTATTCTTTCTCTCTCTCTCTCTCTCTCTCTCTCTCTCTCTGTCTCTCTTTCTCTCTACCTCTCTCTCTGTCCCTCTCTCTCCATCTCTTTCTACCTCTCTCTCACTATCTCTCTGTGTCTGTCTGTCTGTCTGTCTGTCTGTCTGTCTGTCTGTCTTTCTCTCTCTCTCTCTCTCTCTCTCTCTCTCTTACAGACAAGTTCACACACACACACACACACACCTGCACAGACCTGTTTGTTCATTGTCTGATTTGATGCAGCACACACAGGCACACATACACACACACACACGCATCTCGTCTTTCTCAGAGGGTTACTGAATGGAGAAGGTGAATCCCAGTATTTTTGTTCTTTCAGTGTTTTCACACAAGGGCCCTGTGAATGTTATAACTTTGCCCCCTGCTGGTGACTAATTTTTGATGTTGACTTCACTTTTTGACTGGGTGGCTACAATGGGCACAGGACAAGAAACATTAGGAACGATCCATTCACTTTGTGACAAATTCGTGAGGCTTAGTCAACTTTTTGAAGGCAGCTTGTTTTGCAGTCAGAATAAGTGTCTGGCTTGGGTGTACCCATGTCAGTCAAAACCACCGACAGAGGGCGACTGTTCGCAGTGAGCGGCAGCCCACAATAGAGAGTTTTTGCAAATTGGAAATGTAGACGCAGGCGTGAACCTGTGGGTTCTTCTACACCACAAAATTTTCAATTCCAAGGCAAAGAATGACTTGAAGTTTTTCAGTTTGTCTTTCAGATCTTCCCTTGTGCTTCATGCTGCCTCTGATTTTGGAAAAATAAGTGTAAAATTCTGGTCAGAAAGACAGACAAAACACACAAGTCTTGTATCAGAGCAGTACTGATACCACAGGGTGAGATTGTACATCTACATTCATGCCAATGTCTACTTTTCCAATTTGCGAAAAATTGCTAACGTCGGCAGTGCACACAGAGTAGCCAGTTTCTGTGCTGGCGTCAACAGACCATCAGAGACAATGGTGCATCATCTGTGTGATAACGCTAAACTTTGTGTGCTTTGCGTCGTACCCATCATGACGGTGGTGTCTGCCATCGCAACAACGTGTTCGCAGAACAGCCGGTGTATCAGAAGCAGAGCACCACCTTGTAGTGTGGTCGTGCTCTGGTCCTGGTTGTGCTCTGGTCATGTTACACCGGTTTCTGTGGATAAACATGTTACCGGAAACACATCTTTACACGATGGTATGTCACACAAGTTGTGTTCGGGGGCGCGTTTCACCAGTTGATATTGGACATTGAAGTGTTATTAACTGCGCAAGAGGGACTTCTTGGACTGATGGAATATGCTTTCAAAACAAGAAGCAGTGCTCAAGGCAACTGCAGTGCGAAGTCCCTTGCGGCGCAGGTAATGGCGTCAATTCTTCCTTGTTCGTCAATTCTTCCTTGTCCTTGTCTTCCACCAGTCATGCTGTCCGCGGGGGTCTGGCTGCAGGGGGGTTGGGGAGTTGGCAAAGGAAAATCCATCCACCTTGCCATATAGTGCATTACCACATGGTGCCTCCCAATGAAGGGACTTGGCACAATGAGCTTTTGCCTTGTGCACTCAAGAAATCGCCACAAAATTGTTTCAGTTTGTCTTTGAATTTTGCTGGAGCTGGCATAACTTTTGTAAAGAACGTTTTTTTCCCCAAACTGTCTTGCTTGCCCAGCCAAAATCAAGCTTGGAACAACCCTTGAGCAACCCAACTTCAACAGGTAATTCTGAACAAATAAAATCGCCCCACCATGCAGTTCCCTTGGTGTTCCTCTGAAAGCATCATTTCTTCTTCTTAACACAAAATTACTGGCAGAAAGTTTGGCAAAAAAAATAACAAACAGATGAAATCAGTGGTTTCAAAATATTCCCTTGGTAAAGCTTTAAGTATTTTTCCGAGAATTTCTTGATTGAATTGTGAGAAACTTTGCAGAAATATGGAAAGGAGAAGCTTTCAATATTAAATTTGTTGAAATCATTACACCAATGGGTGTCAAAGCATTTTTTTCCTCACATTACGTTTATGTGAAAAAAAAACATTCAACTGGGGGAAAATGCTCTGGCCATCAACCATCTGTTCAATAGCTTGCTGCCATACTGAGAAATATTGTTTTGGCATCAACAAAAGGATCTCACTTCTGAGTGTATTTTGCCAAATTTTGTGAGAATGATACTTTTACAGCCCAAGATGTGCATCTGCATTTTAGGAGACATTAGAAAAATGGAATTTGTGCATGTGTTTGTTACTGAAAAGAGGAACAAGGACATTGTTACCAGATAATTCTGCTCTTGTTTCAGTTCATCGTGGTAAAGATGATCATGACATGTCTCAGTGACAACAAGAGTTATAGTTGACCTGCCAATTTAGTTTGATAAAAGGTGTGGAACATCAACTTTTGGAATGAAACAAAATGACCTTTCCTGGAGGGCACACCCAGCATGGTATATTTGTGATCCTCAACTCAATATGATTTTTTCTGAAGTGCTGTGGGTAATTCCAATGCTTATATTTCCAGTAAATTCATTTGATTATTTCCCCAAACACTTGCTTCACAAGTATGGATTTCAGGGTACATCTAAGGTTTGGTTTCATTATGTCAGAGCTCATTCTTTCAGCACTTTGTCAAGAATATTTGAGGTAGCACAACCATTGTAGATCAAGCCTTTCAACTTTGTAATTATTTCATACAAGACCCAGTGCAGGGCTAAAATGTGGAGGCAGACCATAAGGGCATCGACTGGAACAGCTTTCTGCTAAGATTATACCTATAATTGAATGAGAATAGTCTTGTGCAAAAACAAGAAGGATGCACCATGGTATGACAATTATCTTGATGCTTTTCTTGTGCTGGTATTTTTAAAATTGCTGCCAGTTATTGAATGTGTGCCCATCTAAAAAACATGATAGATCTGTCTGCAGGTCACCAATTAGAAATAGTATTTTGAAGCCATTTGTAAACATTTTGCACAACACTCTCTTGTTCGTTCTCTGTACATCTGTACCAAAACTGCTTTCAGGTGTTACTTCCAGAGAATGGACAGCTCACTTACAAAAGTATACGTACATTCAATGACTGAACTGAAACAACCAACAGGAGTTGTGTTTGGCAATGTAGGGTGTGACTTTCTTAAGTTTCTGTACCAAGCTCTGGTTGCCTACAGCTTTAGACTGCACCACTTACTCAGATCAAACATTACTGTTCAAGACCTCACATTTTCTTCCAAAACAAATGTAAACTATGGGAAGACATACTTCAAGGTTCTGTGTTACAATCCCTACCCACAGCTGTTTTTCTTTTGTGGGCGTCATTCAAAATTTACCTTTTATTCAGTTTCATCCAAGACAGAATTAGAATTTGTTCCCTTTTATGGTCACTTCATCTCTGCTTCAATTGTCCATGATGTCATTGACAAGGACCAAGTTTCCTCAACTGAAATGCCAAAATCTCACTCAGAAGAAATGTGGCAACTACATTTCCACCAAATGTCTCTGTATTTTTACTCATTCAGTATCCTGACTGGACATTTCCAGTACTTGGAAATCTGTGGTAACTTTGTGCAAAACAATATTGATGTTTATGATGGGCTTGGAAATAAATGCCCATCATTGACCAATGGGACAAAAATACTGAGTGAAATGTGTTTAAATACCAACACTTTTCAAGCTGTTGTTGAATATTATTCAACTGGATCCCACAATTTCTTGTTTCAATTTCAATTATTCAAGTTGGGATTTTCAGAAATTTCACAGCTTACCTGTTCTTGTTGAAGAGAAAGTGCATCTCCAGTTGCCCAATGCTGGGTTCTGTTCCCAACAGAGGATTTGTTTGGTCATCATCAATGCAGGTCAATCACTCAGATTGAAAGTGACCATGTACAACTTCTCATACAGTGGAAGTTTCTCAATGTCAAACTGCACATTTGCAGGTATAGCACTCAAAGACAAGATACATGGGAATCTTGCAACAGAATGTGTTCACAAACAAAACCTTTGGGCAAATTCTTGACTACAATTTCAGAAACAGAGGAAAAATTACACTCTTTGAATATGTTAATCCATCTGAAAGTGATCACAAAATTATATTTTCAACAGAAAATGTTTTGTTGCTCATATTTTACTCATACAAAGACTATGGTCAAATGACAGTTTCTTTAGAGATCCAAACAACTCGTTTCAAAGTTTTCACACATGATGTCTGCAGACCAAATGAGTACAGATCATCCAACATTGCAATTGATTACATTCCTTCTTCCTTTGATAGATTGCCCAGTTTGAGTTATTTCAGGCTCCTTGCTGTTCGCAAATTGCATGTTCTGTGCAAAACAGATGTTCAGAAGATAATTATACAAATCCTGCAGAGACCACTCATGGTGTCAAAAACTTGCAACTTTGCATTGTTTGTCTCAAAAGAATGCCTCTCAGAAAGTACTGTGCGAGTTTCTGGTGTTGGAGTCACAAGTGGAGGTAAGAGTGGTTGGCTGGGAACAATAGGGAGTTTCCGCAAAGCCAAACTTGAGCGCAGGCGTAGACATCAATAAATCTGAGGTTCCCGAACTATGATGTCACAGCTGCCATTTTGCTGGAAGCTCATAAAGAAAGATACCATCTCCATGATGATGTACCACAAAACTTTCAAAGACTTCAACTCTTTTTGACTGTTCTCAAAAGGTGTACTCCAGGTGTACATTCTATGTAATTTCCCACAAAAGTCATGAGGTAAAAACACGGTTTTTCATGACCTGACACCCCCATGTCTACCTGTGTGCTTCGATTGCGGAACCTCCCAAATAACTCTTTGCACCATTTTACTTCCTGTACACGTGAGCACAACACGTTCTGAGTATTGAGTCCAAAAGAACACTTTCTCAATTTACGTTTCTGAGAAGAATGAGGTTGTTTTGTGCAAGCAAGATAACAAACTGCATAATTTTGTGCTTTCTGAGCAAATGAATTTTTAGCTGATTTGAACAACACATTGAATAATGCAAGCATCAAAAGGCTAAATGTGTGAACACAATTTTGAAAGTGTTCTATTTGTTTGATTGTAGTCATGTTTGACTTTTCATTCACTTTTGGACTGTTGTCAATGCACAAAGTGTAACAAAAATTATTTTGTGATTTCGCTGGGTTTTACAGCCAAAAATAGCTTCATGGAGCTCGCGGTTATTTGACAATATTTCAGTTGCTCTGATTCGGCTTGTTCTGATTTGGCTTGCTCAGATTTGGCTTACTTTGATTTGGCTTGCTTTTGATTTGGCTTGCTCTGATTTGGGTCACTTGTTTTCATCAAAATTCTTACTGTTTTCACTTAACATTCATAACTTGGGAAGTCATATAGCACATACCTAAAACCCATTGACTGTAGAAAATGTAGACAATTGCCAGGGCAAAAGTTTGGAAGTGGTGATTGGTTGCTATTGTAACCTTCATTGCTGGTTTTTTGTTGGTTTGAAGTCAAATGGTGACTATTATTATTATTATTATTATTATTATTATTATTATTATTATTATTATTATTATTATTATTATTATTATTATTATTATTATTTAGACCTTTTTGACTTTATTGGAGTTTAGTAGAGTAAATAGAATAATTAGAGAAAAATTTTGGCGTTTAGTTTGTGTGAAATGGAGAAGACATTGTGGAATTGTGGCTGTCTCAGTACAATTTTTGAGATTTGGGCTCCCAGAGCCAAGCAAAGTATTGTCAGCCACAAGTGGTTGCAAAAAATTGTTCTATTTTTTTTCATATGAATATACATTAGAATGTCATTGGGTGTAGATAAAGTGCATCTGATAGATTGATGCTTGTAACTATTTTTTCAAGCTGCGCTACAATGGGGTTGAATATAAAAAATTGCAAAAAAATTGATTTTTGGGGTTGGGGTCAGGGTACATGCTTGGGGAAATGATATTGGTTTTGATGCACATCCAATGTGATTCTTGAATAATTCATGATGAAGCATGTGATTTGCTCTGGATTTATTTCAAGTTTGTAAAATTCTGATGCAGTATAGTGACACAAATGAGATTTGTGTGTGGTATAGTAAGATGAAAATTGGGATCATTTTGAGGTGTTGAAATGTGAAAACATTGTTGGGGCACATGATGACATGTGTGTTACTTTGGTTGGGGTGTTGGATGGATTAGTGCATTTGACTGGAGTGCATTCCATGAGGTGTCTGATGAATACTGGAAATGGTTCAAATGGTCCGAAAAATGGATTCTGCTGAAGTGATGTGGTGAAAAAAGTTGAAAATTTCTGTTGATGTAGAGTGAAATCCTTTCAGTTGTGGTCACCCTAATTCATTACAATTATCTTCCTGGTGTTTGCTTGCGGATTGAACACATGTAATGGTTTCAGAATTACAAAAAGTGTCTTTTTGAGTTTTTGTTTCTTGGCAAATTTCAACTTTGGTTGCTGATCTCAGAGGGTATGAAAATGCAATCTTTGAGATATGGCTTCCGAGATTGTGACAGGTGACCAGCGTCTTGTGCACTGGAAATGCAGTATTTTCGTTCAGTTGTGTTGGAATGTTGAAATCAGCCCGATGTCTTTTGAATGTATTTTTTGTGTGGCATACTGCAGTCTTGAACACAAATACTGGTATTCTCACTTCCAAATTTCTTATTCAGGTGTTGGAAACCAAGTGTTTATATCACCACCCCCTCAAGGAGTTCTCTGTAACCAATTAAGGTCTGGATCACAAAACATTTTTCGATGGAAGGAAAGTTTATGCCACAAAAATGTGACACTGAGAACTTTAGTTATTCATCCTGAAGACAAAAATATCACTGTTGCACACATTGCCAACAGATTTCACTTTTGCTTTTTATTAACATCAGTGATGTATGAAACAGCACCATTTATTTCCGTCACACAGGTTTCAGGCCCTCTGTACAGCTGGCTTTATGTTGCCTTTGAAATTGGAAGCATGTCTCACCACCAGACAGCTCAGCATCCATTTGGTCTTGACAGATATCCCACAGAGGTCATTCCCTTGTCCATTCTGAATGGCACACAAAAATTTACACCAAGAAGAGAATCTGTGGTGTATATATCATGTTGGTATTCAACTCATTTGGAAATAAGGAAAGTCAAATGGTAGCAAACCTTCCAATATTTCCTTGATTTCCAGAATGTCTTTTTCAACATCAAGAAGAAAACACCCAGTTGTATTCAGAATGGTAATTTTATTGTTTTGCTTTCAGGAACACTTCAAACTAAATGTTCATTACTTCAAAATGGTTCTTCATCCAAATCATAAGGATACTACTGATTTATTCTGCATGACAAAAAGGACATCTGTTGTCTTTTCAAATTACACGAACTATCTTTCCATTCCATTTGTTTTCTTGGATTTCACTGAAACACCTTCCATGACTCTTCAAGGTTAAAACTGTGACTCCAGTACAAAGTCCAAAATTATGATCAGATCAATCACAGATTATTATGATGAAAAATTGATTTACTTTATTCCTACAATGTGCAATGGAGACCACAATCCCAACTACTATTGCTACAACTATTCTGATCTGAAGCAGAATGTAAAGGCTTACTCCAAGAAACCATTCTTGTATTTTACTCCAATCAAGGACAAATATTCAAAGATTTCATGGTCCAAAGCTCATCATCTTTGCAGTTCTGCAAATACTTCTCTACCCATGCCTAACAGCAGAGCAGACTTGATCTTGTTGTTGAATCTGTGGTATATATGTCAGCTTATACTACAGTCCAAGATGGAGTGTTTCTTGGACTTGTTGTTCAGAGTAAGGTGAGAATTTTTTTGTGATGTTGCTGACTCTTGTGTTGGGTGTCTGTTCAACGTTTCATGGGGAAAACAGGTGTTACTCACTTGTTCTCCTTTTTTCGTTGAATGCAGAGAGTGTTTTGGTACAGTTGTGGTTGGGAAGAGTGTGTTTCTGCAGGAAGTCTGTGTCACAACAAGAACTTGTTGTGTAAAGACACAAAATTTGTGTGCAAAAAAATTAAAGTCTTGCCATTTCATTCCTTTTTACTTGACATCAACAAATGCAATACTCAACCTCACTAGGATGGCAGCTATGTCCCAAAGACACAGGGAGGTAATTTGGTCTGTCACCACTAACCAGGGTGTTATTTTCTTTGTTATCTCCCGTACTTGGTCAGACAAGGTCAGCCCAAGCCTCAAAGTGTTTTCCAGTTCTGAAGTCGAAGATCCCATTGATATCAGACCAGTATTGTTTACAAACTGGACAATTTCCCATTGATATCTGACTGATTTGACTTTCACACCAGCAACATTTCTTGCGCAAATCAAATTGGCCTTTTTGCTGTACACAGTATTTGTTGATGCCAAACTGCCATGATTGAACAACTTGACAACCTGAACACTTTTTGTGCCAACCATACAAACTCTCTGTCCATCACGAGACAGACTAAGTGATGGGAAAACAATCCAAAATGGTATTTAAAATATAAATTGTCTCTTCTCAGGGGAGTCTGGAACATTGGAAGAATGGGGATCCAGCACTGTTTCAAGTTTGGCCATGTTACAAACCTATTCAGAACCAACATTTGACAACACAAAGTTTTTGTCAACAATCAAAAAGGTTGTGTAAATTAGAAAACCAAACAAGATGGACGTTGAGCCTCACTACTACAAGGGGATGTATCATGTTGATAACACAAATGCTATTTGATTCTCAGTTTGTTGGCCTGGACTGTAACAGAAAGATTGTTAAAACAGTTTTGTGTTCTTTCCAAGCCCATGCCGTCACTCATGACAAGTTGAGTTCAAACTTTTCAACAACTTTTTGTCCAAAGCTACATTTTCTCAAGCAGCACAGGTGTTACTATTTCTTCTGGACCAGTGCTTTATATTTGCAAGGCAGTGCGCAAAAGGGGCCAACCAGCTCAAGTGCTTTACATTGGAACATTGGGGATTTTGAACATCTTTTTCAGGCAACAGCAGCTGAGAAATTTCCAAAAATATTTAATTCAAGTCAGCATCACATTGAAATTGTAAGAGTGGGAAATCTTCTAGATGATGTCCAGGGAAAATGTGACAAACACTTTAATTCATGGCTTTGCCATCTATGAAAACCACATGCTCAAGGAACAAATTGGTGGCAACCTTCAACAGAATGAAGAGAATATTTTTATTTCAGCTTTGTTTTTGTGTGACCTTTGTACAAACAAACATGAATCAAGAGACAATTGTATGTGTATACAAAAAGCAATCAATTTCTCCCAAAACACAAGTCAACTTGTGAGGCAATCAGAATCAGCTTGTTTCCTATTGTTCTTCCAAAATCGTCAAAAAAGCTGCAGTGTTTATGCTTTTGAATCAGATCTTAACAATAAGGGATTGCATAATTTCTCAAATCAGGAACATTTCATTTGTGAAAGCAACACCAAAATTGTAATCACTTTTGTGGATGATTTAGTTGTGGATTGTCCTAAAACAAATGATGAAACCTTTCTGAACTCACTACTCCAGAAAAACAATTTCTATCCTAGCTTATATGATTATCAAATCCCATGCAGGCCTGGTCACCCAAAGTGCTTCAATATTACTTCCATTTGCATTCACATGTTAAATGAATTCCAACTACCTATTCCATGTAGGACAGGAGAACACCTTCAACACTGCAAGACTTTTGAGTGTGACACACATATGAAGTGCTCTGAATCTTATTGTGTTCCATGGAAATATATCTGTGATGGAAAGTGGGACTGTTCAGGAGGAACTGATGAGGGGAGAAAGGGGCAGTGTAAATCAACCTGGCTTTGCAAGCAGCTCTTCAGATGCAAAGATAGCAATATGTGCATTCATATTGCAGAATTGTGTGACAGATCCCCAGATTGTCCACTTGGTGATGATGAATATTTCTGTTCTTTGCACAGAACGACATGTCCACCAGGTTGTAAATGTGTCACTCATGCTGTTCTCTGTTATGATATGTATCTGGATCAAAAAATGCTGGCAAACATTGTGCCCTACAAAGTCATCTTCCTGGTGAATAACAATGCCAGTTTTGACAACAGTCACAGATTGAAGACAGTTGTTTTCATAACAATTACAAGAGTGAAAATTGACTTTTCTTCCAGATTGTTGAATGATGTTAATTATCTCATTGTTGCATCATTAAGGAATAACTGTATTCAAGACATACCTACTGATACGTTTTCCAGTGGGAATTCCCTTAAGTCTTTGGAAATTACTGACAATTTGCTGTCGACAGTAGGGCCTTTAACATTTATATCATCGAACAACTTACTTTATTTAAATCTGTCAAATAATCCACTTGTCTCACTTGATATTTCCTTTTTTGTCTCATTGGCAAATCTGGATGTTTTATCGATTCTTCTTCCACAAAAGAGGCAAGAAATATTTCACAGGTCACACAAGGTAAATGTCAGAATTTTTGAAAGTGGTGACCACAATCTTTGTTTGCAATGATCAAAGAAGTGAAGTGTGTGACAAACACTCCATGGTTCTTTTCATGTGGATCCTTGTTGAAATCCACTGGTGTGAAAGTTTCTTTTTACTGTGTGTCAACAGCATCATTGGTGTTTGATTCAATACATGTTGCATTGCAATACAAATGTTTTTGTAGCAAAATTGACAAGACATTTGCATATAGATCTATAGCCACTGCCACAAGCCTGACTGACATTTTCCTGGTCATGCCTCTGATATTTCTATGGGCTGCTGATGTGCACTTTAAGGAACACTTTCCCTTTTCAGATTATAAATGGAGATCAGGTTCACTCTGCTACTTGGCTTTTGGATTCTTCCTCAATTTTGACTTGTTATCATTGGTGATGATGTCATTCTCTGCTATCTCAAGATTTATGATTGTGATTCATCCAGTTGACACAACATTCAAAGTAACTAAAATGGTTTTGAAGTATTTGACATTCATTGTTGTCATTTGTTCTCTGGTTTCCTTCTCTTTGTCACTTGTGACTCTTCTTCTGGATCCAGTCCTTCCATTTGCACTTTGCTTTCCATTTTGTGACCCACCAAACAAATCAGTTACAATTGATGTCATCACCTGGTTTATTGTTGTTTTGCAGTCATTTTCAACAATTTTTTGTTTGATTATGAACATAAAAATGTACCATGAGATGAGGGTATCCAGGAAAAAAGTTGCATCTTCTGTATCTCATGAGAGTTCACATCTGTCTCTGCTTCTCCAATTGATGACAATAAGTTTCTCAAGTTTTATCTGCTGGACACCATAGAGCATAATTTACCTGATCACTCTACACATGAATAAGTACCCCATTAAGATGGTGTTTTGGACAATTGTTGTCATTTTACCAGAACATGCCATTGTGCAGTCTGTTGTTTTCATTCTAACAGCAGCCAGAAAACTGAGATCTGCAAAGTAGAACTGAATTTATGGGGAACATAGAGCTGTCATATATTTAAGCAGGGCAACAGATTTTTCTCTTGCTCAGTATGCATAGGCTGCAACCAAACTGTTGTATCAAGTGTGAAGAACCTGCACACAAAGGAGAAAATATCTTGTTTGTTCCTTCTACTGTTGGCGAAAAAGTGAATCAGTTTGGGATTCTAGATGAAAAAGGTACTTGTCAGCATGCCTATTTCAAGCTCCATTCTGAACCAACAAAGTGTCATCAAAACTTTCAAATTTAAAATAAATACACAAGCAACAGATCTTTGTTCAGTTCTCTCTTTCAGTGTGCAGACACACAGAAGAGCAAGGTGTTGTTGCGTCATGCTGTCGTGTCTTGCTGTTGCATCACCCCATTGGGTCAGTGTTTGGCTGCTTTTGCATAGGGAGCAGCGACCCAAATGTAGCTTCCATACAAACCCAATGGGGTGACACCACCGCATGAGTGGGCAGCAGGACAATGGTTGCTGCATCACTGGGAGTTGTGTTCCCAGCCTCGTTCTCAAATCTGCACTTGTCACAGACATTGAGTCAAACAAGAGGGTCACCATGGCTGTATCACTGCAGCTCATGTCACACAGGTGACTCCTGTGCTTTTCTAGCAGCTGTGACCTTTGGCTACTGATGTGCCAGTGCCTTGGACTTGTCACAGCAGTGGTCATGATCTTTGGTGCAGTGAAACTCTCACAGTGCTGGCCATTGGGTACACCAGAGCTCCAGTGCGTGGCCACAGTTTGTGTGGTGGCTCCAACCGTGGTACATCAACAAATATGACACTGTTGTATGAGGGGGTCTTCAAAGGAAACCGCTGCACAAAACCAACTGAGATTCCCATGTCGCATCAATCGCCATACCAATTGACCTGGCAGGATCTTTGGCATGTGCTTGAAAAAGCCAGGTCACTTGCAATCCTCAGAAAATGAAGAAACCGCTCCGAAAAAAATCCAAAAAATTGCGCTGCAGCGGTTTCTTTTGAAGACCCCCTCGTACCTGTTTGAAAACCCCAAATGCAGTGAACCAAGGAACCGCACTGTGTCCCAATAGTAATGCTCTGGTAGCGATCAACACAACACACCATGCAGGGCAAGAACCGTCCACTGCTCAATTTCCTGAGCACTTCAAGGGCAATTTTGGACAACTCAAAAGTTTATTTCTTGTGCTGGTAGCCTTGGAAAGGCCAGCCATGCATTTCACTGTTAGCTACGGCACCACAGTTATGCAGCCCTGGGTTCTGGCTTGGGGTGTGCTGGAGAAAGAATACACAAGCAAAGAAATACTCATTTATTGTTCACTCGTCTCAAGATGAACATCCTGCAGGGGAATGGTATGTTGTAGATTTTGTTTTGGTGAACTTTCTTCTGTTGATAAACTTTTTTTGAACAAAAACTGTACAGATCAGTGGATAAAACACAGCATTCAATGACATGATACAGGCACATGTCCAAGGAATAAGACCCAATGGGTAGGATGGAATTGTCATCATAATGACCAGAAGTATGTTTGTTGGACCCCAACAGATGGTGTAGGCCATGGGTATCACAACCAACTGAACAATGATGGACTTTTCAGGATTTTGATCTATTTTTTGGGTATACACATTGGCCCTTGAATTTGAAATGGACTTCATTGTAAGAACATGAAAAGTATCTGTTGCAATTCCAAGGGATAATTGATAAACTATAACAATTGTTCCAATCACAACCACAGCTAATGCTGTCCTGCTGGGGTCAATATTCAAGAGGCAGTATATACACTGTTGGCAGTCTCTCATATTGAACAACAAACAATACCTCAATTACACAAGCGAATATGACCATACAGGTGACCAATGTCACCACCAAACGAACACACATCTTCAATTCTCTGAATCTGCTGGTGAAAGGACTCGCAGTTGTCCTATGTCTTGATAATGCCAACAAACTGACCAGTGTTGGGTCAAGCAAAATATATAGCAATGAAATATATGCAATTGTCTGACACAAAAAACTTTGCTGCCATTGGTGCAGCTTAAACAGAATGCCCTGCTTAAAATAAATGTTCACACCATAGACAACAGACAAATAGATGGCCCACAGGCATTCTGTAATATTTAGTGGAATTGTCATTGCAGCATACTGGTCTAACTTCTGGTGTGTCAGGAGAGAAATTGAGACAATATTAAAAATCAGAATTAACAAAGCCACAGTCAGGAAAACTCTCTGTATTGTTTGGGAAGGCAGCAAGCTTCCACCAGGTTGGAACCATTTCTTTTTCTGATCTGAAACACAAATGGAACCAGGTGGTAAGATGTTACTTTTATAAAATGTGCATGTGCATCAAAAGAGTCATGAAATACCAAGTGATTTTTCCTGAGTGAAAGTACTTGAATTTTGTCTGAGCCAAGAACCCAATTTCGTGGTAAAAAGGTCAGACAGTTCACTGATAGGTTCATGGATGTAAGATTTGTGAGGTTCAAAAATGCAACCTCTTCTAAAACTTGAACTTTGTTTTCGGCAAGGTTGATATGTTTTACCTTGTGGCTGGATTTTATGCAGTGTTTGTGAAGAACAGACACATAATTCAAGTGAATAAATAAAACCAGTGTTCTGCCACTGAATGCCAAAGAACATATGCTAGTCAGGCCATATTGTACAGACAGGGAACCAGCTCTGCAACACACATGCACGCACATACCAGATGCACACACACATACACCAGATGCACACTCACATTTTGGTTCAGTGACACACACAAAAACACACACACACACAAACACACAAACACACACACAAACACACACACAAACACACACAAACACACACACACAAACACACACACACAAACACACACACACAAACACACACACACACAGACACACAGACACACACAGACACACACACATACACACACACAATGGATTTTGAATACCAAATTTAGCTCACCAGATTCGATCCATTCCAAAAACTTACTGAATTTTCCAAGTTCTCATCATCTTTTCTGTGACAATTAGTGCCAAAAACGAATCGAAAAGTGTGACATGTGATCAAAAACGGAATATTTCATAACAAAATTGAGGAAAAACAAAATTTATGGGGGCAGGTATATTCTTTTGGGGGCTAAACGAACGCCTGGCCTGCCCCGCCCCCACATTAACCTGCCAGGACCCACAGGCGGGCCTGCTGGAGCAGGATTCCCCTGAGGATTCCCCTGGGGGTTCCCCTGAGGATTCCCCTGGGCATTCCCATGGGGATTTCCCCGCCTTCTCCTCTCAGCAGCCTGGATTCTCCCAGCAATGGTTCCTACGTGGGTCAATTGACCCATTTGAAGAGCCTGGGCCTGGTTGTTTCCATTCTAGTTTTGCTTCAGCTCTTTGATAGGCACTCTGGGCATGGCGTAGTGCAGCCTTTTCCTCATACTTTCCTTCAAAAAGAAGCATCAACAATAGAATTGGAACAAAACACCCCCATTGAACATTCACTTCACTTGTTTGAATGTCTATGCTCACTACCTGATCACCACAATCCAAGTAGGTGTGGCTCTCCACATACATCCTCAGATCTGCATCCTTTATTTCACAGGGTTTTACATTGTCCAACAAGAGGGGGATGAGATATCTTTTTCTCCCTTGGACCATCTGCTCATGAGCAATG
>JAAUXT010131251.1_pt1 | contig 16066 bp, 18 predicted proteins | sample 7278171 | NCBI WGS metagenome assembly JAAUXT01 (sample SAMN14350112, study PRJNA611818) | marine sediment metagenome | isolation source: surface marine sediment (1.8m) | place: French Polynesia: Moorea | collected 2018-08 | reverse complement strand
TTGAAAATACTGCTTTCTTGTTGTTACAGATCCAAGCCAAGCCTCAATGAACTCATTGGTCGTGGTAGATGCGCGAACGCGAAATGTTTCTCATGGCACATTGGTTTGTGTTGAATAAAGTTCACTCCAAAATTCCGTGCTCATGACAAACAATTACATGTTTTGATGATCTTGATCTGGAAGCAGCAGAATCCACATTGGGGATTAACACGTTGCCATCGTTATTTTGTGCAATTCGGTCGGTGCCTGCAGGTGAAGAGCCTCGTCCACAGCACATGGTCGCATTCTCCGCATTTCAATATTGCCTCATTGCACATCTGGAAAGACACTCACTTGTGTCACGAGGAGCATGGAAACCAAACTCAATTATTTACAATGAGCAAGCCAAACAAAGTCAGCTTAGTATCATTTCGTGGTGAAATGAGTGAGGAGGCACCAAAAACTCAATGAAAACTCAATGAAAATGATGGATGACACCAAAGAATGAAATACTGACCTTGGTACTCGTCTCGGTGTTTTGAAACAGTCATGAACAGCCACTGTGGTGTTTGTTAAACAAGTTCCCCTGTCTCGTCATGCGTGGCTATTTTTATTTTATTTTATGGGCGCAACAATGCTTGAGAATGCAGATGCGAACACAACGAAAATGTCAATTGTGCATTCTCGCACTCACGCAAACAACGACACTGCGCTGTCATGGTATCTGCTGCACCACACATGTCTGTCGTGGCGCAACGAGAAGTTTGGACAACGACTCAACCGAAAAGTCGATTTGCAGATTTCGTGAGACACCCCCATATATAACGTGTCATTGTTGCTTTTCCAATCTGGATTCTGAGCACAGTTATCTGGTGTTGAACCACCCACACAATTTTTTCACTCACTTTGTGCGCAACAACTTCGTGGAAAATTCAGTCGTTTTTTCAATCTCGCTGTGGCCATTTCGGACTCTCTTGGAAAGCCTCCGGACGCCATTGAGACAGGATGAAGAAATCGAGTCATCGACCCGCCGGGACAAGATTTTCCACCATTTCGCGGATGAAACAGTGAGCTGGGACAAGTTAAGAGTGCGCACGTGTTTGCGGTGTGGTGGTGCGATGATAACCTGGATCTGCACCGGATACTGCTCACCTCTCAGCTGCACATCCACTTCACTCGATACATCTCGCCGAGAAATAAAAACAAAACAATCGGCCGAGAAAGATGTCGAGTGTCACGCGTCGCGCATAATCCGATCTCTACGACGAATGCGAACCCCACTTGATTGCAGGTTTGTCTGCAAATTTAGTGGAACGTGCTGAGCGCAACACCACATCGCACGAGAGGAAAGGTTGTCCATTGCTGCGTGGAGCCATTGCGTCCAAAGAAAGCTTTCATTTGTTGTTCGCCCTCGAAAAGAAAACTTCGCCCGGAAAGCATGGCGGTGGAGAGATTCACAAAATGTCTTCAAGCATCACCACCTCTTCCTTTATGAGCAGTTGAAAAAGAAACTGTGCAGAACCCCAGCCCAGAGAGAGAGAGAGAGAGAGAGAGAGAGAGAGAGAGACAGACAGACAGACAGACAGACAGACACACACACACACACACACACACGACGTGCGACGACGGGCCGCGCGCTTGGAAAGGGACAGTTTTGCGAACCATTGTGTGGTATTCGGTTTGTGCACAAAAAGAACACGCGTTGTGTTCTCTTGGAAAGTGAGAACACCAATAACGGCCTCAGCGAGGCTGTAGTTCCGCTCTGGCGAGAACTGCGTCAAACACTGAACCATTATGCTCATCAGATCGCCACCACGAGCTCGTATCTCTGTTTTCGGATTCTCCGTTTTGTTCCCGGTGGCGTTCGATCGCACATCTGCTCATACACTTCACGACAAGTTCATAAGAACAAAAACTGTCGCTGTCTTGGAAGAACAATAAATCTGTACTTACAGCACACGCAACTGTGAGGATGGCCGACGGGTAGTCCAAGGTATGCACCACCTGGTACGTCGCTGTGTCGTATACTTTTACGTGCCTGGAAAGAAAAGTATCTCCAATGTGTGTACATTTGTGGAAATGCAGGTGTATTGTGAAATGAAGTGTATCTTTGTGTACCCGTTTACTCTTATTGTAACTGCAATTCAACCTTGCGTGCGACTATCGTTTTGTGGGAAGTGATACGGCAGCTGACGATTTGATCTGTGTTCTCAGCTTGGGCCCCACGTTACCCGCGCTGTTTACCGCTGTTATAATCTTATCAAAACTGGGTGATGTACCGGTAATATGACAGTGGTAAATGACGGGCTGGTCTCAAGGTAGAAAGTGTACAATGGCTCGAGGCTTCAATGGAGCAGCTGCTGAACGTGCAACGACCCAACACGCTCAGATTCAATTCCGAAGGTTCCAAAATGATACATTCCCTCTGACTGCATAGCTGTACAAAGTCCCCCCTTGCTTTCTGACCGAAGAAACAACAGCACATAATTTCCAAGAAGCAAATTATTTTTGTGAATATCATTAGTGAAAAGAAACCATCTGATAAGTTTTGTGTGGTAAACATTGCGCATTAACCATGAAATAGAGGCGGGCATTTATCAACACATTAAGTTTTTTTGGTCTTCAATGAAACACAATAGGAATGTTTATCACGACTAACATCGAGCACATATACTTAGGTATTATGCGTCATGCGAAGCAATAATGCCAGAATAACTTCACTGCGTAAGTACCTGTGGCTCAGTGATGTAAATATTTTAATCATATTGAGTTAGACAAATAAATGCCAGCGTATTAATTACAGAAAAAGTGTGTCATAAAAAACAATGAAATAGGTTTCAAGGTTGCCTTCTTTCATCTATAATTGCAGGTAAATTAAACACATACGCGCAGATAACGTACAGTTGTACTGATGTTTGCACGAAATGATATGTGCATATCACCCGAGATCAGACAATCAGCGCTGCATTCCAGCTTTCGAGCACTTTTTTTCTGGCTGTTCGCTTCTGTGGCGATATTTCCTTGCGTTTCGAATGAAACCTTCCTTCAGCGGCACCGAAAACTACTTTATGTTTGTCATCTTGCCAAAGATACTGGACTCACCTGTCTAGTCCTCCCGAAAGCAGCCGTTTGTGGTCCGATGCGAAACAGAGCGAAGTGACAGTTTTGTGATGATTGCTGAAGGCGGTGAGGAGTCGTCCGCCGGCCAGCACGTCCCACACCTTGACCACGTTTCCGCCTGCAACAGACACACACTACGTACGTCATCGTTGAACAGAACTTTCAGGAGACGCTGGGTGTTGCATTTCAAAAAACTCACAAACGACAAAAGACAAAATTCGTCACTGGCAGAGGGGCAGAGGCAACGAGGCAGAGAGAGGCAGCAAAGATGTGTGGGGTGGTGGTACTCGTGCGAGGCAAACGAGCGCGACGTAAAATTCCATCGGCACAAGATTTGGCTTTTTGCTTGCGTTGAGGTTGTTCTCTACACACGCGTGACCTGACGACAGGATTCGCCGAGAGAACATCGCACAGAAACGACGAGTGACTGTGACAACCGCCACAAACCGGAGAGTGGCGCATCGGTCTCGTTGTTTCGCGTGTACTGGAGTACGTGTTGTCAGCTTTATCAGATCCCCGCAAAAAACTATTACAATGGGTATCATACAAGAACCCTCTTCTGGAGATAAAGCGAAGCTGTCAGTTTATATTACAATGCATTCAGTGACATGCACTGGTATTGTACTTTTTGCTTTCACTGTATATTTACACCATAAACTTTACAAATTGTGAACAGCTTTTGGGCCTGATCTGTGTAAAGCAGGAGATAAGCATCAAAGATATGAACAGATTGGTATTACATGCATTAAAGTTACTAGTTCACCTAATTTTACCACACTAGACTCTTCGTGCCTGCCATACACATAATAATTTGATGTTTAGTCTGTTTTACGCGATCTCTACCAACATAACGATTGCATTTGAAAGGGAACATGTGGCCGGCAACGAATGTGCTTGAAATGCATTTTCTGAATCAATTTCGGGGATACAACAACCTGTCCAGATAACTATGTGAGACAAAACAAACTTGAAGCGCAACGTGCACGTTCCACGTGCAGCTTGAGTTTGTTTCGGGAAACAGGTCGGACTGACCACAGTGTCTCGGGATGATCCCTGGAACAAAGGCTCCTTCACTTCCTCGGTCTTGCGCTCTGAGCAGACCACCTCCGGCTCTGCACGTTGCGGATGAGAAATGTTACCGCAACGTCATCATAAAGATACAAAATGAACATTTGGCTCTGCAGGATAAGATTACGACCAACGTGAGTATTAATGACCGCAATCCAAGTGGAAATGATAATTCCACGTGTCATAAACAGAAAATGTCATCTGTGCAAGTTTCCTGGGCGCATCAGCAGATTCGACGGTTTATACCGCCGCCCCCTGCAGCCCTGATTTCTTGATATCACTTTGATGCGCGGCTTCGCTCTGCAAACTGCGGCACCCAGTCTCCAGCGCCGACGTGCCAGAATCCCACGAATGAGCGCACCGCGTCTGCGGCCAACAAGTTTTTATATCATTTATATAATTCTTATCACCATCAGTCAAAATTTGCTGCAGAAAGTATCCCGTAATTACAGATATAGACAGGATTCCAGGCGGTCTCACGCCACCTCAACCGCGAGATCAAACGTTACAATCAATCCCGCTTTTCATATATCATAAGGTGGCCATTTCCCATGCACCCAGATAGCAAGGTAAATTTGAAGTCTCCGATAACTTCTCACTGATTTATCAAAGTCAGACTATCAAATCCATTGACAGATACAATACATTTGGCGAGCTTCTTGGATGTATCAAACTGATTCCAACAGACTTGAAAAATATGTTTTCCATGCTTGCGGAAACCAAGGCTTGGTCATGAAAAAAAACAGGACTTGATGCGTTGCTGAAACGTGTCCAGCTCGGAAGGAGCAGTTCAATGGAGCAGTCCGATGATCGAGACTCAAACGAGAACGCAATTGCGTTTTTTCCACCAGACAGAACAGACTAGTGAAGCGGAAGTTGTGTCCTTCGGACCAACGGGGCTTCTGTCGTGGTACTGGTTTGAGCCAAATACGCTCAAACATGAGCTGAGCCCTGACTGACCACTCAGGCTGCCAGTCAGTCCCCTCCCCCCCCCCCACACACACACCTTGCAGATAAGCTGTTCTTTCAGGCTGCGCCTTGAACTTGCTGTCAAGCTGATCTCAGAACATCCTGCCAGGCAGACCCCTTTGTCCATGCAGAGACAGGCGACAGACTGACCCCAAACTGTCAGGCTGACCTCAGGCTGACCACACCCACCCTTGCTCTCTTGTTAGGCAACACGCAAGGTGTGTGAGAACCATGCCCAGGGACAAATAAAAAACAGCTGCCCCGCAAATCGTACAAGAGGGATTTCAAAAAACTTCAGATCTCGCAAAAGCGTCCCAGAGTTTCATCCAGAATAGGGGATCAACACGCCTGCGCTTTCGAACTTGTTTCTGGTCAAACCAAACAATGTCTCGTCTCCATTGTCAATATCTTACAGAACACAAACGTCGTCACATCTCAGCTTTTTATCTGTGGGCGCTGCGCCGGCACAAAACCTCAATTTCACTCTGTTGAAACCAGGTCTGACTTGACGAACGACAAAGGCGGGACACAAGTCAAACAGGAAACAGACCGCAGCCCAGTAAATATTTTTTGAACTTCAGAACCAAACTCAGTGGTGATTGCAAACCATAATGCAAGCAAACTAACGTAGTCCCAGTGCAACGTTCTAAATCTTAAAGGCCGAAATTAGTTATTTCTCTCATCACTTTCCACAAATGCAAAGCATATGTCTGAGTATGAGATCGGTATGAAAAGCAGTGCCGAGGTTGGCCTTTGATGTAATTCATAATCAATACTGGGTCTATTTTAGCATAAATATTCTCGCTATTTGCATTAATAACAGGCATCAGTGCACTGCTCGTCTCCCCTGATCATCACCTGACTTATTCCAACCCAAGATTATACCTCCTTTGCAGTACGTACAGAAGTTTTCGCTTGTCAGTCTCTACAGATCGGACAAGAACCCAAACTTGAGCTTCGAAAGAACTGTTTCTCGGGCGCACCTTCACGAATCTGCAGACTCGGCTGCGCGCAGATGATCCTCAGTATCTGGAGATGCGGGAATCGAGCATCAATCCCTCTTCGTGGCATCAGCCAATCTGACAGAAATCTGGAGCTGCTGATCCGATTTGCACATGTGTTCCTTTCCACACAGTATTTATATCAAATTTAGGAGATCGATTTTCTCATCACTTCACATCGATACAGATAGGCCACATCTGTATAAATTTTCATTCAATTACGTTCGCTTGGTTCCTCGCCCCAGCGCGGGTCATCCTCCCTGTGTAGATTTCCGACCCGACTCCAGGTTCCATTACTGCAGCGGAGGCGAAATCATTCCGCATTGCCAGCATCAGCACTTCATTGCTCGAAATATCAACAGAGACATTCAGCATAGCTGCATTTGATATTAACAATGTTCTGCTATGCCACACCTGATATCAACAATCCATTCTAAATCCACCAGATCTGAGCTCTCCTCTTCAGCGCTCTCTCCCTTTTTTTCAAGAACAAAGAAAAACTTGATGAGATTTGATGCAAGATTCCCATCTGCGCACGATTATTGCTGTAATTTATTGATGCATCTTGATGGCTACGTTGCTGTCAGATGAAATTTTCTCTTGTAAACATTCGCGATATTCGCGAATTGTAGCAGGAATTTCTGCACAGGTTCTGAAGAAGCGAGCCCTGGTGCCAGTCTGGTGGCGCTCCATCGATCTCTCGCCCGCTTCTTTTGAAGCTTTCTCGTTAATTCGTATAAGTAACTGCAGTCATGTATCCAGACGTGGTGTCAAGAACACATCAGCTTCTGGTATTGTTTCTAAATCCGTAACAATCCCCGCCCCAAGTGAATCAAGTACGCGAATCAAGACGCTCCCCCCCCTCATTTTCTGCACTCATATTTGGCTGACTTAGCTGTGGTAAGCCCAGTCAGATATTCTGAGATTTCGCAACACTGGCATTATAAAGGGCACACTCACACTGTTCATTGGAAGCTTTGTCTTTCCGTTCCTCAGACTGCTTTTGGGCCGCCACATACTCTTTGAAATAAGTTTTGGTACCTTTGTAAGTCACAGGCAATCTGCGTCGTACGAACACCCTAAAGACGTCAAAAGGTCTCAGCTGTCGTGATCGCGTTTCTCACCTGACAGCAAATGGTGCCGATGTTGTGGGATCCAGGCATGCAGGACACACACGTGCACACACGTACACACACGTACGCACGCACGCACACACACACACACACACACACACACACACACACACACACACACACACACAGAGTTAAGCTTTTCGTGGCAGTCCTTGACCGTCGCGAGTTTATTGTTGATCGACCTTCACTTCGGCACAATTTCCTGATACTCGTACATCTTTGAGATGTTGGAAACTGGAGAACGTGATTTGAGGTCATTTCCTGTACTACATCATCTCGGGGTCACTGAATCCGGACCAGTATCCGTATCAATTGCTCACGATTAACATTCCAGAAATCATATTCTAAAATCTGGAACAGAAAAGATAGATAAGACGCGGATATTTAATACCCGGTTGCAGCAGAGAGATCGTGTCACTGATCAAAATGTACCTGATTTCTCACCCACAACGTTCTGGGAAGTATTCGTGAAAAGAACGTCATTACCGTTTTCCTTTATCTTTTGTTTTTTGTCACCAAAGGCAAACTTTCAACGGACGGAAAACAAGACAGCTCCTTCACTGGCTGGCCAAGTGAGAACTGATGAACAGCAAGATCAAACTTCACTCATCGCTTTTCGGTTCTGCTTGAACGTGACCGAGATCGATTGTTGGTGGATTCGGACCGTTTGCAAATGTTGCAGATTTCTCCATCTGCAGGAGGATCATTGATGAGAGTCTGTACCAACACTGCAATTCCCCAACGTTGTTAACTCGCCATTTCATCATTTATACCTCCAGCGCCCTGCTGGGTGAGGCGTCAACCCCACATCGAGAATCTAAAGCGTTACATCGCCCGTTCGCCAGGCCTCATCATACTTTCCCCTTGTACTGCTGGACTCCGGTTCTACACACACGAGAACATTAATCCATATCTCAGTCGAAATGCTGACACTATCTCAGCGGCAATTTGGCAAGATGAATTTTATGCCAGATGTTGAAAAGATTGCGCAGCTTGCAGGGGGTGTACAGGTATGGCTGGCCTTTGACACTGAACGCTATCTGCCTCCCCAGAGAGGACTAAGTACCTGTTAAAGAACCCCTGTCGGCCGCCACCCAGGAGGCGCATTTACATCCACACTGCAAACAGCATATTTCATGAATTCAGAAGCAACGTTTTGTGCGTGACCTTGTGATGGAACAAAAAGCCCGCTCCACACAGGTCACTTTTCGCTCGTACGCCTCGTATTTGGCGGGACTGAACTCAATCGCCTTCCATAAATTCAGTGAGAATTGCATCTTTTTGATTTCGAGATCCAGACACATCATTTCAACATCACGGACGTTCGAAGTATCTCAACGGTGTCGGGGCAGCTTTGCTGGCCGAGTCAAATTGTTGATGTCGAATCAAAATGCTGAAACAAGTTGAATCCGTCTACAATTCTAGATCACAAGAGGAACAACCGGATGAACGGTGCGTCCCATGACACCTTGTGCAGAGTTAACAAGCTGACGCCACATGAATTAATCTCGTTGGTTGAAAATTCTGCGTGCTTTGTGTTCAAATTGTATACTGTCATCAGAGCTGTTCTTCTGGCAACAGGCAACATGTCGGCAGCTGAAATTGACCACAGAGCTGCACACTTCGTTCTGGTCCCCCCTGTGGTCGGTCAACGACATAACTTTGGTCACCGTACGAAAAGCGTGAATATTGTCACTGAAGGTCGCACTGCTTTGTTTTGTACCACAAAAGACCCGTGGGAAAAATGAAAGCGATTCGCGGCGGAGACATCGCATCCCAGTCTGAAATTCCTGCCAGTGTGTATCACTCAATTTTTTTTCACTCGGATCACGACCTTCTGCATGTATTGAATGCTTCAACGAGTGCACAAGGCGACTGCATTAATTCTTTATGATACATCCCTGCATCAAGGATTGGTAGTACCACGATCATAACGCATTACGCAACAAAAGTGAGGTGAGTACCATGCGCTGGTAGTGCGAAGCCCGTGCGTCTCCGAACAACATGTAACAAACATCGAGCCTCCCCAGGTGCCCATTATATTCTGATCACACCAACTATGATGCAAAAAAGATCAACTTATTATTTAATGACTGCTCCATGCGTTCAAATAAATCAAAATAACAGCAGGGTGTTGTGTACTCTGCACTGGTCTGATCCCGAAAAACGCAAAGATATGTGGTGAACTTGCTGGCAAACAATTCACTGCGCATCTTTTGCATCAAGCATCAAATCAAACAAATCCATCTTTGCCACAAATCGTAACTGTTCTGCGGACGAAACGACACCCAGTCTTCCGTAGCCCGAAAACATCCTTGGCGACTTCCGTGACTGGGATTTTTTTGGCAAGGCTGACCCGAACCAAAGCTCAGACTGAGGATAAACGCATTGCCTCGACACCTTCGTCGAGTTCGAAGCGGGCGCAGGTACGCACCTGCGGACAGGAGGACGCCTCCGGTCGGGTTGAGCAGCACGCTCTCGACGGGGTGACCATGCTGCAGCGTGAGCACACTGGAACCGCTCCTCGTGTCGTACATCTTCACAGTGTGGTCGTAGGAACCTGGGCGGAATGAAAGAACACAAATGATCACAATTTTTCACTCAGCGAAAGCAGGGTTTGTGTTGCAGAAGGTAACTGTGGACGCTCTGGACGTGACTGAACAATGAATACGAGTTCACCGACGCCGTCAAACCCAGACAAAAGGAGCTCGAATGAAAATCAGCTGAAATAAAGATTTCCATCATGAACGACAAAGAAAGAATCTGTTGGTTTCACACCACCGCGGGCGATCTTTTGTCATCACATTCAATAGTTTTCGCTTTCCCCCCTTCAGCAACGTAACCTTTGATTACATTTCAATTTTCTGGGATGGGACTGAGGGTGATTGCTTATTGAGATTGAAGTGGCTTTATTGCGGGTGAGTAGCACTAAAGACAGTGGATGAGTTGCGCTTTGAAGCCTCTAAGCTTGATTGCAATCTCCCTGACTCCATCCATCATTTGGCTAAAACACTCATATTTGTTATGTCAGGCTCAGCAACTGAAGATTTCTTCATTGGAATTTGCAGGCTTTGCGCACAGTCCTTCTCCCCTTGCACTTTGGTGTTTATGTGAATTATGGCATATTTTCTCCGTGGCCAGTTGCGCCGATGTCTTCTGCTAAGGCTGATCCATAATTTGACATTTGGCTCAAGGGCCTTAAAAGATGCAATATGTGATATATGACGAGGTATTTTGCCGTTTGATTGGTCTCAACCCCTGCAATATTGCCGGAATTCCGTTTTTCAATACTGGGAACGCAATCAGCGCGAGGGAAGAGCGCTGCGTGAAGTCGTAAATATTCCCCTCCAGGCCCCACTGCGCGGACTCCAAGTTCTTCAGAATCAGAATGATTTCAAAAAAGGCCCTTTCTTTTCTTTGTTCCACCTTGACACTTTCAAACAAATGAAATCAACGATCTCCGAAATGCATCAACTTCGCAAAGTTGGAGATAATGCGACTGTACGCAATGATGAATCTCTCCTTTACAGCACCAACTCGCATTCTGGTTGTCTGGAAACTTTGACATGGATGTGGATCATTTCGTGAAACACAACCAAGCACGGGCAAACGGCTGCCTGTCACTTGTGACATGAGTTATGGGTCCACACCTGAAACAGCACCGGCCCGCAAATCAATGGAAGATATTCCACTTCTTCCGCGTACCATCTGTGGTCCTTATTCTTGCAGCTTTCACACTTATCATTTATATTCTCTCAACGTAAGAATTTGGGTCGATGTTAATTGCTTTTTGCTCATACTTTTCAATCAAACTGATGCAATCTGCAAGCTGCTTTTCGCGTGGAATGAAAACACTCAGGCGGCGGAGATCGAACAGAGTACGAACACATCTGCACAAAGCGATGATTTCTTGATATTTTTCCAGATCGACAACAGACGAAGACGACTGGGCAAAGCAACGAAAACCTCTTGACAAATCGTTTTCGGCGCAAACAATACGTCGGATTGCATGGAGCTCAGACGGATATCCTTGAAAACAAAATCACCACCTAATTTCAGTGCTTCTACAAGTTTTTTTCTTTCGTCTGGATCCCCATCCACAATCCAGAAATGAACAGGAGATTCAAACACAAAAGCGATTAGTGTTGAGTCTGACACCACGGTGCAACTGAACCCCGCTCATCATTTGAACAGCTGTGACGACAACACCGCACTGCTGCGCGTGTGCCTCAAACTTCACAAAGAGCTGCGATTTGAAATGTCCACGAAATAGATCTCAGAGTGCTGGTTCAACAAAGACTTGCTGTTTCAAATCATCAGAAATTAATTTCAGTTGGCTTAGCACAACCTAATTGTCAGAAGTGAGTCACAATGACAAAGTCCACACAGAAAAAAAAACACATTTCCTGGAAGAGCAATTGTGGTCAAACTCTGCACAAAAAATATTCAACCAATTTCCTGCCAATAACTTGGAGAGGAGGGCATAAGCAACCACACTGATCCTGGTCACATTGGACCCAAGTGGACCACCCCCACCCCTCAAGCAGACCCTCCTTGATAAAAACTCTTTTCATTCCCAAACCCCTCGACAGACAGACCTGCCCCCCCCCCCCCACCAGCGGGTAAAAGCCGCGCCTTGGTAGATGAATCTTGTTTGATGGAGTGAGTGCTGCGCTGAAGAATGGGACTTTTCATGACCTTGACGATCTTGACTCCGTGACGTGATATTCGACACTTTGGTCACACCAGACACTCATAACGGGTCAGACAGCAGTATTTAGCAAACGACGCTGACCGGTAAACAACTTGCTGAGAAAAAACACGCCACCGCAAGCAGTGAGTGCAGAATCCAAGTGTGCAGAAAGCACTCAAATAATCCAACATCAACGGGGATAATGTCATTGTGTCAGATACTGACTGATACCTGAAGCTCATCCGATTAGTTTGTCATCTGTATGATGTTTATCATTCTGACAGATATCACTGCATTTCGGGGTCTGAATCCCTATCTGCGACACGCTGCGATTCTGATGCAAGCAGCTAGTGGAAATGAAATGAAAAGCACAGAGTAATCAGCCAGAACCTGCACGGAACACTCCAGTAGAAGTGCGCTGTATCTGATCTCCGATTTTACTGCTGCCAGACGATAACCATTATCCTCAACACCAACACACCAGAATGATTGCAGAGGGAAATTCACAAACAAATATTGTGGTTCCAGTTCATAAATCTCAATTCAAGCCACACAAATGATATTAAAGAGCTTGCCAGAGTTGTTTCACAAACAGAAATCTCCAGTTTTCTGCGGGGTTCTAAGACATCCGAAAGTGGCCACTTCTTAGACCCCACAAAACAGCAAGACTCTTGCTGAGGAGCAACAAAACAAAACACCGGAAAAGAAAGTGACCACGCAGTTGAAATTCAAAATCAAGCAAAGCAATCCAGAGAAAAAAAAACCAGATTTTCTTGTCTCAGATGTCTTCGCCAGACGAACAGCTGCGCCGGTAAGTTTACGGTGCTAAATAAATGTGCCTTCGTTGTTTGATACAATTACCAGATATTTGGTGGAGATGTGGAGATACTTGATTGCGATACGTTGATACTCGCTTGATACCTGGAGATACCCCTTACGCTTTGCCAATACTGGCCACCTACTGCACGGGTATATTGCAATGATACCCAACATAACGCTTACACCTGTGCCGAAGCTGAAGAAATTGTGGATCAAGACCGAAGACACAGATTGAACATCAGATGCAGCCAAAGTTTGGTTTTGAAACAGCTTCCGTTGCCCACTGTCATGCGACGTCTGTTTTGGCAAAATGGTCAACTTTCCACCCACTCTTCCTTTCTTCGGCAAGCCAGGAGGGTCACAGACACCAGAAAAGTGAAGTCGTGGTTTTGTTCCGCGTCGAGGTCCCTTTTTGCAAAGCGACGAGGCAACAACACGTGCGAAAGGAAACTGCAATGGCCTTTCGGAGAATTGCAGTTTTCGCTCAAGGACGCACCCGCATCGTATCATTGCATTAATTTTTGTACGAGCGAGTAAATATCCCTGAGTAGTGATCGTCATAAGGCAGCTTCATCTTCTCACTTTTTGTGCGTACAGTTTCGGAGAATTGCGCAACTTTAGCAAAAATAACGGGGCAAAAGAAACCGCTCAAAACAAATTACCTTTCGACCAAGAAAGAGAGGACTATTGAAAAACAAGTATCAAGGCACTGATAATGCGCAAAAACCCGAAGCTGTGCTTTTTCGTGAATGATAAATGAAGAATTTGTGTTTAATAAGACAGTTTTGTGGCGCATCTCTGCAGCAGTTGCTATCGTCAAGACATGCCCCCAACCAAGCCCACAAAATAGCTGAAATTCGCCAGCTTGTGGAAGTACATAGCGAGCGTGGTTGCCTGGTGATATTTCTCTGATCGAGCAGATATCTGCAGATGAAAACATGAAACTGAATACGAAAGTAAATTGTGACTTATGATGCCCACTTGTAAGTGCCGATCTCGGCGGGAGATTTGCGCGGATTTTCAGCATATTTTGCAAAGGTCAGACTCATCCCGGCCTATCAGATACAGACAATGCAATGCAGCAATTTCTCGTATGACCACGTAAAGCTCTGCTGCTCCGTCCGACTGGATGACCCTCTCCATCTACGGGTGAGTGCACACGGAAAAATGATGAGCTTCGATCCTTGTACCGAGCAATTTATATTTGCCTGCTATCAGTCAGATCATCAGCAGCGAAAACAGAAACCCAGCAATCAGAAAATTCAGATCTATGAGAAACACATGCTTGTGATGGATGAAGTCTAAGCAAAAGAATATTATTATGGTATTTGCAAATATCACGATTGCTGCAAGTGCAACACTTTCTAATTCTTCACCTCACAAAAACGGGCTCGTTCGCGGACTCATTTGCTGCTTCACTGGCTTACGATTACTTTTAATGCCACAGCGTCTTCGCAATCTGCACAAACGTATCATAGCAAACAACGGACCCCTCCTGAATTTACCAGTTACCAACCCATCCAAAATATCAACGAAACCGATTCACAGCAACACAGGGCAGCTTTGTTCTCGTGGAGAAAGTTGGAACGTCATCGACGACAATGGATAAAATGTAGTACACACTGGGACAACAGCCGAAGAATCTTGAGGTCCTTCACAGCAGTGACCGGAGTCAAAGTCGTTGTGATTCACACAGGAAGAAGCTGCCACTCCACGTCCTTTTTCGGGGGCGGCGCAAACCCAGTTCATCGAAAAGGAACCGACAAGTTTGGACTTAAAATGTTGCATCGACCTCAACAATTGTAATCGTTCTGTTGCTGATGTTTCACGAATCTCCTTGGCAAACAATTCCTGTCTCTTCAGGCTCCAAACGAGAAACATCTGAAGGTTGCCTCTCCCTGGCACAGACTGACTTGTCAGGCGGGAGACCAAGACATGAAAAGAGACAACGATACCAGTTGTTTGATAATATTTTGATGCGACTGGCACGAGCTCCACTCAAAACAGTCGTCACAGGTACCAGTTCCGTGCCGCTACCTCCCATTTGTGACGGAGACAACATGACGACAGCGAGGCAACTGAATCCATGTGGGAGTCATTGAAGCTCGCCACTTCATTTCACGGTTCACACTGAATTGTATGAACAAGTCAGATGAAGACATAATGGAACCCTGATAGTTCTGGTTTTCTGCAAGTGTCGCATTTAGCAACACTGTTTGGGGCCCAAGCCTTGTCTTGAATTAACCCTTCATCAGAAACTCACAACTGGCAGGTGAAAACACGCACTCCCTTCAGTCTTTTCTGAAGCACTTGCAAAACTAAATGAGGATTTTGCCCTCCCAGTTTTGAGCTGACAAATTCAAGCACTCATTTCCCGATTTTGTCCATCTCTATCCATAAAACAAGACACTTCAACCAAATTCGGCCATTCACCTTCAGCCATCCCAGCTGAGTTTGACGTCGCGATCAATCCAGTTCCAAAAGTTCATCCAGACTGACGATGACCTTTGTCGAAAAGATATTGCAAAATACTCACTCCACACCTGGCTCAAACGGAGTACCAACTGGACGTTTCTGACTGAAGGTCACACATGACGCCGCATTTTCGTGGCCAAGCAGATAGAACAATTTGGATGAAAAATCGTGGCAGAAATACAGTCAGTGTTTCAGCTACCTCCGGGTGTTCGTTTGACATTTATCGTTGGACCAATTCAGAGATTATCCGGACGGAGGGTGCAAGGGTGGTTTGAGGCTCCTTCACGATCAAATTGGCTGCTGTGTTCTGCCACATCAATCCTAATTTCGTATGGACTATGACAAGTGTATCAAACATAATTGTACAGAATTAGTCGGATATCAAGCTGTAGCACCAGGAGATCTCTCCTTCAAGTGGTTGAATATAAAATGTCAAGGTGATCTGTATGCATGCAGGTGCAAATTGTTACATCATATCGTTATTCGTGCTGGGGATCAAGCTACGCAGCTCATATCGAATCATTGTGTTTTCGACATGTGTGCCACACTCATCAGTGCAAGCGAGACCAAAATCATCTGGCGAGAAAACAAACACTGCTGTGGACAAGTGCAAAGAAATCTTTTCAATGAACGTTTCGCCGAAAATAGCGTCCATGGCTGCAGTTCTGTGTTTTCTTCGAAAGTAGGCATTTTCGTGAAGGATTTGTCCGCCAAGTAAAGATGATCTTAACGTCTCCAGTAGAGCTATTCAGTGGTCGTAACAGTGTGAACGAGGACACTTGTCAGTGACATTCCTCGGGGGGGGGGGG
>JAAUXT010113834.1_pt1 | contig 16066 bp, 11 predicted proteins | sample 7278171 | NCBI WGS metagenome assembly JAAUXT01 (sample SAMN14350112, study PRJNA611818) | marine sediment metagenome | isolation source: surface marine sediment (1.8m) | place: French Polynesia: Moorea | collected 2018-08 | reverse complement strand
GTAGTTTGCACTCCAGTTTGAAAAGAATGTCCATGGCAACTTCCCTAGCAACCAGATGCAAAACTCCCCAGCAACCAGATGCAAATGGCTAAATCCTGAAGGTCAAAGGGGAACATGGCACCCGCAGTTGCCTTAGCACTGCTTCTCTTGTTCAAGTTTCAGTCATCTTTAGCCCCCCCCCCCTCCCTGATCATTCACAATCAACCGAACTGGTGAACACCCACACAGTCCATTTGGGGGGGAAACCAACCAAAAATTTCATGCAAGGTGCTGTGTCACACCTTTGCGGGCACCTTCCATTGTGACGTCATTCGATAAGCATGGGCACAAAAAGGAGACCCCACCCCACAATGCAACACGTAGGACCTGCTTCAGCCGCAACTTAGACATGGCATCTTTCGATCGCGAACCACGATCTCAGATGCCGTTCGTTTTCATGCTCCCAGTGCATTCCAGCCAAGGAAAACGAGACATAAATCAAACAGTTTCTTGACGTCACAAATTCAATGGAAAATACAATGTACGTATCCACCCATCATTCGCGTCAAGTCGACTCGAGATCACGAAAGCGAGCGTCACTGACTGCAACGCCCCCCCCCCCCCGCCGGTGATGTACGCACCATGTAGTCCTTGCACTTCCTGCAGAGGGAGTGTGTGCAGGGCAGGAGAAGAGGGACGTGCTCTCCCTCCGCCGCGTAGTCCCCTAAACACACCGGGCACTGCTCGTTGTCGTTCGAAGCCATCCTCACAGACACCTGGGCAAAGAGACTCAAAAACATAAGATGAGGGAATTGAGCACTGGGGTCGAAGTGAGCGTGTGTGTGTGCGTTTTGTTTTCAACCAATTTGTTCGATCTCCGCCAATACACGAATCTCGCGCTCTTACAAAACAAAAACCTGAATAAGTTTGAAACAAAGTGTGTAGATCTAGATCCATGTGTGTGTGCATGTTCATGTCTCAGGCCACGCGTAAGAAACCGGGAACCGACTGATCAACCACGAGGTAATACGAGGGGCTTTCAACTTCTGCCATCCGAAATGTAGCCATGACACAATTGAAATCAAATGGTATCATGACCATTTTTCGGACGGCAGAAGTTGAAAGCCCAACGTACGTACTCGTACCCAACCGCGATGAGACTCAGCATGTTCTGCAACAGTGACCGAAGGGTCACAGATGAACATGACAAGTCTCATCGCGGTTGGATATTAGATCTACATCGTATATCGTCATATATCGTCTTCTTCTGACTGTAGATTAACATTTAGATAGTTCGATAAAGTTATTCGTACTTCACAAAGAGTCCAGTCTTCAGTGAATCACGGTCCAGATGCAGATTCCGATTTTTCAAGGTGTGGGATCGCACGTGCGTCTTCCCAGCAGCCCAAGTTCAAAGTTTTTGGAGTGATTGCGGAGTTACTGGCTCTGCATTCAGTCTAGATCTAGTCTACGTCCACGTCACGCAACGCGAGGACGCTTGTGGTACATATGTCGTCTTTGGAAACACGAAAAATGGGATAAATTCAGAATACAAACCTTGCGCGCCAAAGTTTTAAGAACTGGTATTATCGCTCAATTAAACGCTAACTGCAGGTGGCAGCACTGCGTTGTGCGTTCCCGCCTTATCTTGTGATGGAAACCCCAGAGATTACACATGTTTCGTTTGTATGAAAATGTGAATAAAGTTCATTTTCCTTCTGTTTCGTTCACTGTGTCCGTTTTCCTGAACCGGGGTCAGAGATTGACCAGTCCCAGCGTGCCAGTCTTTCCGATCCGAACCGACCCTGCAAAGTGATGCACTCGATCCCGGTACACAAGGAGAGGCACCCAAACCCTCGACTTGCAAGGTGATGGACCCTGCCCTTCCAAAGTGATGCACCCCAACCCCTCCCAAGATGATGCACCTCGACTTGCAAGGTGCTGCACGCAACCCCTCCAAAGGTGATGCACCCTGACCTGTCCAACACACTAACTTGTGCGCAGAGGGCTCGTACTGGGTCCAACAGTTCAGGTCAGGAGGGGTCGAGTGCATTATTGGGAGGGTTGGGTGCAACAAGGAGGTCTTGGCTGCTCTTTTTTAGGGGAGGGTTGGGTGCATGTGGCACCAAACCTAAAGGTAATGTACCAAATGCAACCCGCGCTTTGTAAATCGGACGTCTGGACCGAATTGGTTGTGACTGTTGTCTGATGAACAGAGAGATACATTCCTGAAGTGAGCAAATCACCTTTGCACGCAAGACAACCAGCTTGGTGAAGAGAAAACACAAACCCAACCAACACAAAAAGTGTCTTTCTGTTCTTTTGTGTGCATTGCACAAAGGCAAATGAAGCTAACAAAGAAAAGAATTCCCCAAAAAAGTTGTCTAAACTCTGCCAAACAATGACAAAGAAAGAAGAGCTGTGTTCTGGCATAAAACAAAATCAGAAAAGAAAGAAAATACAACAAAAAAAATCATGCCAAAAGCAAGCATGAAAATATGATATATTTTTTGGTCCGTTTCTACCTTTGAGGAAACTTTCAGAACCAACAGGAATTCTTTCAATTCAAGGTGAACAAACAAGAGGCAAATGGTGTATTTTATTTGTTTTGGTGGTACATATTTGACAATGATTTCTTGTGTGCTGTGCATCTATTACCTATCAAAACAGGACAACTTTCACGCGTGGCAAAACGCAACTGAACACCACTGGTTCAACTACACTTTGTTTTGCATTGTGCAACTTTCCAAGAACATGAACTCCACAACATCAATTGCTGGTGCACATCATTTTTTGCATGAATGTAAAGAGAGAAGTGAACAAACTCAGGCAACTGAGCAAACAAGTGACAAGAATATTTGGGGTGGAATTTTTCAGTTCAAATTATGAGAGCAAATTCTTGGACGTGATGTTTTTTGAAGAAATAATCACTTTTCATCGTGCAGGGAGTCATGGACCAAACTGGGTTCGTCCCATGAAGTACTTTCTGACCACAAGTGCGTCCGCTTTGCTTGCCTACAACGTCACCTTCACAACTTTTCAGTTGTCAGGGAAGTGTCTTTCTGAGTCGTGGCTTCATTTGCCTTTTGCTGCTTTGAGTCGTCGTTTCCGAAGAACAGAAACTCTGCCTGACAGTGCGGAGTATGTCACCCTCCAATCCTCTCTGTTGCTCACATCGCGGAGAATGTTCCGATCTGTGGTGTTCTTCTATTGTCTCCAAAGGCCTCAGTGGTCTGTGTTCACAGGGTACAAGCTGGTGGTGACTTACTTCCCGTGTTGTACCTGTTACAACCGAGTTTCAGTTTTTGAGTTTGAGTACCAAGTCCTGAAATCACAAACCACAAAGACTTTGCATGAAGACTATTTCCTTGTTGTTCATGCCAGAGACATAATGTTGAAGCCAACTGTCTTCACCATTTATTCAATGCAACTCCATGAAAAACTGTACTCAGCAAGTACCATCATACTCAAGGTATACAACCACCAGTCCATAAACATATGGGTCAGCCAATCACACAAGAAGATGTCATGGAAGCCAGTGATGACAGCAAGGGTTCTTTTGTTGAACTCATCAAATTATTTTATTGCATTGAGAGAGATAGGCCACAAACACATTGTCTCGTATCACCAGTGCTACTTGCTTTACCATGTCCATGGTTTCTCAGGAACCATCAAAACAGTTGACAAAAAGCCACAGAGCATGTAAAATATTTTGTTCACTTCAACTCTTTGGAAACAACACCGAGATGTGTTGCAGTGGAAAAGAAAAATCAATATGGTGGCCACATCCGTACTGAAAGAACTGGTGTTGGGTATCAAGAGATCATACTGTTTCGGAGTCCACCAAACACTTTTGCCAACATCAGCATCACAGAAGTTACCATGACAGGAACAAAAAGTGAGACATGTTTCTTTGGTGGAATCTCCTTCCTGAACAATTTGGTTGAAATTTTACAACTTTGTTTCAACACGTCAAGAGAAACAAGCAACAAAGTTTCATTTCCATTCATTTCAACATCCAATGAAACACTGATGACAGTGTATGCAGAAGGAAACACAGAGCTGGATGTTTGGTTTGAATTCGGATTCTCTCGCTGTAAAGGTGTGTTTGTAAACCCTTGTATGAATCATTGCATAAACAGAGGCTGCACCAATTCTCACCCTTTCATCAAATCAGGTTCACTGAAAGGAAAGTTTTTCCCCAACACCTTTCAGAAAAGATTGCTGATGTATGGATTTCCCTTCAAAACTCCACAGGGTGACTGTCTCGCCATTCAAGTGGCACCAATGTACTTTGAAATGAAATCTGATGGTTGTTCTGGTCCAATACTCATCCAGACATGTCGTGGCAAAGATAAATGGGTGAAAAAATGCAATGGAAAATGGAACGGAGCCAATGTTCAGCTCTCCCACCACTTCTGGCCACAAAGGGACTTTGGTGGTCAAAGTGCTCTGTTGCATGACTCTTCTTCCCTGGGAATCTCCAACAAAGTTGCACAAACTCATGGAAATGTTTCTGTGGCTCAAAAATTGACAACTTATATGATTTCAACAGGGAAGACATCAGAGTGGTTCAAGCGTTTCACATTTTACAGCACACCTGGTTCAGATGGAATAGGTGGTGTAAAAAGTTTCTCCTTGAATATCCAACTGTCACAAACACAGGGGCAAAGTCATGATGCCTTGTTTTATCAGTTTGGACCACATTCCAAGTCAGTAATTGTTCTGGCTATGAAATTCACGTCTGGGGAATTGAGCCATGATTTGCTGTCGTTCTCCTCACCATTAGGGTCTGCACCCAACAACGCTGTCTGTCTCAAAACAGCAGTCAAGGGAATATTGAGGAATAATTTCATCATGGACATGACATGTAACCCAGAGGATCCAAAAGTGGTGACAGAAATTGGACGTCTTACCATGACAACAAACTTGTGTATTTCAGAAGGATACTTTAAAAATGCATTTGGTAGAAAGCACAAGAAACACAAGTCTTACTTTACAGAAAAAAATATTTTCAGAATCTGTCCTTTTGAAAAGCATAATTGGGGTGAAGATCACCTCATGTGGAATGCAGAGTTGCACGCAAAGTATTTTCTCACAGCTCAATCACTGAGAGTTTTTTTGCCTGGAAAGATATTCAATGCAGAGTTATTCTCAAAGAAAGGTATCAGTAAAATATCTCTGGGAATTACATGGCTGTTGAAGCCTGAACAAATGGCAGAAGAAAACACAAATCACAAGCGTGTCCTCTTTGATGTGCTCTCCCAGAACACAAAGGGTGATTACGAGCAACCTATTGCTAGGTCTTGGTTCGAAGGAAGGCATTTGTGTCAAAAGCATCTGTCTGTGTTGCCTGGTATGTCATCACACGCGGACGTGACAGCAATTGTAACTTTTGTAGAACATATCTCCTTCACAGCTTTGGTCACACATTTCTTCATTGGATTCACTGGGCAACAGGTGGTGTGTACACTGAACAAAGTCATACATTTTTCTCCTGTTCCTCCATTTCTTGTGAGCTGGCCTAATGAGCTTGGTGAAACTCTTTGCTTCCAGGGAAGACATTGGAAATGGGATGACAGGAGACCAGTGGGAGTACAGATGTGGGGATATCCCTTCTCACTGCCAAAGCTGGCTGGAAACTCTTGTCTGGTGTTGAACATCAAGGGGCAAAACAGAGGCTTCCTGCAAATGGAACATCGTGAGTACCACCCCTCAAACATCTCTTTTTGCTTGTTCATGAGCTCTACAAATCCAGGGTTTCTGTTTCTCTGCAGCTGACCTCACCTGCAACAATCCAAATGGTCTTGCAAACCAAGTGTCAAATGCAAAGACATTGTGTGCTGTGATGGTGATGCACAATTTGGCCTATCCACAGTGGGCTCCAGTTGATTGCAGGGCAACGATACCCGTGGATGTGATTTGCACCAAGACAGAAAACAAGCAACTTGCTCGGACCAATGGTGATTACAACATCACCAAGTCTGTACAAACTTCTTCTCATTGCCAGACAAATCAGATTCTCTTTGCTGACATCTGCTTGTTCTTCACAAAAAATTCAAACAGAAACAGGATCAACAAAGAAACTGTTAAAACAAGTTCTTATCCAAAATCAATTATGAAATATCTCAGTTTGGTCAGTGAGTCAGTCCTTTGTTTTCAGTTTCCCTTTCAGAACAACTTTTCAACATCTTTATTCACATTTGATTCAGTTTTTAGCAAGATGAAAAGAGTAGATAAGATGGAAAGAACAAAATCAATGTGCAGTGCTTTGCTGTTTGTATTTACTCTGGGAAAGGTAAAGAGTCTGATCAAACATGATTTACAACAGTATTTGTGCAAAAGTGGTGAGTTGATCTCAATGGATCTTTTCCACAACAGACAGCTTGATTGTTTGAGCTCTGATGATGAGTCTCAGTTGAAGTGTTACTTGGATGGAAAGCTGAAAGCAGATCCTATTTGTGTGGAATCTTGCACAAAAGTAGAAAAGTGCAAATGTCATGATCTGTACTTCAAATCAATAAGAGGTGGCTGCTATCCTTACAGCACACTGTGTGGAGAGCACAATTGCAACTTGGTTGTGACAGAAAATGGGTCTGTGCCTTGCTTCAATGTCACCCTGCAAACTGCAAGCAGGCAACACTTGGTTGGCGAAATGGATGTGCTGTCAGATTGCACAATGCAAGAGAGCAATGCTTTTGAAAACAGTGCACCTATATCAAGCTTTGACGAATGTGGTGTATCAGAGAAATTACCATGGACATACGGATGCTCAAAATGTTTTGCCATCAGCAAACTCTGTGTGTATGAGCTTGATAGAGAGAAAAGATTGATGCACTGCCCAAGTGGGGCACACCTGAAGAACTGCAATGATATGGAATGTAGCAACATGTTCAAATGCTTTCAATCCCACTGCATTCCATTCAGGTTTGTGTTCGGTTTCTGAACTTGCAATTGGCAAGAGACTAAGCACGGCTGTTGGAACTTGTTGGCATTTTGGGTCCTATTTCAGACATCTGTGTGATGGAGCTTGGCAATGCTCTATTGGGGAGGATGAAAACAAAACATTCTGCAGTTCCTTCCTAAATTGCACTGGGCTTTTCAAATGTGCTACAGACAAAAGAAGAGTGTGCCTGCATCCAGTTGATGTGTGCAATGGTGTTGAAGATTGTTTTTCTGGAGAGGATGAACACTTTTGCCAACAGCCACAACAGTGTCCTTCATCATGTAATTGTCTGATGTATGCAGCAATGTGCCAGAATGGATATGCGCACCTGACAATGACTTTGCTGAAGTTATTTGATCATACAGTTTTCTTCAAACTGTACAAAATGTTTGTGCCTGCACAGCCCGTACCTTTGAGCAAAAACATCATCATTTTTGTCTGGCAACATTCAAATCTGAGCAAGATTTGCAGCAGATTCACAGCATCACCAGAATCCCTCCAGTTAATTGATTTTACCGCAAATAGAATACAGAGGCTGGCAGAAAAATGTATCAGGTCCTCCAACGTAAAAATGTTGCTTTTCAGCAGGAATGAAATTGACTTTCTTCATGTGAACGCTTTCATATCAATAAGAAGATTACTTAGGCTGGATATTTCTTCCAACTGCCTGCATGACCTCATTATCCCTGCTAACTTTGAAGCTTTGCAGCTTTTGAACCTCAGTGACAACAGATTCAAAACATTCCACAAATCAAATGTTCAGAACATCAATGTAAAGCACTTGTCAACCAATGATAAGAAGGTCTACTGTTTACTGAGTGGGCAGGTCAGAATTACTGGAGGTGATTGGCCAGGCCAGTGTGACAGACTGCTCAGTTCACTGTCAGCTCAAGTTATTTCGTTCATAGTATCCATCAGCGTTCTATGTTTAAGCTGTGTCTCTCTGTCTGTAAGTGTTCACAAACACTACTATATAACTGAAAGTCAAATCATTGGTGGTGTAAAGGTTCCTCAGAAAGATAAACAGTCAAAAGCTTTTTGTCTGAACACTATTATTTTGTTTGTAAATGATATGTTCATTGGATTATTTGTGATTGCTTTGTGTTCAGCTGATCAGAAGTATGCAACATATTTTGTTTGGTATTCTGTACAATGGTCAAGTAGCATACTCTGCTTTGGTCTTGGCTTCCTATCAGTGTTCACAGCATTTGATTCATTATTTTTGTCAAATTTACTTTCTCTTTCCAGATTCCTTGTTGTCAAGTACCCGTTCATATTACTTATCAAAAAATCAAAAACAATACTAGTCTGTGCAACAATAGCTAAAATCATCTGGTTTGTTGTTGGAATTCTTGTATTGACATCACGCACAGGTTTTCAAGCCTTCAATCAGATGCCTTTCAAAACATGCTCTTTCATTGGACAAACAGCAGTCTCCATCACTGTATCCACTCTAACAATGGTAGTTGCACATTTACAAGTGGCAATTTGGTTTTCCATGACTGTTTTTTATGTCTTAATTTACATGGAAGTATGGAAAAGAAGCCAAATCAGTTCCCAGGCTGAAAATATAAGTGCAAGTTTGTTGACTCAGGCAATATTTTTCTCAACATACAGTGGTATCTGTTGGCTCCCCTCTGCAATAATCTACATCAGCTCTGTTTTGATGGAGGGGTTTACAACAGATGTTCTCTTGTGGAACACTATTCTAGTTGTTCCTGTGATGTCAATCATGAACCCATTTGTTTACTGCATCTATCCTGCAATAAAAAGCAAGTAACAGGCAGGAAAACTGTTTTCAAATAGAATTGCACACTTTTCAACGTGTTTGTGCTTTATTCGAATTGAAACTCATTGAATGAAATTTCTTCATGTTCCCTCGGGAACAAGCGAGTCTTGAAACAACATCTTCAGCGCGACTTTGCTGGGATATGAATCTTCACAGTCGCTTTTTAACTGGAAATTATATGTTCTGATCAACACGTTTGTTCATTCTTACCAGAAAACTACATGTATTGCAAGAAAAATTTCCCTTGGCAATTGGCAATGCTCACTCTTACTTTGGTGCACAAATTTTACAGTGTGTCCTTTTGGACTTGAATACTATATGGGGAACCTCAGCACATGTTTTGGCTTCTTTTGGCTCTTTCTGATACAATTTCTGGCCTGAAGAATTAAAAATAGACTGGGGTTCACAATTGAGTTGATGGGTGTGACTCCTACCACTGTCCAAACTGCCAATTCTGTGGGATATCTTTTCAGAAACATTGTCAAAACATAAATGATGTTTGTTGGAAACCAGCACAGCATATTTGATACTGTCAACAGAATCAGCTGGATGATCAATGCTGTGTTAGACTCATGACCCCTTTTCATCTCTGCTGTCCTTTTTTGAGATTCTTTCAAACTTGTCACCAGAAGAATGTGAAGAACAAGGATTGTGACAGAAGTGACAAGTTGGGTGACAACAACAAGCCATGTCAGAAATGCTGTTACCAATGACTTTGTTGGATCAACAAAAGGTGTGCACAAAGAAAGAGGCAAACAAATTGCTGTGAACTTTACCATCAAAGTGATTGATGCACCAAACACAAGAGAGGCAAACAAAATTACAGAAAGCATTTTCAGAACAGACTTTACCTCCTTGAATTTTGTGTCAAAAGGATGAGACACAACCTTCAACCTTGAGAAAGAAAAGTGGATCAGCAAAGCCTGGGTTGAAATTACAAAAGTAACCAAAGAGTAAAAAGCAAGAAAGCAAACAAATCCAGACCTCCAGTCTTCTTCTCTTACCATGTATGTACCTGCAAAATAGATGTCAGCTGTCCAGACAATCACAAGATAAGTTGCACAAAGAAGTTCATTTGAGTTGATAAAAATAACTGTTACATTGTACGCTTGCGATTTCTGGTCTTTGATGAAGAAGTGGGTCAAGATTGAAAATGTATTCAAGAAAAAAATCAGAACAGAAATAACAATAAAAGAAATCTTCATTTCTCCTTTGGGCAAAATATTGAGACATCCAAAATACCAAGGCACATGACAGGTACAGTTGTTCCGCAACGGAGCTACGCAACACAAGTGGTAGTCGTTTGTGTGGATCAGAATGCTGGCAACTCCTTCAAAAGCCCTGACACTAAGATTTGAAACAAACACATTTTCCAAATGAAAACTTTTGATTTCTTTATTTGCCTGAAGAAACCTCTGAGGAATTGATCTGAGAGGATTGTTTGACAAATTCAACAAGAGCAAGTTGGAAAGATTGGCAAAAGAGCAGCTCAAAAGGGTTGTCACTTCATTATCATTCAGTGCCAAGGATTTTAAGTTGTAAACTTGTGCCAGACAGTCACTGTCAATTGCAGACACGACATTAAATGACAGATCTATCTTCAGCAATTTGTTGGAATGAAATTTTTTGCAGATATATTTTACATTGTTTGCTTTCAAAATAAAAAAGTATGCATGGGGAAACGTCTTCATGGTATTTTCTGGAAACACTTGACTTGAGGAAACAATAAAGACCGAGATGTATCTGAAACTATTTGAAGCTACACCGAGTGTGATGTTTCTGCAGACAATGGCCAGCAGCAGACAGTCACAGTGAAATGGACATCTCTCTCCCAAAAGGCTACACATAATTTCATCATCACTTGAAGGACAGTCAGATTGCTGATCACAAAGTTGTCCCAAATGTACACAGGTGTGGGTTGTGTGCCTACATTTGTACAAATTTTTACACAGCTCATTTTCTGTGCTTAAACTTGAAGATAATTCATCTTCTCCCACTGGACAATCCCATATGCCATTGCACACAGAAATCCATGGTACACAGTAGGAGTGCAAACACTTAAATTTCATCACACAGTTGAAATGTTCGCAGTCCTGAAGATGACCACCATTTCTACAAGGAATTAAATGACCAAACTTATTCAACTGGAAACTGCATGCTTCACTCAGATTGAAACATTTTGAATGTTCTTTCAGGCAGGGCAATGCATCAGGTTGTTGACAAGAAAATATTGTTTCATTTTCTAGCAAAGCCAAAAGATTTAGTTCATCTTCAGATTTCTGGCAGTCTGGGACAAGATCATCTTTCAAACTGATGTCTATTTCAGTACCATTGCTGCATTCCAACACCAAAAGCTCAACACTTGATTCATTATCTTCTTGCCACTCCAATTCAAAGAATTTGGTGCAAGACAGATTGCTGCCTGTGTAATAAAATGGAGAACATGGTGGATTTGTGAGACTCTCATGAAATTGCTTGCAGCTGGCAGGAGAGTTTGTTGTTGTTTTCTCACTCATACAAAAACAGTTTGCCTCATCAGATCCATCTGGACAGTCCTCAACAAAATCACAAAAGAAAAGGTTTGACGTAAAGGCCCCATTTGTGCATCTAAACACAAGACTTTCAATTTCAAACAGAACTTGCATTTTTTTCACATCACAAATAACAAAGCCTTGTGCCTCCGTGATAGGAACAATGATTGTTTCAGTGTGTGGTTCAAAGAATTCAGATTGTCTTTCAAACAAAACCTGCGTGGCATGAGTTTTATTTTGGTCTGGAAAAATTACCAACAGAGACATGTGTATGACAGCATCTGCCAGAACTGTGAGAACTTGTAACTTTTCATCTGATAAAGATTGAATAGTTTTTCCTTGCCAAGGACTGCACAAATGCTTCACATGGAAATTTGTTGAGCTGTTTGTCCTTTCTGCTTGGAACCAAACAAACAACAAACACCAAGTCTGCATCATGAGATTTGACTTTCTGCATGCAGTCTCTGTTGGTTGCTCCCTGTTCTCAATTGCTTCTGTGTCATAATTTCCAGCAGATGTGGAACAAACAACAGTTGACAAGAGTTTTTTGTTGCACACTATTGAGATCCATTCTGGCTGTGCCAAGTTTGACATGAGAAGCAAAATGCACGGACGGAGTGACGGAAGGTTTGGTTGCAAACGCTTTTGATTCTCTTCCTTAACTTCACTGAGATTCTTACATTTGTTGATGTCAAATATTGGGAAGTCATCTCTTTGGTTAAAAGGCCCCTGCGCATCATTGACAGCGTACTCACATAAATATGACACAGGTGGCTGCTTGTAATTTATGTTTGAAAAGTGTTGAAAAGATACTGGAGATTGCTTCTGCCAGCCCTGAAAATGGCACAACCAACAGTCAGTTTTGTTTGCTGTTTTTGAAGGACCCAAATGAATCCATGAATAAATCAATTTATCTTTTCTTGAGGAAAAAGAGAGAAGTAGCTGACCTTGCCTGACCTGACAAGCTTTGGACCAATAAAGATAGCTTCCAGAAGAGGAATATGTGTGGCCGTTTTGAACAAGGCCATCAGCTCATTTTGGAATCTTCTGCTTGAAACAAAAGGCAAACTGGCATTCACCCATCTGCACAAAGTAGTGGCCTCTTCCCCACTTTGATCTTTTTGTTTTGCCTGAAATATTTCCCACTCAACAACAAGAGAAAACTTGTGTTGCTGGCCTTGTGAAATTTGATAACAAGAATATTTGGAGCTGTCCAAAACAGTTGTACATTGAATGTTGCGCAAAATGATGTTCTTTTGGGCGTATCTGTGAGGGACCCAAAAAACATCCAATGTTGCAATTACTGGACAATACTGAGTTTTCTTTGTCACTGTTATCCGATGCATTGTACCAGGAACCGAAATGTATCTTTCTTTTCTTAGTCTTGACAGGAATATCACCTGTGACCAGAACAGTGCTGTGTGACAAAATGCACAGTTGTATCTGTTGGGTTTTCCTGTTTTCCAATACAAGAACTCAAATTCCTTCTGGACTTGTCCCTTGTCAGACACAATGTCAATTTGGAAAAGATTAGTCTTTGTAATATTTTTGCATTTGTTTGATTTCCATTGGATCATGAGAAAATCAACAGAGCTTGGGATATTCAAAATATTTTTCACATCCCAAGGGTCAAACAAACTCAAAGCACTGATGGAAATACTGCTGGAATTCTGAAATGCTGTTGTCAATGGTATCTGTTGTACAACAGTGTTGAACCAAGATTTGGAGAAAAATCTAAACTGGAACCAAATCTCAAAGATGTCAGTTTGAAGAGGAGAAGTTATTGAGATAGAAGAATAAATGTCCAACTTTCTGTGGTAGTTTTCCAGTAGCTCGACACCATCAACATATGTTTCAATTTCACTGTGCTTCTGCATTCTATTGTTGAGTTCAAGAAACTCAAATTTCTTGACTGGTCCATAAACATCAATGCAATCTGCATAAACCCAACCCTTCTGCCTCTCACTGTGTTGTGGAAAGAATGACCCTGTCACTTCCAAAGATATTTCTGACAGGGATTGGGAGGTAGACTTGTTTGTCCACAAACTCAGGGTGCAAGCGTCAACTTGGCAATCGTATTCATCACATGGCAATTTGTGGAACTTGAATTCAAAAACAACACAAGCTGTGTCTTCCAAAGAAAATTGAAGGGAAGGCCAGTATTGGTGCTCATGTTTTCTTGCAAAGGTAAGATTGAGGTGTGGTGCAAATCTTGTAAGATTGTGAAGATATTGATGACAAATTTCTGCATAATTGATGTAGTATCTGTCAGATTCACAAACATTGATAATCTGACAGTTGTCAATTGGTACTCCTCTGCACTTTGTTCTGGACAAAGTTATTGTAGCATTGACTGTAATGTAAGGTTCAAACCAGTACATCACAACTGATAATGATGAACTCTGGGAATAGAATGTTCTTCTGTTCGAGAGGTCAGTTTCACACAATGGCAGCCCCATATGGTTACCATTCTCATCAGCAAGATTCCTGATCAACAAGCCCCCAAATGTGCATTCTAAACTGGAATATCCAGTGAAAAAGAAAGAAAATATGGTCAAATTTATTGAGAACCCTTCGCTTGTGACCACACCTAGAACACAAATTATCTGAAAACATTCAGTATTGGGCAAAACCACAGAAGTGTTGGTTGTTTGATGAAGAACAGACAACTTCAAAGTGCTGTGTCTCTTCTGCTGGGCAAAATAAAGATTCAGTGAAGCAAAGTTCTGCAATGCCTGAACAACACACTGAAAACTTGTTGTCTCAACATCTCCACTTTCAATCCTCTTTTTCTTTGACAAAACACCAGGTCCATCAAACAAGATAATTTTCACATTTCTTTCCCTTGTCAGGTCAATCTTCATAGTGCTCAGCCTTTCAACAACAATTTTGAATGCAATGAAAGGAATTCTGTTGCAAAAAATAAATCTGTGAAAATTGGTCAGACTTTGTGATGAGATCATTTGGAAATCTTCAAATTCTAAACTTCTCACGAAATCTTTGTCCATGACTGTGAATGTGAGATTGAATTTGTAAATAGTTGAGGTACAAACATTGAGAATGACAGACAAGAAAGAACCTGCTGGGTAAGCACTGAAAGTGGAATATTCTTTGCAGTACACCAGTTTGCCATTCATTTTGTTTTGAATTTCCACAAAGCCCCACCTGCACGTCGTGAAATCTGCTCTTGAAAAAAAGATGGAAAAGAATGTAAAGTTCATGTGCAAAGAGGCATCAATTTTAAACTTCCAACTGTATTCTACGATCCAGTCATGGGATTGGAAGAAACGAGGCATTTGGCCACTGACTTTTGTCACGTGTGAAGTGTAAATCCTGTTCTTGTATTCTCCTGGCCGTGAAGTGTGGTTGCCCAATGTTGGTTTGGTGAGTGAAAGCCCTGCAACTTTGAGAACTTGAAATGCGCTGCACATTTCACTTGTTGCAAAATACCCTCAACCACCTGAGCATCTTTTGCAGGTTTCATGTTTTCTTTCCAAAATTGCTGTATGTAGGGATACCACGCTTTCCTTGCAGTTCTGTTCACAAAACCAAGTTCATCGTGAACATGAACAAAATTTTGGTCCGCGAGGGATTGTTTCAAGGCCTCAAAAAGCAAAAATGTTGACGCAATGAACCGCATTTCCCACACAAATGTCTAAATTTGCGATTGACTTTTCAAAATTCTGAAGTGTCCTCGAAATGGATGATTTTCTGTCCTGTCATGGAACACATTTTGTGAGCTGTGACAATGAAAATAAATATGCGTGAAAAGGAGCAACACTTTTTTCAGAGCAAAATTTTTGTTGTTCAAGATGGGCAGCAGTGACCGGGTCTCTTGTTGCATCATGCTTCATGTGAGATGCAGCATGCGAGCTCTGTTGCTCAGACCATTCTCCATCGTTCACTCCTTTGTCAAAAATGTTGGATTGAGATTTATTTTGCAGTTTCCTGGGGAAAACTGCAACAAATCCAAACATGTGTCACTTTTCCAAATGAAGTTTTCTGCAAGAAGTTGCAAGCCAGGTTTTCGCGAGGAAAAGGTTCTGAATAAATTTCTCGTGTTGGTTCGTCCTGCCTCGCACAAAAAGTCAAAAAATACCTTTCGATGTGTTTTGTGTGTAAGGTCCAAAACAAACGCTTGAGGTCTCAAAAGAACAAAATTGAATGTTTTTGAATTCTAAGCGCAAAAAGTTCAATTGACAAAGTGAAAATAATGATGCTGCTCCAATCAATTGTTGATGCGTTCGCTCATGCAAGCCTTGTCAAACAAAGAAGAAACAGTTGACAAAAATATCAGTGCTCACAATTTTGGTGGCTGTGACATACTTCTGTGCGCTCAACCGCAAAAGCACACCTCTCGTTTTGAAATCATGTTTATGCAGCAAATAAATTGGCGAGGGCCGAGGGATGGGCTCGAATGCAACAATCAAGTTTCTTTCTTCAAAATAAATATCAAAGACACTGGGGTCAACAAATTGCAAGCCTCTTGAGTAAGCAGGGACACACTGACAACAGAAAATGGCAAATATGAAAAAGTGAAAAATCTGTGGACACACTGTGATGCTGCAAAGCTTCCACCATTTTCAAACAAGTCTCACGTACATGTGCAAGAGAGAAGTTGACACAAAGAGTGGGCACAGATGTTACTGCTTTCAACTCAGCAACAAGAAGCAGTGCTCAAGGCAACTGCAGTGCGAAGTCCCTTGCAGCATTGGCATTGTCATCAATTCTTCCTTGTTCATCAATTCTTCCTTGTCCTCCTGGTCTTCCACCATTCATGCTGTCTGCAGGCGAAGTCTGGCCACAGGGGGGGGTTGGGTG
>JAAUXT010089400.1_pt1 | contig 16066 bp, 14 predicted proteins | sample 7278171 | NCBI WGS metagenome assembly JAAUXT01 (sample SAMN14350112, study PRJNA611818) | marine sediment metagenome | isolation source: surface marine sediment (1.8m) | place: French Polynesia: Moorea | collected 2018-08 | reverse complement strand
GGGTTAGTGGTATCTCGGACACATTGCTGACTGGGGCATTGGTGGATTGGGACAAGTGCTGTCCTGCCTATGTACGCTGCCCGCGGCTGATTGTCTACTTGAAAGTCTAGTCTTGGCTTAGTTTGCAATCATTGAATCTTGTCTGGGCAATAACTTGAAGCAACCGCCTCATCCCGTGGATTGGCGCGTACCTGCGGGAATAACAGAAGTTTCCGCCGCCTTGCAAACAGTCTCTTTTTGCTCAGGTCAAGGCCTTTTGCATGCAGGGTGAAGGGTCAGTCCATTGGCTTTGAGGTTTGAAGTGTATGTCCAGTATGACGTTTATGGTTGGTTTGTTGCTGTGAATAAGATATTTCTGCACATGTAGTGTTCCTTTGACCTTCATGTTGTGATACGAGGAGTGTACCAAAATAGACCGATCATCACACGTTGCTTGAAGCTTTTCTATCAGATCTTGATACAACTTTGATACAACTTTTCAGATCAATTGAAGGTTTTGTGCTAGTAACGGACCCAAGTCTTTCCCATACTCCTGTTACTGTAAACATTGATCAGTTCCCTCCAGTATTGGGCAAGAGTAAACTTTAATAACACACCATTGATCCACTCTGGACTACAGTTTGGAGTTGATCGAACCAAATCAAGTCACTTTAAAATATCTCTGCAGCATTCTTTATGTAACCACTAAGATTGAATAGAATACTGGCAAGTGAACCAGTTATTCTAACTGTGCCTGAACTATACTAGAGAGTCAACATGATCAATAACCTGGATGAATATATATTTTTGTCTGGTCCCCATGATCGATCCTGCATGTTTCCTACATATACACATGCAGGATCGATCATGGGGACCAGACAAAAATTTGAACAATCATGGACTGAGTAATCTGCGATGATCGGTCTATTTTGGTACACCCCTCGTACTTTCTGACCCAAGCCGAAGACGATGTCTTGTTGCCAGTCTCTGAGGTTGCGCCTGATTCTGACGTACGAGCCCTCGGTCTGTCTTTGCTGTTCACTCACACACCCCGAGTGAGTACCAAGGCGTGTCATGCATTTCCGGACGATGTGCCAGAGTACATTGAGGGACCCCCATGAAAACGAAAACGTGCAAAAAGTCCGGCAAAACAAGCTTTTTTGAGATCAGTGTGGCGGAAATGAAATGTTCACATTGTGCCGAAAGAGAATGTTTCAGAAATAACAGTACTCGTATGGTAGGAAAACATTCTGTAAATTAATATTTTCAAAATCTCTATAGCTGAAACTTTGCATCAGAAATCTGCACACACACAGCAACTTTTGCTGTCACTTGCGGGTGGACGCCAGTTCGAGGGCATGTTTGCCGGCTCGACGCTCAGCTACACAGTCAAGTGTTCTTGTTTCGTGCGATGGTGGCCTTGGCCAGAATTTGACAGCCTTCCTTACATTGGCCCTCAGCCCAGATTGAATGTGAATTGCCAGCAAAGGATGAATGAACACTTGGTTTGTCTTGTGAAACTGTGCATGTTTCGCCCGAAACTTGTGTTGCTTTTTCAGTGGTGACACTTCTCACAGAATTATGTTTGTCTGCGCTGAGTCTTGATACTGTTAATAAAGCACAGGCTTTAGGTACACTCGTACCCCGATCGTGTTTTTCCACGAATCGAAACAAAACATTTTTCTGCTGGGGAGGAGCAGGCTAGGGGACCCTAAAGGACAAAAACAGTGGATGAAAACGTTTATCACAATGTCCAGATTTCTTTTGGTTGACAAGATTGTTCAGGTTGGTGCTTTCAAAAGGAGAGGCCATTTACGAGGGCCCCCCCCCCCCCATTATATCTTTCAAAAGTTCCAAACGAAGAGAACATGAAATCCATGAGGGCAACATTTTCAGAGTCCGAGGAACAAAACTTCACATTGACAACTAACTCATGCACCCCACCCCCAAAACGTTATGAGAAGAACAGACATTTCAGGCCGTCATGGATTGTCTTGTTCATGCAGACTGTGTGTTGTTGGTCTGCTACACAGGATTCATTCTGGCCAACGGGGACCACGGACCAGAACCCAGTGCGCGATTTTAACGCCATTCCACAACAAGCTGCTTTAAAGAAGCTTGCAGACCACGCGTCCACACTCCGTCATTTGCGGGATCTTTGAAAAAAGCAGTAAATTGGAAGTCTGAGCTGGTTTCAGAGACGCACTTGGCTGTGGCAAGTTACAGCTCTTGTTCAGGTTCAGTTCTGGTGGTGCATGGTGCTGTAAGCGTCGAGCTGTGGCCGTGTTTGCCTTTCGTGCCCCGCAACTAGATTGAAAAGACGGTGGCTGTCCTCGACAGTAATTGTGCTTTGGGGAATGAGCTGCTCAAGTTTATTTCAAAAGTTGCAGATCACGTGCTCAGTGGGAAATTCGTTGGCCTTGGACTTGCGAAAAGCTTGGTTCCAGCTCAGGAGGATTACGACAAAATGTCAAGCGTTCTTTTGGCGGAATTCTTCTTGTCAGTGGTTGCGAAACACAGAGGGCTCTGTCCCTCCCGAACATTGTCCACACAAATCGAATCAACCAAATTAAATCAGTCATTTTCACTTCGTACACCTATTGTGGACTAAGAGTCTTCTTTTTCTTTTTTTGCCTGTCAGGAGTCAGCAATGCCAAAAAGTGTTTTGGGCTGGTTTTGTCCTTTTGTGTGTCGGGTAAACACTACATGCACAAATCGTTTGGCCCGATGACTGTTCACGAGCCACGGGAGGCTTTTTGCTTGCATGCCATCAGTGATCATGCTTCACAGCCTAGACGAGCACACTCGCACGAAAGAAAATATTTGGGAACAGAGAATCATTCACTGAGGTTTCGGAGCACAGAGATAAAATTTGTCCGGAGTCTGTGAACACAGCTTGATTGAGAGACACGGGATTCAGCCGTTTTCCGTTTTGTCTGCTCGTGTTTGGCCGCGCCAGGGTTGATCAACTGTCAAATCGTCAGATGTGTGTTGGTGGAGCAGAAGGTTGTACAAGAAGCTAAAATCCCTGAGAACTCAACGCACTGACTGCGCCACGCAGCGATCCAGTCAAATGCTTTTCAACGGGGCGTGGTCCCTCGGTGATGCATTTCTCTTGTTTTTAACCCCGCGGTTTCAGCGATCCACGGGCTTTGTCCAGTCACAATTAGACAATTATACTTGTGTCTGTGCATGGGAGTGGGGGTGAAGATGATAGCGTCAGGCTGCGTCCTATTGGGAAGGCCATGTTTTACCTGGGCCCCTGGGTAGGATGGCATCAGGCCATATATAGATCTACGTGTCCAACATATCTAACACCCCACAGGGTAGGATGGCAGCAAGCATCAGGCTTTGGGCAAGATAATAACAAGCATCAGGCCTCGTCCAAACTGGGAAAACTGGCACATGGCCGTGCCCTACCCCTCCAGAGAATGAAGTTAGTAGGTACCAGGCCAGGCCTACCTTTGGCATGGCCAAGTCCTACCCCCCCCCCCCTGAGTAGGATGATTGCGAGCATCAGGCCATGTCCACCCCCACCCTTGGGTGGGATGACAGCAAGCGTCAGACCATGTCCAGCTTGGGACATGGCCTGTTCTTTCTTGGGACACAGTCATGCCCCACCCCCTGGCAGGATAATACGAGTAGTAAGCATGTCCCCCCCCAAAATCGTATCATCCCGCTTGGTTACCTTGCACCACAAACCACAGGCTCTCCAAGCTTTGCACCATCAAGGGTTGGTCTTCAAGGGAAAATTGCCCAAGGGAAGAGCCAATGAGACTCTTCATATTGACCCTTCCATTCCCAGTGTGTCTTACACACATCATTAAAATGCTTCAACCAACGAGCGCAGAATAACCCCAAAAGCACACCAACAGAAACCCTGTGAGAATGTCTTTTGTCATGAAGGATTTACCTGCAGTCAGCAAGAATTTTCACCCAATATTATTTCACGGAGCTGGATTCCATTCTGTCATCCTTGAGAAGCTGAAGCTGGCTCGGCATGGACACCATGACAGAAAGCCCACTGCACCAGATTCCACCTTCTTTTCGGACTACAAATTGAAAGAAAAACCAATGGAACATGGAACAAATGGAACGTAACTTGAGGGACCCACTGAATAAAAGTGGGATCGGAATTTGATTTGCAAAGTCCCATTGTGGTAGCATTGCTTTGCAGTTGTCCATTGCAGATCTGTGTTCGGTGTGCAGTAGCCCTCTCTCTGTCGGCAGAGGCAAAGTCCCGGACTTGTTTTGGGGGCGCACCAGGGGAATGACTCGGGCGAAAAAATCACTCTTGACACGTTTTGTTTTTTTCAGTGCGGGACCTGCTGATGAATCACGTCAGTCCAGATGCGACGAACGAAGACGGGTTGACGGCTCTGCATCAGGTAAGCGAAGCAATCACTCGAACTTTTACCCGTCAAGGTGTACAACAAATTGGCTGCGATCGAGGCAAGGGACTTTACGAGGATCTATCAACATATGTTGGCACTTTTGTTAGCAAAGATCCTTTGTTTTGATGGCAGGCATTTAGTTCCAGTTCACTGCTTTTGCATGCAGAAATATGTAAACAAACAAGTCAATTGCGTGGTGAGACAGTCAATTTTAGTCAGGGTGAACAACAAAGTCTTCACACTGTCAAAACTGAACTTCCAGTCACTTCTTCACTTTGCAGCCCTCAAAATAGTCCCCTGTGAAGGCCAAACATTTGCGGCAGTGCTTGATCCATTGCTGGAAATATCAACGCCACTGGACAGCAGTCACAGCAGCAATCTCATCCTTGACAGCATCCTTCAAGGCTGCAACATTTGGGAAGGTCTTCCCACGCAATTGTCTCTTGAGAAGAGGAAACAAAAAAAAAGTCACAAGGAGACAGATCGGGGGAATAGGTAGGATGTTTGAGCTGTGGCCATTGCATGAACTCAAGGGTCCTCTGGACCACGTTGGCACAATGGGTGGGCGCATTGTCCATGTGTAAGTGATAGCCAGTCCTCTGCAGCCACACCCTAGAACCACACCTTGCTCACACAGAGTCATGCACACGAAGCAGCAGGTGGAGGAAAACCTCCTTGTTCACAGTTTGATTCTCAAAAAATTCAAAATGGACTAAACCCTTGGAGTCAAAGAAGGGGATGAACATGCATTTTTTTTCATGCTCATCTCCCTGCGCACCACTTGAGGATGTTCCTCTCCCTTGCCCAGCCAGGCCATGGTTTCCACTTTGCTCCCTGGATCATAGAGGTAAAACCAAGATTCGTCTGTAGTCAAAATCCAGTTGAGACCTCTTGGGCTGGCACCATAGACACTGATAAAATTGCTGCAAAACTCGATCCTTTTCTGTTTGTCTCTGTCCGTGAGCAGGTGGGGCACAAGTTTGGCAGCTTTCTTATCCAGTCCTAGGTCCTTGTGAAGGATGGTTGAGGCGGTTCTATATGAAATGGAAAGTTGGTTGGAGATTTGATGTATTCCCATCCGGCAGTTCTGAGTCACCAAGTTCTTGCACTGCTGGATTTTTGCTGGAGTTCTGGCCTTGCGTGGAGCTCTGGATCTCATGAAGTCACCTAATTTTTGACATCCTTGCACAAATTCCTTGTGCCATCTGAAGATGGAGTGCCTGGAATAACACTTGTCTTTGAACACAAACTTCATCCTCCTCATTGTTTCAGCAGCAGAAGACCGTTCTCGGAAGCAGAACCAAACACAGGCTCGCTACACTACCCAGGCAGGAAACAGCATTGAAATGGTTGCTTTCTTGGTCTCCATTTTTTGACAGTTCTATCTCAGAATGCAGAAGCACTTGTCACAAAGGACTGCACAGGAGAAATGCTGTCAATGGCCTTGGTGACTCAGCAATATTGACTACATTGCGCAACAAGTGCTGGGTCAAGTGGGGCTCCCGACGAACATGCTGAGTGCCAACATATGTATGTATGCTGAGTGCCAACATATGTTGATAGATCCTCGTACAACGAAAAGAAAGCGCACCAGCGTTTGGGCACACAACGACAAACAAAATGCCTCAAAGTGTTCCGCCGTTTGTAGCACGATGTCTCAAGGTTCGGAATGGCAACAGTTCTTATTGTTGGTGTGTGCTGTTGAGTTTGTCGCTTTCATGTGGCTGGGGCTGCGCTGAAGGCAACTGCCTCGCACGAGCTCGCACGACCGTGCAACTCGCCGATTTGAGAAAATACTGCAGAGCAGCAGATGAACGACTTTTGGACGGTGGGTGTGTTGCTTTCGAGAATGTGTACTCTTGAAAGTGAGTCAGGCACTGGGCAACGGAGACCGCGGTTCTGCTGCCATGGCTGGAGGAAATTTCTCCAGAACTTCATCTGATCTGTTTTAACTGTAACACTGCAGTGGTGGTTCCATTGAGCTCGAATCCCAGGAGGCTTCGTGGAAAGGGCCTTCGTTTGCAATCACATTTCGTTTCCCGAATGAGGCAGGCATGAATTGGAGTGACTGTTGACATCCATTTCCATCAGACTCACTGTGTTGCGTACAATTGATGTTCAGCAACACAGAATTCCTGGCGGTGACAAAGAAACGACCGAACTGATTTCCTTTAGTCTCTGCCAGCTAGTTAAATAAATTTCGAAGCTGCAACCAACTGAAGATCGACGTTCCCGTTGTTGCTGGTTTTCAAGCGCACACCAGCTTGGCGGTTTGAGCGCACTTGTTGCAATGGTTGTGATTTCTGCTGCAGTGTAGACATCTACGACTTTCTGTGTGGAAGTTAGGGAGGAGGACCCTGACAAGCTTTGTCCTATTTCGCTGTTTCTGTGTATTTCTGAAAATTTGGTCCAGAAAAAAAGAGAGGGAAAGGGAGAAAGGGGCTCCACACATACTTTTTTTTCGCGTGTGGTCCCGAAGGGTGTTACCACACGCTTAGTGTAATCACCATCAGTCTGTATGTACATGTCTGTATGTCAACATGTTGAGTTAGGGGGGGGGGGTAACTCAACATAGTGAAAATCAACCAGGGTCATTTTTAGGCCATTTTAAGCATTTTTGGTTTTTTGGTTATGTTGAGTCACCACCTCCCCCCCAAACTCAACATGGGTCATCACCAAAAAAAATTTTTTTCTTAAAAAGGGCTAAAAATGACTCTGGCAAATTTTTACCATGTGGAGTCCCCCCCAAACTCAACCTGGGCATCACCAAAAAAAATTTTTTTTTCCTTAAAATGGGCTAAAAAAGATTCTGGTAAAATTTCACCCTAACTCAACATGGCCCAAGACAACATCAAAATTTTCACTACAAAGTTGCATGGTGAAGTAGTCTTGTGACCCCCCATGCATGGGTGTGTCGAGTGGTCTGCAGGTTGTGTGGTTTGGCAGCCATCTTGGGTTTTGCACCAACTCAATGAGGCTCATAACTTGGGAATGCTTGCATGCACAATGTTGAAACTTGCGTGGTTATCTGGTCTTGTGGTCCCCCATGCACAGGTGTGTTGGGTGCTATGTAGGTCAAGCACATGCACTGTGTGGCATTGAGCAGATCAACTTCACTACAAGGACTGCAAATTGTGAACTTGAATGCCAACTGCATCCATGTTTCAGAAAAAGTGAAAAATTACCTATCAACAGAGAAGAAGGACATGACTGTGCTTTACACCATCCTGTGACATGGACTGACTGACTGTCATCTACAATAACATTTGCAGTCTGCCACCAAAATGGGGTGTGATTTGAAAGAATTATCACATTTGCTCCTGTGGTATTCTCTTCCTGTCTGAAATATGGTTGAGGCAAGACCAGGGACTTTTCCAGCTGGATGACTTCTATACATACAGGATGGACAGTACTATAAAGAAGGGACATCAGGGTAAGGTAATGTTTGTGTCCAAAAAGCTCAGAGTGCTGGAACATGCAAGTACACAAACAAACAACAGTGAGATCATGCTGTATATTGTGCAGTGGAAACATGTCCCCATGTGTGATTGGCATTTACAAACCTCCACAGGCATCCCAAACACACTTCCTCACTGACTTGGATAAAATAATATCCCCCCTGATGGGTACTAACCTTGTACTTTTGGGAGACTTCAACTTGCACTGTGCAAAAGAACCTAGACAGACATTTGCTGAAAAACTTTACCAGAACTATGGATTGAAACAACTCATCAACTCTCCAACCACTTTGGCAGGCACAACAATTGACCTTGTCTTCACCAATATAGACAGTGTCACTGCATAAGCTCTTACCACCACTTGGTCAATGCACAACCTATTGTCTATACAAGCTCCAATCTAACCACTTTGTAAGTATCATCTTACTCTCTTCACCTTGCCTATGTACAACAAAAAAAATCCTAATTCTGTCAACAAATAACACCAACTGAAAATATCCTAAAATTATGGTCACTTCCACGCATTCATCAACTGTGAATGTTTCTATGGACCACATGCTTTTTAGGCGTAGCCTTCTTGTTCGTGAATGGTTTGAAATAGCTCCCTGTTCATTTGTTACTGTTTGTGCAAAAAAGTACATAAGGCTGAATTGTTGGTTTGTTTCCAAGGTAGGGTGGGGTTGGGGGTCACAAACCAACAGCTTCCATTGGTTTTCATTTTTGCTCTGGTAAATAATCCTGGTCAAGAAAACCTATGATTGGATTTCCCAAATCTGCTCAAAACGGAACCACGTTCGTCCGAGGGAGTTTCAAACCAGTGTCATCAAAAACACGTTGGTTTTCAGTTCCATTTGGTCAAAATGTTGCTCTCGTACAGTTGTTCCCTGAACAAAACTCTATTTGAACTGGTTCAAGCCTATCGTATGTCTGCATTCGATTGATCTGCAACTGACAGCTCCAACAGACACGAAGGTCCTCATTTGACTGTTGTGTGCGGTTCGGGTCTCGGGAAAACCCTGCCTCACACTCGCCGCTGCTTGCGGCACCGTGGTTGGTTGCAGTCTTGGCTTGGCTAGACTGCCGCAGTAGAGTAAGACTCAAGTGTATGCTTTAAACATTTATTTACTCTTAAGTAAGAACTGTGTCTCAGCTCAAGCATGCAGGGCTGTTGTGTCCATGGCTTTTTTTATTGCAGTGCAAGGTGCTGGCCTGGTGCGCAGCTTTAGCCTCATACAGCTCTGCTGAAGTGGCTTCATCGGGTACTCAGTGCCTTGCCCAAAAGCTGGACTGCACGCGTGGGAAGAGCCAACTCTTCCACACGACATGACGGTTCCAGTCAAACTAGTTCGAGAGCCAGCACAGCCTGCGGGACAGAAACACGAAACTGGAACAAGCAGCAACTCCGTGCATATTTTTCTTCCAAAGGGCTGAGCCTCTGTGTCCTGAGACCTGGTTCATTCTCCAGCGGGTCTCGGCAAGCCGCCGATCCGAAGACGCTCCAAATTTGGTTTCTGGGGTTGAGGACAAACGTCTTCATCTTTGAAAATTTCTCCTGACACAAGTGAAAAATGTCTGCGCGTGTGACAAAAGAGGGCTTTGAGAGTAAGATGCTGATGCCCATGCACCTCTCACCTGAACGGGTTGCTGCCGTCACCCCTTCTTCCGTTCGTCGCGCAAGGCTTTGCTTGCCTGAACCAAAACGCAGTCGTGTTGCATCGTGTGTTTGTGTGTGTGAGTGAGAACCACATTCAAGTCGCATTAATTTCGACGACCTGTGTGTGTCTTTGTGTGAAAGAGACAGAGGTAGATCTGGGGATTGGAAGGTCGGAAAACACCGAAAAAGGTTTCATGTGAATGAACAGATAATTCGTGCGAAACCTCAGCCAACCATAGCGAATGATTTGAGTGGATTGCGATGAAAAGAAGGGCGCGCCCGAGACGAGGCACCGTGAGAGAACCAGACGGCGCAGTTCTTCGCGCTTGTGAACGAATCTGCCAGAGAAAGCAAGGCGCAAGAACACTGTCGACGTGACAGCGAAGTTCTGAGACATGAGGGAAAGTAGTGGATGTCGTTTTCATCTTTTTGCACAACACTTTTTCTCGCAATTCTGAACGGAACAACAGGGTATTTGAAAGTACGCAGCTGTGAGGGTGGAAGATTCTGATCAGGACAAACCGAAAAATTATCCTTGCACGAACGCGTCAGCAGAGTCTGCCAGGTTGCAGATGGCACCAACACCAAAATAAACTTGACTTTTGCAATTGATTTCCGTGTCGAAAGTGTCGTGAAGTGAACAGTGGCCAGGCGGGAACGATGTCTTGTCGCATGCGATCGTTCTGTCGCCGAGCTGGACTCTTGTCTGTTTGCCGTGCGAAGTCAGATCTGTTGGTTGTGGGTGTAAGAGTTACGAGTTGGGAGGAAGGAAGCTCGTTTCATTGGCGAGGTGCACAGCGGACGACGAGTGGCACACAGGAAAGCAGCAAACGAGTGCGAATGTTGACCTCGAGCTTTGCGGCTGCTTATTGGATGCATGGCTGGAAGATGAGAAAAGGAGCACAGTTCGGAACAGCACGAAAAGGAACACGATTCCGCAAACCAGCGACCATTTGTTCTGGTTTGGTCGTAACACCATACGAGATACAGGAGATGTGTGCAAATGCCACCACGGCTTCAACCAGACCTTGCTCTGCACCATCCTGTCGTTGCAAGAGCGGTCGTTTTCCTTTTTGAGGATAAAGAAAGCGAAACATGTACTCGTACCTTGTGGTTGCCGCTGAGGTCAGGCGCTTGTCTTTGCTGGCAAGTGTCAGCTGTTTGTCCATTTCAAGAGTTGATGTGTGATCTTCCTCAGTCGGTCCCAGAATTCCTTTTCGGGAGGATCAGATAGGAAAGAGTCAACAAACCCACAGTCACCTCGGACTCAAGATGCGAGTATCAACACCAAGTTCCACTTCACCAAAGTGAAAATAATCACCTGACATTTGTTGTTGAAAATGACATCTGGTCACAAAGTTGTCTTCAACATTCATGCACGGAATGACTCGGCGTTTTAAGAATCGAATCTAGTTCCCAGGTTGTTGCCAGCCGTCACCCTTGCGCACCGCTTGTCCATTCCAGGCACGAACCGGAAGTAATGCGAAGCGAAGGAACCAGGAAATTACTTCGCGTCGTCAGCTAGAGTCAGACTTAGTCGAGTCGGGCGTCAGGCTTTCCCAGAAGCCGTACAACGTGGCGCGGTGCGCGGGGGAAAACGCCAGACTGTGACCCCCTTCGGTGAGCTGACCTGGGGAACAGGCGCACTTGATGTTGCAGTGTCCTTCCTCATCTTGATCAGTCTGCTGTGTTACTCGTGCTCGTTCGCTCTCAATGATATGTGAGCACTATGTGAGATCCGATTCGACGTTTTAATGAATTTCGGGGCAAGTACAGGCTGTGAACAATTGCTAAGCTGACGTGATTGTTTGGCTTGGGTTGGCAGAACTCGCATAGTTTTTCACCAGGATGGCAACAGCGTCAAATGGCTGAAAGCGATTGTCGCGTTGTCTTTCACGATGCAGTAAATTCTGCGAAGTGTCTTGGGATGAACAATCTTTCTTCCGAGAGTAAAGCACAATCAACGGAATCTCGAAGCAAAGAGAATATCAGGAATCCAGACAAAGTCCTTTTACCCAGTTGATCAAAACGCAGTGCGATAGTTGTTTGTTAATAAAAGATGTGTGTTGGTAAGGGACATCAAAGGAACAGTGCACAGAGAAAAAACGTCTGTGTGGTTTCTTGTTCACAAACGCAGGCCAACATCGAACGCGCACTCACTCCAGGATGGCCTGACCTTCCGATAGGTCCAGAACACTTTGCAGTTCACAAGTTGCTGCCCCTGCACGCGTGTGGCACAAGTGGCAAAGTCTGAAAAAGAGGACAAAACCCAGTCACACCTAGTCAAAGTGCAAAGATCAATTGCAACAAGCTGCAAGAATCTGGCATGAAAGATTTGAACAGATGCGAGGGCCCGGTGTAACAGGACCAGAGCATGACCGCCTTGGACTGATGTACGACTGGTCATAGTGTAGTCCCAGATGAATTTTTAGGACCAAAGGCATTTGATCACTTTGAAGCTCTTTGGAGGGAGCAAATGTCTTCGAGGACAAATATCATACAGTGTCATGTTGTGTTGAGAGTACTTGTCCACCAAGAAGTGTGAAATACAGCAACAATTACAAGAACATTCCACTGTTTCCAAAGTGGTTGCCCTTGGACCACGTACTGACCCAGTGAGGCAGTTGTCTGGTCCTAAAAATTCATCTGGGACCACACTACGACATCAGTCCTAGGCGGTCATGCTCTGGTCCTGAGATTTCGCAGTGTGGTCGTGCTCTGGTCCTGGTCGTGCTCTGGTCCTGAAACACCGGACATCTTCATTGAAACCCATTGTGCCTCTGAAAATTTGGTGTCATCGTCACGCGCACTGATCGCTGAGGCGTCGCCGCGCTTTTTGAAATCATGCGTTGATAAGGTGTGCTTCTCAGGTGAAATACCGAGCGAGGAAAAGGCACACCTGGCCCACGTTTCTAAACTTCTCGAAATTTGGCACAGAAATTCGCCTCAGAAATCAAGGGTCTCGAGTTACCCCTCCCCCTCCGCAGAAACAACATTTGCATACGATCATGGATTCAATTGACAAGGGGCCATGTTGGCGGCTCGGCGCGTGTCTACACTGCTCAGTGTTCTGGTTGTCCCGGGTTGCCACAACAATGACAAGAGATGTCTGCATTTTTGTGAAGCCAGTCGCGATTGCCTGGAATTTGCACTATTTTTCCTCCTGTCAGGAAATACTGGGTGACAAAAGTGCAAAACTGCTTCAGAACATCTCACGAAGGCATTGTGCCCCATGCAGGTCGCAAATGCTCACAGAAGTGCGCCACGCATGCGTACGATGTTCTTCGATGACACAGGGGTGATCCACTTTGAACCTGTTCTCCAGTCAATTTTCATGTTGTACAGCCACATCTATTGCCACATCTTTTGCCACATCTTGGTTCATCTGTGAGGAAAGATCAGGCGAAATTGAGCAGGTCTGGAAGGCCTCTGGCATCCATTGTTTGGACGCGCACGCTCCTTGGTCCCCACTACGATGGTACGAGTAAGTACAGAAAGCACAGCAAAAGGAATACAGTTCGCCCAAAATGGTTGAGGCCAAGGGCTGTTCTGTTGATGTTCGACACTGCTGGAAACTTTGTAACAGTGGTGTCAATCACACTTTGTTGCCCTGAAGCAACCAGGTCACGTGGGCGGGTGTGCAGGTGTGTCACGCAGCGTCTGATTGAAAATCATTGAAGAGCCGGAGATAACTTTGGACCAGAGGGTTTGTCATTCAGTCTCACCGAGACGGCGGTTTTGAAGACGGAATGACGTTGTTGCTCATCTCCTGACCGCAGCTGTGAGAAGCTCCTTCAGTCTGCTTCGCGTCAAGTGGTCGCTGACAAGTTGATTGCCACTCAAACTGGCAATTTTGTCGCCTTGTTGAAGTGGTGTTCTCCGCCAGAACACCCTCCATCCTTCTGTGTAAATGGGGAAAAACGGTTCCATGGGACTCGAAAGTGGTGACCTGGTTCAGCAGCGATTTACTTCTGACCACTGTTTGTGCTTGTGGTGGGAAGGGGGTGATCTCCTGAGAAATTTCCAGCCGTAGTCTCTCCAGGGGAAGGGGGGTGATCAGTGCTGGAAAGTGCTTGGCAGTGGTCACTGTTGGTTCTTTGTGGTGTTGGTCAGCCCTGAGATAGAAAGAAGTGGTGTTGAGCAGTGTCATGGACTGGCCTGAGGTGTCACGCTTGCACCCAGGTGGTAGCAGCTGAAATGTCCATTCAGCGACTGATGAGCGTGATCTCGAAATCTGTGTTGCTTTGTATGGAAAGGGAAGGACGTGTCGCGGAAGGCTGGTAGACCTTATTTCTTGCAATGAATGATCGACAATGTAAAATTTCGCCACCAAAGAAAGGGGCCATGTTATGAAGTAGGGCAGTGAATTTTTTTGATGAAGGCGAAGCGACCTGATCTGTCACACACATCACGGCCACACAACGCGGATCTGTGGAAAAGGAAGCACAGTGTCGGAACAGTGACATTGATTAAAAATCTGAGCAACACTTCGTGCATCTTTCTGACTGCCTTCGCATGGCAGGGAACACCGCATTGATTCAACGCTTAAATTTCTCATTGACAAAAATTTGCCAAATTTCAAACAAAATCGTGGTCTCAAGAAAGGGTTGAGACTATTGGTACGTAGAGTCAGCTCACTTGAAAACAGGGTGGTTACCTTTCTCAACGAGTGACCACTCTCCTCCCCCCTTCTTCTGGTGAGACACAAAATTTCTTCTGGTCAAAATTTCTTCGCGATCATGCGTCGTCGTGGAAACTGGGAGTCGCTTTGCGTGAACAGAAAAAAATAGCTCTGGTTTTACTCCAGATTCATTTGCTTGTTTGGAGCTTTATTTCGATACTTTGTGTTTTCAGTGCTGCATCGACGACTGTGACGAGATGATGAAGCTCCTTGTGGAGTTCGGTGCGAACGTGAACGCACGCGACAGCGAGCTGTGGACGCCGCTGCACGCCGCCGCCACCTGCGGACACGTCCACCTCTGCAAGTACCTCATCGACAAGTACGTAGCTCCGCTGCTTTCCGTGGCTGCACCAAATGTGCCTGGAACTCAAGCTTGACCTGCCAAGTTTCAGGTGAAGTTTGACAGGTGTCGCAAAAGTGCTGTTCTAGTCTGACACAGATTTCTGCTTCATTGTACCCAGTTGATGCTGAAATTGCCTGTTTCAGTCGGATTAGTTGGGGACTCTTTTCGGTCTGTCTGTTGTCTGGAGAGAAGCGGTGCTCCTGAAGACATGCGAGTGTATTTTTGATTGGAGTTCACAGCCTGACTTCAACATTTACTGTTATTTGAAGAGCGGGATTGGATGTGACATGCTTGTGAATACACGGACGGTGTATTACCTCGACGTGTATTTGCGCAGACCTCTGAATAATTCTTCAGCCCGCTTTCCTGGCCATCGCCAAATATTGGATCTTGTTTCTCAAAATAAAAGTTGTTCCATTTTTGCACCTAAAATGATTTCCACTTGACTAACGTTAGTTGTTTCGAGTATTTACTCAAATTTACATATTAATATGACAATGCGGGCCGCTAACAGTCCTGAAAGTTGGTAATATTTGTTTGGCAAGCAAACAGAGGGAGATAATGAAGAATGCAAATTGCACGGATCTTTCGAAGGAGAGGGACTTCAAGATGTCAATCTCTCGCACCGCCAACTTTGAGGTCGTTGCAAGGCAACAAACATTCGGGGGCTTTCCCTTTCGAACACTGTCCAAAAGAAATGTCATAAATTAGGGAGTCTATCTGTAACAGTTCATGTGACCAGAACTGAGTTTCGTGGATTGTTGGTCAACTCTGAAGCACTTGTCTTGCTTGTAATTTTTGCACATGAATACGAACGAACGAACTTTTTTGCTGTGGACAAGAGAGTTCCGTTTGTCAAGAATCTCGTTCCGTTTGCCTCACGAACGTTCGCGTAGATTTGGGATGACAATTTTAATACCTTGGTGCCGGTGCCGAGTCCCCCCTTCGTGCTGCAGTCAGTCCTTTGTTCTTTTCTGGGGTGACGTCTTGTTGCTGTATTCTGCTCTTGTATCGACCCAGCCTGAGTGAAGCCTGTTTGCAAAACTACAGGACATTATTTTGCTTGGGTTTTGGTGGGAGAGGCGATTAGCGAAAGTCCCCCGACACTTGGGAAATGAGATTACGTTCTGACCACTTAGCAGAAGCCGCAAAGAAACTACCTATGTTGTGTCGGGCCCCATTCACTCGAGGCCGCCACAACTTCTTGTCTAAAAAAAGCGAAAGGCAAAATTGTGTGTTGTACCACCTTTTTTAAGCGTGTGGTCCCGAAGGGTGTTACCACACGCTTATTGTGATCACCATGAGTCTGTATGTGGACATGTTGAGTTAGGGGGGGGGGTAACTCAACATGGAGAAAATCAAGCAGGGTCATTTTTAGGTTATTTTAAACATTTTTGGTTTTGAGTATGTTGAGTTACCCCCCCCCCCCTAACTCAACATCACCCAAATTTATTTTTCTTAAAATGGGCTAAAAGTGATTCTGGCAAAATTTCACTATGTTGAGTTGCCCCCTTCAGTGGCCTGAACATCATCTGTGTCAGTGACCTCCACCAGCTG
>JAAUXT010107884.1_pt1 | contig 16067 bp, 8 predicted proteins | sample 7278171 | NCBI WGS metagenome assembly JAAUXT01 (sample SAMN14350112, study PRJNA611818) | marine sediment metagenome | isolation source: surface marine sediment (1.8m) | place: French Polynesia: Moorea | collected 2018-08 | reverse complement strand
TTATTTTCTCGCCTTTTTTGGGCAAAATTCAACAGCTAGGCTGTCAAAATGGATCATATTCAATGAACAACACTACTGTGATGTCGCCCCCACCAAATTTGAAGCCTCCACATGAATCTGTCACAAAAATTGACACTTCAATCATCACGCCCAAGTGACCCGGGTATCTGTGGACTTGCTTTACTTCCTTTGTAGATTTGTTATTCAGTTCTTTTGTTCCAAATTGGAAACATGACAGTTGTTGCATCAAGATACATACCTTGCCTCACTCGACAAATTGACAACTTGATGATTGTCATGAAGGAGAACGGAGATGGTTTGTGGTTGTGTCGTCAATACAACACAGAAACTTCTGAAACATCTCTTTGGTGCATACCTTTTGGTCTCGCGCAACAAGTCCCCATGTGGGGACTGAACAGTGACCTTGACCTGTTCTTATCACAAGCTGAACACATTTCTTAGCTTCTCAGGCGACAAACATTGTGAGTATGGGTATGTCCACAACGGTGTGATGGCTTCCTGGTACCCTTCCCCCCGCCCATTTGCGAAATTTCATGCATATATCTGGCGAAAATAACAATGGGAAAAATTGTAGAAAAAAGTTTTGAAAAAAATTTCATTTTTTTTTCAAAATTTGTGTTGGTGCCAGCATGACATGGGCTCTCAGAGACTAAACAGCACGGTGTGCTTTCCGCGACAAATGTCGTGCAAGGCATACTCGTTTTCCTGAGAGAGGATCTTGTCACCCTCCGCACAGACATGTCTCAACACTGGATACTGTTGTGCACAGGGGATCTATACTCCAACTCCAGGTCACTCACAGAAAGGGTTCGTTTCCCAGGGATCTTCTTTTGGGCACTTTTCCCAGGGTAGCTCAGCTCCCAAGCAAAAGGTCAATTTCTATCACTGCTGCACGTACAGTCCCTGCATCATGTCACCCAAGAGGAAGCTGTTGCAGTGTGGGTACTATGACAAACTCCACCCTCTTGTTTGGAGTGGGCAGGTCAGAACAACCCTCTCAGGTCACGTGGTTTGTGGTTGGAGTGCGTCACGCCTCAACATGGGTGACACAAACTTCAACCAGCGAGAGTGTGACACTGCAAGTTCCATGCATGATCAATTGAAAGAGATTAAACAAGCTGCAAAGAGGTTATCTCAGGCATCCATGTGGGTTCTGATTCAAACCAACACCCATGTCACAGGGAATTTCTATTGGTATCAATTTCCAGTGAAACATACTTTTCTGTTTTAGGTGGGGCTCCCAGATCCAACATTGCACTTTTTTCGACCATAAATGTTTTCCCACTCCCTACTCTTCTGTGGGACCCATTGGTGGTTTTTTGTGGCTTTGAAAACTGTTTTGTTTTTGGGAAAATGTGCAATGTGAGATGTCAGCAGATTGAATGGGGCTTTTAAAACAGTGCGTCACATGACACATCCATCAAAGCTTCATGCAGTCTTTTGGCAAGACCACAAAGGTCAGAAAAGTGTTTTCCCATTGCCATTGCAGCAAAGTCCATCTTCAAAATCTGTTTGCTACTGCTGCTGCTGCTGCTCCACTTCTTTGTCACAAAAACGAAGCAAGATAGAAACAGGTGCCTTGAGCTCTTTTGAGGTCAGTTTGGTCAGCTGCTGGCAAATTTCAAAAACATTGATAACATTGGAGTGTGGAGTTGGACAAAAATTGTGATGACTTTGAAGAAACATAACCAAATTGAACATCAATTCCAGCACAGAAAGGTATGTGCAAGTTCATTGTCAGCTGAGTAAAACTTGGGTGTTTTTTTGGAGTGCAAAGTTGCAGTGACATAAACCCATGAGTATCATTGTACTGAACTGTTATCACTGGGTGGTGGATATATACAAAAGGCATTCAATCTGAGGAAGCAAACACATGCATGTTCAGGAGAGTGTTTTGTGTTGTTGTCCATTCTTCTTCCCACACCAGTTGTGGGACAGTTGTTTTCTGGACTTGAACTTGCTTGCTCAATTGACATAAGTTTTATCCGGTCGTGAAAACATCAACAGAAATAAGTTCACCAAAGAGAGTTGTTCTGATTCACTGATGAGCAGTGTCATTTGCACAGAAGTGTTGTAGATTGTGTGTGAGATGAAGACTTTCTCTCTGTTGGTCCTTCAGGTCCAACTCACTGTTTCCCTGTCTCAGAACAGCCACTTTGATGAAGGACTCTCTCATTGGAACTGGTCTCATTCAGTTTTTTATCACTCTCCAAAACTGTGGATGAGTTACAACACCAAGAGACTAGAAATGGTCTGTCTTGATGTGCTGAGAAAGGCCAAGTTTTTGCGATCATATTTGTGGCACCTCCAGAAGTCACTGATTTTTCAAGGTGCACCTAACAGCCCACTGACAAACACTTGGAAGAAAACCTGCTATACTTACTTTTGCATGATTTTCAGCAAAAGCAAGGTGAAAAGCCCACTGGGCAACTTGCACATATTCTCCCCAGAAATAATTTTTCCCTCTCTGCATTCTTTCTCGAAAGATCGCGTTGTTCTAATTGTGTGGATGTTTCATTTGCATGCAAAACTCAGGGTCAGGTGTTATTTCCAAGAGACAGACATTCAAATGGTGTACAACAACTGTTCAAGGGGAAATGTGACCATTGTTGAACAGGGTGCAAGTGATCAAGCTTTGATTGCTGTGTTTTGTGGCAATCATGCTCCATTTACCATCTACAGTTTGGGAAGGAAGATTGACATGCAGCTGAGGTATTTTCACACACTGGTGTGCAAGCTAAAGCTATTCTTCATGGTACAAGATGTTGACCAGCTTGCAACAGTACTACAGTATTTTTTACCCTGCAATTTGTGCCAAATCCTCCAAATATGCACAAAATCTCAAACACTGTACACTTATCATCTTTACACCCACAAACACAGGCATGTGTGTGTAAGTTTAAAGCACCTGAACCTCCACTCTGTTGTGTTGCTTGATGGCCCAGGCTATGAGTCAGAAACTCTCAAACATAACTTCTATGGCGTGGTTTGCTTTTCTACATTCCAAGGATTAATTCAAGTTGTAAATCATGCCACAGATAGAATACAGTTCTTTTCATATCATGCCCAAAGTGTCACACACAAGCTGTGTCATTCTACTCAACGACCTGAGGCCAGATAACTCCTTCAGATACAGTTTCCCATGACTGACTGCAAGGATCAAAATCACACATTTTGTATCACTACATTGTTTGCCAATGATACATTGAACATAACAATAAAAAAGCTGAGCTTTAGTGGAATATCCACCTCATCCTGCACACATGGAGGGATGTCATTTTATGACACCTGAAGTCTTTTCTTGAACCCAACTCAGTTTGTGGCAGCAACAGAGGGAGTTCCACATTCAGAAACAAATACTTCAGCACATTTCCCGTTTATGTTGTTGTATATTCGTATGCCAAGTACAGCAATCTATCAGCTACAGTACTTGTAAAGAAAACCAAATGTAAAGCTGTGAAATTTGACTTGTGTCACTACATGCACCATTGTACCATGAACCCAAATTCATTGCCATGTGATAAAATAATCAATGCTCTGAATGATCAATCTGGTCTTCACTTCACACTTGGAACATCTGCCAGGTTCTCATGGAAAGATATACTGTTGTTATTTCATGGACATAAAGGCTCCTGTACTATCCTGCAAACTGGGAACCACTTGTTCAGTGAAGAGGGAGCATTTTTGGAGATGAGTATGGACAAATGTTCTCCACCTGATGTTCTTTTTATCTTGACTCCAGAAGGGAACGTAAAAACAGAACAAACACTGACAATTGACTTGTATGGGCAACTTTTCCAAATGCCTGGGTTTGTCAGGGAAACATTATACACTCTTGACAGGGTTGTTGTCACCATGTCCAGAGAAGTATCTTGCAAAGAAATGAGCAATTTTGTACCCTTCTCACCAAATGAACAGATCTTGAAGCTTGGGATCTTCAAGAAGGGTACACAGTTCTGCAAACTCAGCAGCACAGGTGGTGACACACCTTTGCGTCTATCAATATCTGCAACAACACCTTCTGTGCATGTGCTTCACACTTTGATCATTGAGCAGTACAGAAAGGCATCACTTCACTGGATGGACATTCACATTCAATACCAAGATGCCCCAAACCAAGGCCAAACATCCCATTTTCATCTCAGCCCTGGTATAAATGAACTATATCCCAGCTCTATCAAGTCCAGTGTGCTTGCCATTGGTTTGTGCCATTCTATCAGACAAGATTGCATGACACAAACCACACAAACACACCCAACGCCTATTTCTATTGAGTGGAACTCCACCAAGATTTATGACACATTGTGCTTCTCTGCAACATTTCAAAGTGTGGTGTCCTTGTCCTGTTCTCAACCCATTCAATATGTGTCACTGCCCTGGACAGCAAGAAGCATAACTGTCACTGTTCACTCAAGTGCTTCAATTACTTTGAGAAACAATCTGACATATCACTGGGTTTTTGACCAATCCGTAGCAGCATCAGAAAATGGGGAGTCAACATTTCTTGAAGACAAAACCAAGGGTTCAATTCCATTTGTAATAACATCACTCAACAATGCTTCATACTATATTTTCCATCGCGCTGCTGTTTTGCATCCCTTTTTGCATTTTGAAAATGGGCGGCTTGTCCATGAAAAGCAGAATCACCATTCCTGGGATTCTGCATCAGAATTGTGTGAGAAAATTGGAGGAAACTTGCCTGTGCTTCTGGATCAGAAAGACACAGAGGAGTTGGTGACATTATTCATACAGAGAGAAGTAGCCTGGGTGAGAGCAATGTACATTGGTCTGAAGGTAATGTTCCTCTTTGGTTGCGTCAGGAATCTATGCTGCAGCAAGCCCATTTTGATGCACATTTCTTGTTGTTGGATCTATTTTCTCAGCACTAATCAAGATATTTTGTTTTAGTTTCAGGAAGGCAAATGGGTGACCCAATGTCATATCAACTGTGGACCAATGTCCACCTGAGCAGCAAACAGTGGGGAACAAATCAAATCCATTACATGGGACTTGATTGTCATCTCACGATATTCGAAGAAGTCCATTCACACAAATTGAAAAGGAGAAAACAAACAAGTCTTTCATTTCTGGATCCATCAAGGAAAACAGTGATGAAGTGCACAATGATGCTGCTTGAAAACCTGGCATATCCAGAGTGGTTGTCTGTGAGATGTGATGAGAGAATTCTTATTGATCTTGTGTGTGTTGACAAACAACCAAATAATGACTCATCCAGGATAACCCAGTCCATACATGAGTGTCACAGTGTTGATTTCATTATGAAGTCTCAACATTGCTTTGGGATTGAAAAGGTTGTCATCACCACACCAATGACAGCTGCAGCCATCGGATTGAGGGTGAATTGGGATCATTATGTTTTTGAATCCATGACTGTAAAACAATTGGAATGTTTGTTTTCTGCTTTTGTTCAAAATGTTTCGCCCCTGATGTACATATCACCAGATATGGTCTTGTCTTTCTTGACATACAGCAGCTACTACAGCCAGTATAATTGTGTTCATTTTTCTTTGCACCACTCTGTTCTTACAAGACAAAATGGAACAATAAGGGGGTATCTCATGAACACTAAAAAAGCAGTAACTTTTCAAAAACTCTCATCTGGCAATTTGCTGTGGTGTAACAAAAGAAGCATGTTTGTGTCATCAATGTTTGTGCTTGATGGTGAAAATGACTGCAGTCAGTCACATGGTGATGATGAAGTCATGACACATTGCTCCTTCACAACCTGTGGGGGGATTGCAAGAGGAAACATTCAATGTTCCTCACTGTTTTTCTGGCACAGAAACCACAAACTATACAGTTACACTGGAACAAGACAAGATGTGATCCAAATCAATGACTCAGGATTTTTTCTGTGTTTTTGGAATAATGTGATTCCCCTTGGATCCAAAGATGATCTGGTGAATGATTGTGGCCCGGAAGTTGAGGACGAATCTTTTCTCTGGGCTCTTGCTGTCAATGGCACCACAGTTTCATGTTCAGATCCCAAACAGCTGCCATGCAAACCTAGGCATCCTGAATGTTTCAATTTATCAGACACTTGTGTTTACAGGCTTGATGCCAACCAATTCCTTGTACCTTGTAGAACAGGTGGTCACATGCAAAGTTGCATCCATTTTGAATGTAATATGAATTTTAAATGTCCTGGGTATTACTGCATCCCATTTGTATACATATGCAATGGAAAATGGGATTGTCCAAATGGATATGATGAAACATATCAACTTGTGTGTGGAAAAGAGAGACTTTGTACAAACATGTTCAAGTGCAAACAATCTCAATTGTGTGTGCATCAAAATGATGTGTGTGACAAAACAATAGATTGTCCATTGGGTGATGATGAATTTATGTGCAGTTTGTTCTTTGTGTCTTGTCCATTTCATTGTTGTTGTCTCAATTATGCCATTGACTGTTCACATGTCAGGCTCATCAATTTCCATTTCCACCTGGATCACTTCTTTCCCTATTTATCACTGCACATGCACAACACAGGGGCAGCTTCAGTTTCCTTCTTGGCTAAATGGCGTGAATTAGTCAATATCAACATATCAAACAACAACTTCAGGCAGATCTGTTCACACGTAAACCATTTCAGTCAGCTTGTTGTGTTTTTGGCCAACAACAACTCTGTTTCTGCACTCAATAACACTTGTTTCATGAACATCACAAAACATGTGGTTTCATTGAGTACAAACTGCATATCTACCATTCACAGAAATTCATTTGCAAACCTCCCCAGTATCTATCACATTGACTTGTCTGGCAACTCTCTCAAAGTGCTTTGTTCCCATTTATTTGCATATGTTCCATATGTAAAAATATTATATTTGCAGCACAACCAGTTGGAATACATTGAGGTTGATGCATTCCATGATTTGAATGTCCTTATACTGTTGGCTTCTGATGATTATCATGTGTGTTGTGTCAAACCTTCTGCAGCTTTGTGTCCTTCAGAAAAACCATGGCATTTCTCCTGTGAAGACCTGTTCCCTTATGATTCAAGGCTCATCACAACTTCTGTTGTTTGCAGCCTGGTTCTGGTTCTGAACATGGTTGCTTTAGGTTCAGCATTGCATCCAACTGACAGCAAATCAGGTGGTTACAACATCATTGTGTCTTTCATCAATGTGAATGACCTCCTGTGTGGGATATACTTCCTTGTTTTGCTCTGTGCTCATGCTCACTACATATCAGTATTTGTTGTGATTGAAAAGAATTGGAGAGGAAGTTATACATGCTTTACTGTATTCTTGATCTCATTTCTCTTTGGAATTTCATCACCTGTGTCACTCTTGCTGTTGTCTGTTTCCAGACTGATGGTAGTGTTGTATCCAATGGATTCACAGTTCAAAGAGAAGGCATTTGTGACTTCAGTCCTTGTGTTTGTCAGCTTTCCTCTGATTGGTTTGAGTGTTCTTGGAACTGTCCTTTACATTGCTGTGTACGCTGAAGTTCCTTTTGTTCTTTGCTTGTTCACCATTGATATTACTAAATCCATAATAATTACAGTTTTGGTTGTTGTGGTGTGTGTTGTTCAAATTATGAGCTGCATATCAATTTGCACAATACATTCTGCCCTTGTGCACACAATGGTCAAGACTCCAACTGAAAAACCTCTGCAAAGATCCAAACAGAGTTCTAGTGTTAGTATAATTGTGCAGCTGGTGGTGTTAACCTTATCTTGCATACTCTGTTGGATTCCATCAGACACAATTTTGATCTTGTCTGTGTGTCTCAACAACTATCCCCTTGACATGCTGATGTGGACATCTACTGTTGTGGTACCCTTTAACTCAGTTGTCAATCCTCTAGTGTTTATGACACTGAAATTAAGGAGCTGGGTCAGAAACAAACCAAAAACCATACCTTATTTTTCCTCAAGGAAATCTGATTTGTCCTCAACAAAGTGACCAGTATAAATTACATAAATTTGATGTGCTGTGAAAGCTGATGAACCCATTGTCCTCTTTGGAGCTCCCCCAGCAGCTCAAGCCAAATTCCTCTTGCAGTTCTTGTGATTGTGCAACGGAAAGAGGTTGATCAGTCGATCTCTGTTGATTTGTCCTCATAAATCATTCAACACAGTGACATCATGAGATGGTTATTGAGGGCAACACTGAATGATTGGTTTTACCTGTTTTTTCGTTTGAAATTTCATTTCACAGGCCTGCCTGAAGCAAGTCCTTTTGGTCAAAAAACCTGGCGACATTCAAACATTTTCATTTGATACAGAGCTTCTCAAGAAAACGCAAATGAAAAATTCCCTGCCCCAATGCAACGAATGATGTGGACATGGAAGAGGACATTTGTTTCGTTTTCTTTTCTCTGCTGTATCTGCAGTACTTTGTCTCATTGGCTTTGCCTTTGTGATACAGTACCACAGTGCTCTGTGTGTGAATCATTCTCATTAACACAATGCGAAGCGAGTTCTTTCGCTCATTATCAGTGTTTTCTTTACTGCAGCACAGCAATGCTTTCACATTTGTTCATTGTCAAAGACAATGCATCTCACAATGAAGCTCACAGGTTCTGTGCTTCTTTTGGATAGACTTCTTGTGACACATCAACTGGCACAAAAATATATCAGAAACCCAAACTTTTCACATGACACTTAGCCACCCTTCAGTGTTTGATTATCTCTTGTTCTGAGGGGGTGGCCAAAGTTTGTGAAGCTGAAATGGCAAATATTGTGGCCAAACCGTGTGCATCAATGTTGGGGAAAATATATACTTTAGTTGCTGGTGTTTCTTTTGCTGTAACAATGGGAGATGCAGAAACTGAAACAACAAGCAACAAAATACTGACAATTTCAAGGACATCACCAGCAGCATTCAACACAACAGGCACTGCAGGAGAGAGGAAGCATTGGATTTGTTACATTCGAGCTTTCTGTTTCTCTGTTACCAACAAAACTATTCATAAAGAATACACAAAGCAAACAAAGGGTATAGCTCTTGTTGACATGTTCAGCTTCATGATAGAGCACACAAAACTCCTCAAGAAGATTTCCACGGAAACTCACTTTGAGTCACGCAAAACTTCCAAACAAACAGCCTATGTGTCAGTATTGCCACCTGTGGGTCCACACAATGAGCCAGTAACAACAGAAAGCAACAGTGATGGGTTGTTGTCACAGCACCATGAGTGTCAAATGATGCTCATCTATGACCTGAGTCCAGATCTCCTTGGTTTTTCCATACCAGTGAAATTTGTGGAAGTAGCAATTGTAAACATAGGCACAAGACCATTGGGAAGATTCATCAGTGAGAGGATCAATGAGGTGTTGCCACATTATCTACACTTCTATTGCAAACAACACGCATTCAGGTTCTTCAGGAGGCTGTCAGTCACACACACTGACAAGCATGTGTTCTATGTTCACACATTCCTCAGGGTGAACATTTCTATTCTTGGGCTTCAAACAGCATCCCACAACTTGACAGAGTGTGAATTGGACCACATATCCATTGACAGTATTCTCCCTGTAAAAAACATCAGCTTCAAGTTCTGTGGGAAACACTCCAAAACAAATATCTTCCCCAACTCACCCAAAGTTCATGTGACAGAACTGTTTAAAATTCCGTTGAAGAGCAAAATATTTCAATTTGTGTATTCCATCCTGGAGCAGCAAAAAGTGGAAACTCTGCAACTTTCTTCCCAAATTTGCTGGCCAAATTGCTTTCCATTGCTCTCTTTGTTTTGGCATGTTGATGCCAGTACTTACTCAGAGTATCAGCTGAGGGTAAAACATTTCCAACATATAACAATTCTTGTCCCTGATTTTTTGTTTCCTTCCTTGAGGATTTGGGATGGTCCAGGCAAAAGATCAGAACTTGTCAGAACTCTATCAGTGTTTGGTTCAGAAAGAGTGTTTGAATCTTCCACATTTGCTGTGTTCATGACATATTATTCCAGTATAAAACACATTCAATCCAAGCTGAGGTTCACTCTGCAAAATCTGGGCTGCGTACCTCTGACAGTAAACAGACAGCACTCAGTATCACTTCCCAGTTCATTGAATGCTACACCAGAAAAGGCCACCTGTGTCTCCATGTCAACACCTGACAATGAATCATTGGAGATAAGATTTTCTGAATACCATTACACTGGGGAGATCAACACAGCACAGTGTGACTGGGCTGGAGCTTCAGTGTATAGCATGTTAACTGCTCACACTCACCAGTTCATCACAACTGAGTGTGTAAAAGTGCTGGAGAGTCACACATTTGAAGCTATTTGTACATGTAAAAATATTCAGTACACACCATACTCTCATGTGGTTGTGAAAAGGAAAACAAACAGAGAGTTTGCATTCCCTGGAGTTAAGGAGTCCAAAATTGTGTATTCTTCCTCAGACACAACAAAAGTAGTCTGGTATTCTTTCCCAGAATTTGGAAAATTTTCAGTGCAGATGTCTTTCTCAACCACAATGTGCAAAATTGTTACCCTTGATGCTGGTAAATTCACAAAAATGCCAGGACACCCTTCCAGGTGTTCTACTTATTTTCCTGTTGATACTTGTCACATTCTACAGGTTTTGGAATGGCCACACAGAACAAGGAGTGATTGTTCAAATGGAATTGAAATTTTGGTGGGCAAAAAGAACCAAACAAACAATCTACTGTCTCTCAGTGGAGTTGGATTCATAGAAGGTAAATGCTGCCGAAGTGTGTTTTGATCTTGCTGATGTCTTCAAAATTGACATCTGAACCTATTTTCCTCTCTGTTTTGAAGTCTGTTCCATTCAGGACAGTGAAGATGCAAAGACCTGGTTCATGTTCTTCCACATTCAGGCCATACTGAAGGAGACTTTGCAAATGATGTCAGTGTGACATTAAAATGTGACCAGCTGTTTCCTGGGGGAAGACATGTGAATTGTTTCACACAAGGTGTCAGCAGATTCAGCCTTGCTCCATTTTATTTTAAAGGAAAAAGAAGCATCTTCAGTGGCTCACATTTTTATTTCCAGTACTCTCAGGGCACACCTATGAGGACCAACTTCTTGCTGCACATTACCACTTTCAAGTTTTCTCTCCATGACTGGATGACACTGAAATTACAATCAACTGACTTCAAACAGAGACAACTTTCATCATTTGAATCCAGATACCTTGGGCGAATGCTGTCACACGCAGATTTGCAACACCAGTCTGACTTTCTGGGGCTGAGAAATACATACAAATCCATGTGTCAGCTGAAACGTTTTGCAGGGTGTAAGTTTCTGACTTTCTCACTGGCAATGGAAAGTCAAGTTCAGGCTCAGGTGAGGCACCATTTTGCTACCAGATACTATTTGGGAGTTTTGGTGAAGTATTCACAAGCTCAAATCTGTTTTCAGGTTATAGGGCAGATAAAACTGCAGTCAAACTTGATACACTGGAAGGACATTGACCAGCATGAAAGCATTTGCTTTCTTCTCACACCACACTCACCAACATTCATCTTGTCACGCAAGTCATGCTACTATTCAGGAGTTTCATTTCTGTCTGCTCATTTTGAGGATTTTGTGGGGAATTTTTCCCTGAAGTGGTTGTGGCTGTGCCACATTGCAGATCACTACTTTGCCTCCAGAGAGATGTTTTGTGAGCAGGGTGATTGTCAAAATAGTTCCTTTGCAAACTTCAAACAAAACCAATTGTGCATAAATCTTACAGCAGAGAAAAACAAAACCAGATCCACCACCAATGTGTCTGGAGCCTATCACCTGTGGAGTAACTATGACTTGGTGGTCATCAGGCCACCTTCACTCTCACAGACATGGACTTGGATTGAGGCTTCCCAAATATGTGAACAGTCTGGAGGACATTTGGCTGTGTTGAACAGCAGAGAAGACACCAGGAACTTTGCCACTCTTGTTCTGAGCACTGCCATTTACTTGCAACCAGATACCATTCCAATGGGACTTCTGCCTGGGGTAAGATTTGAATGTGTGCCATTACAGTGCCAGAAAACTTCAGCTTTTTGGGGTGCAGAATGAGCTGCCAGAACAAAACACCTGAGGCCATTGTGTGACAATTTCTGTGGTCAGGTGTGAAGTGTGGTGTGAAGATGTGAGTCTGTTTGTTGTGCTCTGTTAAGTCCTAAATTTAGCCTGAGGTGCCAACATGACAAGGTAGAACATATTCAGATTTCTTGGTGCCAAAAGTGCAAAATGGGAAATTCAAAATTTGTTCACAAAAGGTGGAGTGTTGTTTCATAGAAGATGTCCATTGACGACTGTCAGTAGACGGAGGGTCTTTTACAAGAAGTGTGTGTGTGTGTGTGTGTGTGCGTGTGTGTGTGTGTGTGCGTGTGTGTGTGTGAGTGTGTGGTCTGTTGCTGTGAGGAATTATTTCCCTGTTCTTTAGTTTGGTGAAATTGCAATGTGGGGTTTGGAGGTTGAAGGAAAAAGTCTGCCCACCCATGTGAGGTCTGAGCAGATATGTTTGCAGACAATGTCCATGGCAGCATTTATGTGGAGGTGAGGGTTTTGGGGACAACATGTGTCTTAACATTTGGGGGTCTGCGACGACCATTTTACTTCACAAGCAATGTTTTCTGAGATATGACCCTTTCCATTGTTCTGGCAGCCGATAGCGGCTGAAGGGATTTTTAAATTTGTTCTAATCAGCACACATTCCCTGGACCTATTGAATATCAAGGGCTGTTTGTTGAGAGGCACTTCCTGTTGTCTGGAGCTTTACTAATCTGGTTTCAGACACAAAATTCCACAATGAAATATAGAATGTGTCACTTCTTCTTGTTTTCAAATTTCAAAAACATGTTTTCAGAAGTCCAAGTGGAAAAACAAAGACCCAGTCAGTTTCCAAGGCTGGGGGAGGAGTAACACATTTGCCTACAAGGTATCAAGGGAAAAACAAGACATTTCCAAACACTGCCTCAAGAAATCTGATGATGAGCTTTCCTCATGTGGAATGAACAAGACCTATTGTTGTGCTGCCCTCCTACTGTACAACTTTGCTGATTTGAAGTGGCAACATGTTTCCTGCAGGAAGTCTCAGTTCAAGATTGTTCCCTGCATGATTCCTAAAGAGAAACACACAGTGTCACAGGAAACAGAATCACAGCCACCTCCAGCAGAGTGTGACAGGAAGAACATCTTTCATAGCAACTGGTGCTTTCATTTCAAGTGGCAAAAGCAATCAGAAATTCATAAGTGTTTTCATGAAATCACTATTTTCCAACACCTATTTGCTGCTGTGGCCACAATCAGATTCCTTCCAATTTTTAACAGCTTGGAGAGCATTGTGGAGGCTGTGAGACATTTCAATGTTTTCACTTACAAGATGCTCGAAGTCACTGGCCCAGACAATGAGGCAGTTTGCATTTATCCATCCCTTCCTCAGAATGAAAGCCTGACAGGAAATATTTTTCTCTGTGGTGAATCAACCTACATTTCAGCACAGTATGCTTGTGATGCTGTTTCTGACTGTCCAGGAAAACTGGTTGATGATGAAGTTTACTGTGAGTGCAAGTTTGGTCAGACAACCTCCACGCAGCACAGTCCTTGCACAAGTGATATTCAGAAGCCTTCAGTTTGCTCTCCTCTATATTACCAAACACATACTCACAAATGCTTGGTCTATGTCTTTGAGGAGCCAGAAGTGATTCATGAGAAAACTCGTAATGTCACCAAGAACAGTCTGAACTCTTCACTGGACAAGAACAAAATATTTAACAACACTAACAAAAGCCAGATGACGGAATACCTCTCCTGTTCCAAGAAATACCAGTTACCTTGTAGTGGAGAGAAAGATGTCTGTTTCAATGTCACACAAATCTGCACTTTCACTCTGGATGGAGTTGGCAAAGTATCACCCTGCAAAATGGGTGATCATATTCAAGAGTGTGCAGACTTCAAGTGCAATATGATGTTCAAATGTCCTTTCTATTATTGCATACACTGGAAATATGTTTGTGATGGAAAATGGGATTGTCCCATTGGATCAGATGAATCATCAATACATAAGTGCGGAGAAACTAGACCCTGTTCCTTGTTGTTCAAATGCAGAAGGCACCAAGTCTGCATTCACATTGACAAAGTATGCAACAACCAAAAAGACTGCCCATTAGGGGATGATGAGGCACTTTGTGCATTGAAAACTACCATTTGCCCCAACATGTGTAAATGTTTAACATTTGCAGTGCATTGTACAACAGTAAATATTACTCAGAGCTTTGTGAACACAATGTCAGAGTTTAGAATATTCTCATATGAACATTCATTGACATCTTTTGTGCTTGTCACCACAAGAGGCATGGTGAGTCTTGTTATCAGACACACATATATTCAAAGCTTTTGCAAGTCAATTGGAACAGGAAGCAGATTAAAGTTGCTGGATGTGCAATTTAGTAGCATATTTCTTCTCAGTGGAGATTGCTTCAAGGGATTAAGAGCAGTTAGTTACATAAGATTGAGCAGAGCAAGAATAATAGTCGTCTCCAGGTTTGCTTTCCACAATCTGATCAAACTGAAATACCTGAATATTTCAAACAACCCTTTGAAAGTTGTGAAACAAAATTTCTTGTCCAAGCTACCAACCCTGAAACTTTTATCCATTGTCAACATCAGCTTCCAAAGACAACAAATATATAAGAGTTTGGAGAATATACCGTTTCAGTATTTGGAAACTAAAGAGTACCTGTTTTGCTGTCAAAAGAAAAACGTTGCTCAGTGTTCAACAGAGCTTCCCTGGTTTGTGTCTTGCACTGATTTGCTGATCAATTATGGCATAAAAGTTGCTTGCTGGATCATTTCATCCATAACTGTTCTGTCAAATGTCACTTGCATTACATTATACACTTTTGTCTACAGAAAGGAACTGAATAAGTCATTAACAAAGGCATCAACCAACAATTTGATGGTCATTGCAATAAATATTGTGGATACTATTTGTTCACTACCTTTGATTATTCTGTGGATTGAAGATATTTTGTATGAAGGGATTTATGTCATGAATGACCAGCGATGGAAATCGAGCTCAACCTGTTATTCTGTATCTGGTTTGTTTCTGCTCTTCAATTACCTGTCTCCAGTTTTACTGGGTCTCCTGGCCTTTTCCAGATTGAGTATTGTTCAGCACCCTGTGGAATCTAAGTTCAAGGAAACATCCTTTGTCAAGAAAATTTTAATCACAACAATTTGTACTTTCATTTTCCTTGCAACTCTGTTCACAATAATTGAATGGGCAATCAATGTGTTTGTTCAGCATTCTAGCATTCCACTCAGTGTATGTTCTCCCTTTGTTGACCCTGGAAACAAACTCTGGATGATAAAAATTTTTACATGGACAGTTGCTATTTTTCAAAATGTTTTCATTGTGGGGATTTTGGTAATTTACATACTGCTGGTCAGATCTCTGGAAGCTTCCCAGGAAAAGTTGAAAGATTCTGTGTCCAAACAACATACCAACAAAATGCTCATTGCTCAGATATTTATTGTTTCCAGTTCAAACATAATCAGCTGGTTTCCTTGTTCCATAATCTTTTTGGTTTCCATGTTTCTACAGCAGTACCCGATCAGAATGATGGTTTGGATAATTGTGTCAGTGAACCCCATGAATTCAATTGTCAACCCATTAGTTTTCCTCTTCATGATTTGCAGAAAGATTTTCTCCTGAAAAAATGCACCAATGGCACTTTGCTCCAGGCTGGTGGCGGCAACAGCTTTCTTTCCTTTTTTCCGTGATTGAATGCTGCCACCTTTTGAACAGAATTTCTCCTTCTTCGAACGACAGTTTCCAGTCTCAACAACAGATAGGTTAAGCAGCGACGTGCGTGAGTCACCCGTGACGCCGCGTCGCGTCGAATTTGCCACGCACGAGCACGGCGACGTTATGTCTCACAAGTTGATTAAGTGCAGTGGCAAATTCGGCATACGTGCTAACATCTGTGTGCAAAAAACCACGCGGCACCAACCGGAAATATCTGTGTCGTCTGCGCACAAGGTTTTCGGGGTAAGTTTTGAAAATTAATAATCTTTGCAGGTACTTCAATGCAAGTTGCAAACAATTGTGACAAAGTAA
>JAAUXT010130626.1_pt1 | contig 16068 bp, 13 predicted proteins | sample 7278171 | NCBI WGS metagenome assembly JAAUXT01 (sample SAMN14350112, study PRJNA611818) | marine sediment metagenome | isolation source: surface marine sediment (1.8m) | place: French Polynesia: Moorea | collected 2018-08 | reverse complement strand
TGGTGATTACACTAAGCGTGTGGTAACACCCTTCGGGACCACATGCTTAAAAAGACAGGCAGTGATTTTGGAACAGGGCAGGCTGGGATGATGACCGGAGATGCTGGTTGATTTCACGGCCCTCAGCAGGTCTGACGAAGGCGTGAATTTTACCTCAAACTGCCGGAAGGCGTATGGCATGAGTTCGGGTTGGTGGATTCATGACTTTGACAGAATCACCATTGATCAACGACAAACACCCCGACGACGACGTTCATCCATCGGGAGAATATCAGCAACTTAGCTATTCGATTGCAACGATCGCTGTTCAGTCCACGCTTTGGCAAAGTGGACGTACCAGTACATACGAGCCTCGTGGCGCTTGCAGTCAGACCGACACACAAAGCCTTTTGCTGTTGTGAACAGCCCAGAACACGAACAAGAAGTGGTTGCAGCGGTAGTGGACTGACGCAACAGAGGCATGTAGTTGTTGCTGGAGTCATACTTCGTACACACCACGAGATCATAGTCCTGGTGCGTTCCTCAACATGACTGCTTTCATACATGTACTGTGTGTTTCATGCGTTGCGTCCATGTTCCAAGACAAGTCACGCAAGGAGGACTGCAACGCCTCGTCAACGCGACGCCCATTCACAGAGACAACGCACAGCGTTGGAGACTTCCACGGCCACATGCTCAACAGCTGATTGCAGCTTTACTTTTCTTCCAACACATGCGCGTACATGTTTCAACAACTGCCTCATCCGTCGTTCAATTTGGGACAAAGTCCAGTGAGGAAACGTGGAACGTCTGCCATCTCTATCAGACTGACAAAGTGTCTTCAGGCATTGCAAGTTCTCTTCAACTTCCAAGACGACCAACTGTTTCCGCTGTGCTCCCACAACGCACCTGTCCCACCACCAGAAGCAAGTCAACAAATTTGGGCCACATGCCTGGTGGTGTATTCATGTTCAGACAACTGTTCTGTCACCACCAGAATTTGTCCGCACGCAACGCAAAGACTGTCACCAATATCCTCTTGATGGATTAGATTAACAACGGGAAAAAATCAATCGGCACAGATATGGATCATTCATTCAGTTCACAACGTAGAAAGTTTGCGTCCACAATCAGTCTGGATTCTGAAAAACTTGTGTCGACGTTGATCAGTAAATCAATGAAAATGTTGCCTTTTGGTATGAAAGTATCGAATTGTGCTCGTACCTGTAGTTCTTTGCTCAGACAACAGACGACCGAAACACACTGCATGGAACTGGATCCAGGCTCGGTCACCATTGTGACTGTCGCTGTCTCTGTGTCTTTATGAGATGCAACTGGCAGGGAGGTGAATTTCCACTTGTGCATCCCCAGAATTCGTTCTTCAATGCAACACAAAGTTTCAGGCCACACACAAACCCATGATCCGGAGACAGAGAACCAGGTGGATTAAAAATCCAATACACGCCCTGATCTTCAAACAACGTATATCCTGCCAAAGTGTGTCAAAATTGGCAACCCTACTCCACCTTGAGGGTTGGACACACCAACCAAATCCTAGATCTCGTACCTCCAGTGGTCTGGGCCCAGGGCAGGGCCCCGTGACACTAAAAAATTCGCTGTCCCCTGTTTGCACACCACAACCACAAACCATGTGTTTTGCATTCCGTTTCTTGCTGAGACCGAGATCAACCCTCCAAGCCTGTTTCTATTTCCCCCCAAAATCCACCCAACTGTGAGGATTTCTAAGCCTGACAACACATGTCAGTGGAGAATTTTAGCACATTCGCCAGGTCCTCCGTCCACTCATCTTTGCTCAGCACCGTGGAAAACTCAAAACACGGAACAAACATGCAGTCTGTTCCGCATCACCAGAGTTTGCTGTTTTCAAGGGAATATGAGCACAAACGGTTGGGCGAAGTGGACCCAAAGAGGCCATAGTTCAGAGAATACAAGCTTTCCTGCTTTTGAAAATAAAGTTGCCCGAATTACACTCAAAGGTTGCTGTGCAGCTTCAGGTTATTTCCCAAATTTACAGATATTACTGTGGTAATTTGAATTTTTGTTGCCCTTGACATGCTCCAAACAAGTTCGAATAATTTCCAAAGGCACCACAGCAAGCTTGTCTCAAAACGGACGAAAAAGTTGGAAAATGACTTGAACAAGCAACAAGTGCAATCTGAGGGACCTTCAGTGTGAATTTGGAGTGTTGAGGGATATTTTGAGTTTCTGCCGTTCATCAGATCCCACTCAAATTTGATCAACGTTTGTTTCAGATAGAGCGTTTTCAGCATAAAATGACCACAACATTCCCACACACAGTCTCCACGAGACTGGAATGATTCTGAGAATTTTAGTTGACCTTCAGGACCAATTTTTGACCCCAGTAACTGAATTGGGGCGAACAATTCAAAACTTAGAAACTTTTGATGCACCGAAATTATCCAGGACACAGCCGACCACCTTAGTCTATACCTTCTGATCCGATGCTAGTAATAAGGGCGCGGAAAGAACCCTGGAAAAGACGCAATCAGACAGGTACACTGAGTCTGACATTCTCCAGGGCTCCACAACACTCATTGTGACAATTTTTTGGTGGGAAGGAAAACAGGAATACCGTTTCCAGCTGCATTTATCTCTCTGTGTCTCTATCTGTGTCCCTCTCAGAGAAAAAATACAAATCATTCAACTTGGGTGTTGGGTCACCTTTGAGCCAGGAGAAATGAGTAGCAGCAACCAATTTGCACTCCTGTCACCATCACTTGGGGGAAAAAGTTTCACCTCGCACGTGCACGTGTTCTGGTGCGCACGTCGATGTCGTTTCATAAATGGCGATTTCTGTCAGATTCTTCAGCAAACAACTTCCACCGACACTTCCACCGAAGACCAACACCGCGGCAATCAAATTGATTCGTTGGCTGTGAAGTCACTCTTGTGAGGAATAATTCAATATGTTCAAGTCTCTTTGCAAGGTTTCTCTTTTGTTTGCAAACATGCAGTTTTCTTTATACAACAGCAGATCGTTAAGTGTAAGGATACAACGCAAGTACACATTTGCGCACTTGTCTTCTTCGCTGACAAGTCTGAGGAAGTTCGAGAAGCATATTTTTCTCAAAGTAAGCCCTTTGGCCACTATCTGCACCAAAAGGTGCAGATGTCTGACCTCTCACAACTTGAGGCGGAAGGGGCTTCGTGAGCTTCAACAGAATCCATTTATTCCTGAAAAACAGAACAAGTCACAAGTACCCCGTTTTGAAGCCAGTCTCGATGTCTGCGCCACAGATCTTAATTGTTGATACAAAACGTGAATACTTTGGACGAGGTCCACAGTCCAGAAACCATTACTTCACGCGGCTGTGTAACACAGCGAGCATTGTGCTTCTGAAGTTGAAGCCCAACAATGTCAGTTGGCTTCAGCGCGACACCAGATCCCCGCCATGCATGTGGTGTGAGACACAGAGGTCGAAGAACGGAGAAGGTGTCATCTGATGTTGGGAGACGGCTGTTGCTGAACCGAACACTCTATTCACGTGGCTATCCAGGTTTCTGGGGTCACAAAGATTATAGAACTGGACACACAGAATCTCCCGTACCAAACTTGAGAATGGATATGTGCACATGTGCAGTGAGATACAGTCTTCCTTCAGGAGCAGATCCAGAATTTAGTCAGTCGGCCCACGAAGAACCCCTGCGAGAATGATACGATCAGCAACAAGGTACACTGAAAAATAGCTCGCATTCCCAGAAGTTTGAGGAGCAGAGGGTTCTCTCTGGATCCACCCCTGTCTTGCCGCATGTCTCCACCTACTTCACGGTCTCCAGCCTGCAGGAAACTCAATGAGAACCATCTTTCTTGTCAAAGCCCGGTGTTGTCGTGACCAAATGTCGACATCATGCGCAAAGCTTCAGTATCATGATGCGCGGAAAGTGATCCCAAAGATACATTGCGTCATGCAGGCATTGCAGGCCCTTAACAGAATCACGCGGGGAATCATTTCAATTTCCTGAAGAATGTTGAGGCAAATTACGGTAAACGGGGCTTCCCACGCAATCAAATTTCCACTACTAATTTCGACAATTTGTCTGAGAAGCAAATACAATTTTACACGATTCGATCAGTAGAAATAACGACAAGGTTTCGTCAAAGATATCCGCGGAACAGTGCGACAATGAACTCAACGTGGAACACCACATCATTTCTGTGTCCATTTTGGCTGATCCTTGCAGGATTCTTGTGTGCACCTCAATTCAGTTGTCAATTATTCGACAAAATGATTGAAAGCTACATTTTGCTGTCAACCTCTCTTTTTGTCTGAAGTGACCCAGACAAAGCAGCCCAGTTCTGTGATGGACTTTCAGGTCAAAATATCCCACAGTTACGGTGTTTTCAGATACACTGAGTGATTGGCAATTGTTTGTTGTCATGCAACACATCTTGTTGCCCAACAAGGGGACTTGTACGTCTGTTGCTGGTTGTGACCACAGGCCCCAAAGCAGCGAACCTCTCGGGATTTAGATCACACCAGCAGGAGATACTCAGTTGCAACAAAACTGAAACACACAACCCGTAATTTTCTTCTGTGATGAGTTGATTTTGTGTGCACTGACTTCCGACACAAAATATCCACAGTGCTTTTTACGGGTAGAAATCAAATTCTGTTTCCGTCTGATATTCGTTTGCACTGTGATTCAGGTTCTAATCTGCTCATATCCCCCTTTTAGCTACGTCGCTAAGACAAAGCAATCCGCTTGCGACACGACAACGGAAATTCTCTGATCCACGCGACCAATGCAATCAAAGCCGGTGTAAACGTTAGCAACTCATATCCTGTCGGCAGAACGGGACACACAGACCGAGGTTTCATCTGTGCGTGGACGAGCACAGCTTGACTGCATTCCACACAGAAATGAAAGAACGTGGCAAGTTCAAACGTCATCACTTTGTAGACACTTCACAACTGCACTCGAGAACATTTGAAGATTGGTAGTGACACACCAGCGCACTAAAGAGCCAAAACACACTGTCAGGAGCAACCTGAGTTCTGGCCAGAAGATTGAAAATCTTGTCTCTTTATGGCTTCACGTGTTTGCACGCCTCACCGAAAAGAATCGTCACAAACTGGACCCAGACAGCAAATGAACGTATCTCTGCGTTTGCGGAACGACTCGAACATGGTTACAACACCTGGAGGGAGTATTTGGATGTAGCAGACAGATTTCGTTCAGGACAAGCACGAAATGCTGAGCAAGATATCGAACAGGCCCCCCCCCCCCTTGGTGTACCAACACAAGGCTCTGCCTGACTGACTTGTGCCAAAAGTCAGCAGAAAAGTGTTGGCCGTCCATCGTCCACGTTCAGACACTCCTCATGGGAGGTGGATAAATCTCGTGGTCATGCAAGCACGTGGTGGCTGTTCACTCTGTGACACAAGCACAGCACTGTATGTGTGCGTGGGAATGCCACAACTCCCGCACATGCTGGTGCGCAACAGAATCTCGGATCTCCGAGGGGCTTTCTGCTTGTTAAGTCTGCAATCCTGAAGCCAAGTCTGCACCAGATGGGTCTTCTTTGACACGATCTGAAAATCTTGCGCCACTTTCAACCTGACAACCCGAAACCTACCACACCGAATCGCTTGTTTGAATTTATTGTTGTTGGTAACAGGAAGCCTAATAGGTAATCACTTAATGGAAGCAGAATGACGGATCAGATGTCTTGAAACCTTCTTACACCAGTGATGTTGGCTTTGTGCGATCATCAAACAGATGTGCAAGTTCGACACATCTGCAGCAAGTGCAACAAAGGTTGAGGACTGCGCAGCTCCGTACATTCTCCAACAAGAGACCATTGCTCCTGCACTTTCTTTGTCGAAATATTTGTGTCATGCCCCTTCCCCAGGCCGGCCTGGACACCAAACACACAACAAGAACACCCAGAAAGCGCTCGGTCCCACGCGAGGAACCGTCCAGAGCAGCACAGGTACCTGGGTGAGACCCAACTTGAAGCAACTACCTGAAAAGGGGAGATATTCGGGAGGGGGGGGGGGAAAGAGTTCCAGTAGTGCATCAGTCCGGCAGTAGCAATAGCTTAAGTCCCAGTGTGAGACCCAACCTCTTGTTACTGCCTCAACCCCTCCTCGTGCCAGCACAGACACAGTGGTGATTGCACAAAGTGAGCGGAATGCGAAACCCGCGCACTTAAAACCCCCGCAAATCTCATTGGGTGGGGTCGGGGTCCTCCGAGACTCGGGAGATTCTAGGTACTCCCAGGTGACGGAGCGTCCCGGTCCTTTGTGATGCTTTCAGCGAAGCTTCGAGTCATCTGCTCAGACTCACACCCACACACAGCAAGATTTTTCACCAACGTCATCAAATATACAACAAACTTTGCACGCAGTACACATCCATTGTCAGATTTCACTGGCACACTGGCATTCAATAATGCATCAAGTTTTACTTAAATTTCCGTCAGTCACAGGAATTAAGACGCTTGAAGCAGAACCACGAAAACACACCAATGCGAAAAGTCGGTGCTTTTCACTGCATTCGTGGGGGTGATCTCGTTTGCTCGCGCTCGTTGTTGTTGCTCATGCAGACACTCCTGAGTTGGCGTGTGAGCGAGTTGGCGCGACATGCGCGCATCGCCACACCGACTTCACTTTGAGCTTTTTCAAATCGACAAAGCAAAACAAAGAGCAAAATGCTGGTGCAGAGCAGCAATGAAACCCAAGCAGGAAGCAGGCAGGTGCAGCAGCCAACCTGAACCTGCAGTTCAAATGTACCAACCAAGACGACGATGGGACGAGGGACGAGCGAGCGCCACCGCACATCTCGAGATGAGAAACGCATCCTGGATACGCGGAACATCATTACAACTGTTTCCACCTGCGCACCGACTCCCGGGTTTGTCGCTCTGTGGCGGCACGTGGGCGGGAAAAAGCAGCACGCTGAGGTGTCTGCAGGTTCAAGGTTACAAATGGGGAACGCCTGTACCGTGTGAACGAAATGAAAAATGTCCATTATCATCTCCCCGTCTCCCTTCAGGACAGCTACGTGCGACAACTGGAAACAAAAGAATGATGATTTATTCATTTCCTAATGACTATCAATCTGGGAGAAAGCACTTCCAAAGGTAAATTTGCTGATGAAGCTAAGAAATTGTTTATTGACAGACGTTTATTTCACCACGTTCTGCGCGGAATAAGAAGCCGTTTCGTCATGTTTGGCAAACACGTTTTCACATGAGGCGCTGAAAAGTTGCTAATCTTTCATCTGGCGCTTGAATGGAGCTTCAGTGTAAACAGCAGGCGAGTACAAAGGCACAGAGAAATGACAGAACGCCGCAAGTTTCTCGACGTGGGTTTCAAATCAATTATGACAAGTAAACAGACGCAAACAGCACTGAACCAAAATAAAATTTAGATTTGGTTTGCTGGAAATGAATTCCTGAGGATGTTGAAATCGGACCTTTTCGTCCTCCATTCCAGCACACTTGATGCTTTTGCATTTTTTTTTACGAACGTTGTAATTTGCCACAGGTCGGTTACAAAATTAATTTCAACTTCAGGCTTCAACTTCATTTTCGACAAACACCGAATCCCACACGATGCAACAGCTGATGCTTGAGCACTCACGCCTCACTTCACACACGCCATCAACCAACAAGTTGTCAAGTTGTTGAGATCGCAAGAAGACCATCTTTAAAGTCAAGTACTCGTCGTATAGCCACAAATCACACAGTTGCAAGGAGCTCTTTGATGCCAGCAAAAGATGCAAATTTTGATGAAGGCTTTTTGCACCGGATGTGCCAGTGTTGCATTCTCTTTGTGGACTTCCTCTTGCACAATTATAATCTCATTGGCAGCGCTCTTTCGTGAACGTTTGATGCACTCTCTCATTTCAAAGGAGGCTGCCAGAGGAAAATCAGATTGCTCTGTGAGAGCATCCTCCTGTGAACACCTGACTTGGGACGAACAACACCCTCTCAAGATGCACAATTCAATTGGCACCGATTTGAATTTGAATGTGAAAACAGTGTGCCGTATTCACCCAAAACTCGAGAACAACATGCGTCCGAACTTTCGATCAAAACCCACGTGCAGAACCCATTCTTTTGGTACTGAAATTTCAGGCAAAACAGTGCGTCTTACCCACGGGCAAGATCGTATGGACAGATAAAGCAGGAATAACTTACTTGTACGCGAGATGCCCTGTTTAGGATTTGTCAAGTCTGCATATCGGATTGTCGTACACCATCTGTAAGTTGACCTTGGGTCCGAACAGGTCTCGAATATTGTCAATTCCATACTTGATCATCGTCGGTCGTTCCAGAGAAAGGCCCCACGCGATCACGCTGACGTCCTCGGGCAGGCCCATGGGCAGCAACATCTCCGGACGAAAAACGCCGGAATTGCCAATCTCCACCCATTTCTTGAGGCCCTCGTGGTAGCTGAAGATTTCCATGCTCGGTTCCGTGTACGGGTTGTAGGCTGGTTTGAAGCGCAGCTTCTTGATGCTAAGTTTTTTGAAGAATTCGTAAATGACACCCATGAGGTCACCGAGGGTCAGATTGCGGTCAGCCACGAGCCCCTCGATTTGGTGAAACTCGGCCAGATGTGTCGCGTCCAGCGTTTCGTTGCGAAAAACCCGGTCGATGGAGAAATATTTCACTGGAGTGAACTCCTCCTGAAGAGACATCAAACGGCCAAAGGTGACCAAAGAGTTTGTAAAATGATATGCTGTGCTGTGCCGTGGAAAACGACTAATTCGCCAGGAGAGGGAGGGGGGGGATGTTGAATCGACGAGACATACTGTTCAGCTAAATGCTTTGGACACAATTTGTTCCTCCATTCAAGTCAAGGCAGTGTTTTCTGTATTTGAATACAAACAACCCTGCCGACGGATGGGACAGCTAATTTGTGCCTGGTTTGCCCGAAAACTTCCTGAGAAAACCTGATACATTTACGAAAATTACCGGAGTGACCACATTTTTGTTAGAGGTTCCAAATTGTCAGGGAGACCCCCATCCAGTCCCCTTCAATCGTTGTCTGCAGAGAGATGCAATGCTTTTACAACACCCGCCTTGTCGCTTGCGGAGGCGGCGTTGGGAATCCAAAATTCTTCGCCTTACGAAAGGCAGAAGCAGGACGGTCATCACGGAATCGGCGTTTCCTGTCAACGTGTTTTTTGGTTTGTCCATGATGAGGCACAAGGAACCACACACAAAAAGAAACCGTGAGATCACGCCGAGTCTGGCAAATAACACGAAGGTCACCGCAACAAACTCGCACCACCACCTTCCAAACATGACAAAAAGCACGACAGCGACATAAGCGTCCGGTGACGTTGCAGCCAACACCGGAAATTGACCAAAGAAGACCTTGGATCTTCGGGTCAAAAACAACCAAAACGGAGCCAGTTAGTGAGCCAAATTTCGTTCTGCTGTACAACCGTGACACCTGCCAATGAGCCTGAAGTCCAAACATGCGTCCGGAACCTGTGAAGAACTGCATCTTGCATCCTCAGTTCGCTCAGATTGCCATTTTCGACAGCAACGGGTTGTAGGTATCCGCAAGACCAGGAACTTGAACACACCTCACGGGGGTTGGTGACTTTGTTGGACGCAAGACAAACATGATTGCAGTTGTGATAATCTGAATGGTAGATCTACAGACCTGCTGGGCAAGTTTGTACAGCATGCGTGCACTGACGGCCGTTGTGTGGGTCCGCAATACATTCTTGGATGCCTCCTCCAACTTCCAATCGTACTGGTATCTGCAAGACAGAGCAACTCAATACGCCCCCTTCCAACCGACTTTCACAATTTTTTTTCATTGAACCAAGAAGTTCTGAGTATTTTGTCCAACTAACTGCAACGGCAATTCAAAACGAAGTTGTCTCGTCTGAGCTTGTTTTTGCGAACTGACCCTTGTGAGCCGTAGCCTCCCTCTGAGTGAACTTTCTTCACACGTTCCAAGTAGTCCATCGGGAACTCGTGGGCATGTTGAGGGTCTGCAAAGTTTCGAAGCTTTGTTGATCTCGTGCCTTCGTTGTGATCCAGAATCACCTGATTCTTTCTGGAGATCTCTCAGTTAAACCCGCAGTCTGTCCCGGACACAAAACACGGCCTTGTGCAACCACTTAGGAAAATTTGAAGCCAAATCATTCAGCACCGCTTTCACCATAAGGAAAGGCACCTGTGCCACTTGAAGCCTCGTGAAAACAAGGGCATCGCTTTTGACACAACAGCGGACTTTTCATCGTGTTCATTCAGTCTGTCGCCCACAACCCACTCCATCACAAAGAAACGTAACGACATGGAACCTGAGATGAAGAAAGTGTCGTGCGCGTCACGTGCCGGGTGCTGCTGCGGTTGGAAGAGCACGTCGAAATTCCAGAAGCTGCTCTCGATGAAGTTGTTGGTCGGCATCTCGGTGAAGCCCATTTCGATGAAGATTTTCCTGAACTCGGCCCTCACTTTGAGTAACGGGTGCAGATGACCACTCGCTGGAGCCACTCCGAGAGCGTCGAAATTGTAAGGTTTGAAGGACTTTTCTTTCCACGATCCTCTGCCAAACGGAACAACTGTTCTACTTGGTGTTTTCCGAGTCATGCTGTGGTTACCTGGTCCACGAAACTCAGTGACACAACGATTATATGCTCCACACAAACTTCACGTTTTGAAGCAACTTTTCAAAAATCATTTTCTCTGCGAAATCACATCATTTCCGTGCCTTCTTTTGCGCAACTACCTCTTGCCGTTGCACCCAAGAAGAACCAGGCTCAGCCCTTCTGTTCGAAAACAATGAAGACAGAACGACTTACGTTGCGATCATTTCTGGAGTCAGGTCAGTTTCTTGTCTGGCTATTTTGGTCGTGAAATTTAGGCCTTTGGTGATTCGATAGGAATTCACCTTCCTGCAAACACGATAAAGTTGACAATAAAAAACACTGTGGCTACATGTATTGGCTTGTCCGAAGTATCGAGAGCCACCTAGTTTCGATGACAACACTCAGAGTCAAAGTTGGCAGTGTCGAGACGCCTCACTGTGGTGAACAATTGGACACAGTGGCAAGTGTGTGCGACGCTCACTGGCCTCTGTCCCCCCTTCCACACACACGCACAGACGGCTGACAACATGGTGATAGGAAACAAGGCAAACTCACCCAGTAAGTTTCAAGCATTGTGCGCAAGCGTTCAACAACCAGAGCATTTGTAACTCAAAGGAGTGGGCCTTGTGGCTATCTTGGTTGAGCCATGTGACCTGGAGTCAATATGGATATGCAGGACCACAAGACAAACGCACCCTGCACATTTCAAGCATTTGTGAACATGCATTCAGCAGCCTGAGAATTTGTACCTCAGCCTCAGCCAGCTGGCCTGCACAGGGGGTTATGCACCCTCCCATTTCTTTCAGAATCAGCATCAAAGTCGGAAAAAAAAATCTTGGTGCCTTGTTCCTTCCGCCCGTCTTGGTTTGTGCCCAGGACATGCTCCGATACAGGGGCAAACCATTATCACCTCGCGGCTGATAAAGATGTGTGATGTCGCGCGGCAGTCGTGCGGCCAACAAGAATGCTCGCATCAATTGAACACAGGCGTGTCATCAAGACCACAATCGGTGCGCCGGTAATCGCCACTTGGGACTCCGCCCCCTCCCCACACGCAAGAAGCAATCAGGGTTGATTGCCACTGCTGCAGCTGTTGCCAGTGTACAACACAGGAACGCTCGTTGCGACCTGTCTGTGCAACAAGAAAGCAGGAGAGGGGATGACACCACCAAAAAAAAAAAAAAAAAAAAGGATTGTAGTCACAAGTGCACAACAGGGAATGCCCATGTACTCAAGTAGAGATTGCCGAGGTCACTCAACAAAAGCACAGAACATCACGCGACGGCTCCGCCGAGTGTAAACGCAGAGAAAGAAAGAAAACAGAGCCAGAAACACAGAAAGAAAGAGAAACCAACAAAAAGAAAAAGAGAGAAACCAACAAAACTTACACTTCAGTGATCAGCTTTCGCTTCTTGTATTCTCCTTTTTGCTGGTCCGTCACTGCGTTCAGGTCCAAAGCTTTTATCCGTTCGAGGCATTGCTTCACGGAATCTTCAACTTGACCCACCTGCACGGCCAAAGGGCAACATAACTGTTTCTAGACTGTTTGTTTCCGATCTGAGGCAAGTGTTTCAAACGTAAGGACAAAATGTTCCTTCCAACCGGATCGCAAGTGACAATCGCCAAACACGACCAAATGTAGCGGAGCTCACCTTTCTTGTGACACGAGGTCCGCCGTCAGCCTTCTTGTCCACGACAATCCAACCAGCAGCCATCGCCTTGCTGAATCCAACCTTGACGTGCGGCCCAATTTTCTGACGGCAAAACGACAAAATGAGTTGTCCTTCAAAACAGGGGCTGAAGCTTTCAAAGTTCAGTCGCTCATTGCAACAAACCCTTCTGCTGATGTCAAAAATCTTTCCGCGGAAATTTTCTGAATTACTCGGCACAAAGCCACGTTAAATTCTGCTGTAAATTGGTTTGCATCAACACGAGGGCACTGATCACTGGTCTGCGAAAAGCCTGGAGATCGATGAGGAAAAGGACTTGCAACCCACCATGAGATCAGCCTGAAGAATTCCTCCCTCCACCGGCACATCATTGTACACTCGAACTTCGTGGCTGCCAAGTTCCACCACCTGGTCCCCTTCGGGCGTCAGGCGCCAGTGCTTCTGCGTTTCTTGGTCGATGTTGATGACCTGCGATGTCACATTTTCATGTCGAATCGTGAAGGTTTTTGTTTCTTCCCCCCACCCCATTTTGAGAAAGAAAGGGTCAACAGGTTGCAATGCTTGCCACCAATGCTGGTCACCGATGGAAAGCACCCTCCCAAACAGGCATAAAATATTCCACCGGTTGGAGAGGGTGACTGACCATCTCACTGACGGGACTCGAGCTTCTGGCAGTAGATCTAGATCTATGTACAGACATTTTCTAGCTGGGACAGTGGTCTTCAACTTTCAGACTCCAACCAAAACGTTTCCTTCTTCGTCACACGTGTGCACAGGATTTCATCATTTTGTAAATATGAAGTTCTGTGGGTGAACCAAAAGAGTAACTCACATCTCCAAGGCTATGCAGACTCTTTATCGCTCCCACAATCTTCTCATGATCTACATTTAATTCCTTCGATGCAGCCAACGACTCAATTTCGTTTTTGTCGGCGATCAAAAGCAACAGCCGTTCCGCTAATTCCGCCATGATGGATGCACTTGAGAGTGGCATCAGTGTTGCCCTGTATTAGATCTATGTCAGCGATGCAGCATGAATTGAACATTTACATGCCATTTGCAAAATACAACGTGGTAATTTTGTCAATTAATTTCGTTTACCAAGAGAAATAAGATAAACAATAATTGTTTTGACAAAAAGAAAATTAGAAAAAATCTACCGGATTTTTCAACAAGTGCGACAAAAACACGACACACACCGGAAGCTGCAAAGTCGTCTGCTACTGAGTGACGGAGTGGTTCTGTTCCAGAGAAATATTCAATTTGCATCGATGTAGTTCTGTTTTGGGCTGAGAAAGTTTGTCTATCAAATCTACAGACATGTCTTTGCAAACTGTATTCAGATCTGTGACTTGTGTGAAGGTTATACAGAGAAATTTGGCGACAAGCTATCAGTGCAGGTTTCGTGCAACCTCCACCCACAGTATCCTTGATGTTGTCGTGGCCCTGATCAGGCCAAGGCGTAATCAATCAAAATTGTGTGCACAAATCCACTGAAGCTTTTGATTGTGATGTCCGCTGCTCCTTGGCTACAACAGCACGGTCATGTGTCGCCCAGGTCGTCACTGCATGGGGCTCCTTTTGATTTTGTCAAATTTGTTGCCAGTGATTCACCTTTGACTGGTCTCAGAAACTGTTCAGGAAGAGAAGAGCCAAAAACAAGGTACGTGGCAGGGCGGATCCAGGATTTGGTTCAGGGCGACGCCAAAGGTGGGGGCTGGGGAGTTTAGAAAGCTTTCCAGAAAAGCGTGGACACCTGTAGCGCAAATTTGATGTGCAAATTCATTTTTAAGGGTGTCAGGGGCGCCCCCAAAATCTGCCCCAACGTGAACAGTTCAGGGTTCGCCGTACAAAGCGCAATTATGTGTGCCAAGTGGTGACATAAAAACCACACGCTTATATTGCAGGAAAGTTCGAATGGCAAGACGCCTTGAACCTGGAAAGTCAGTTGCACGAAGATGAGATCATCATGAGAGATCAGTTCCGTCAGTATTGCAGGGACAAGCTTTTCCCACGCGTGTTGAACTCCAACAGACACGAAGGTACAAGCATGTCGCTTGAATGTGGGGTTTCTTTTTCGAAAAAAAACTTTCATCGCACAAAAACGACTTGAGAACAACAGTTGTGTTCGTTCATGTTCAGTTTACGAGCCCGAATTATTGCCGGAGTTGGGTCAGATGGGAGTTCTTGGTGCAACGATCAACGGATATGGCTGTGCGGGTGCTTCCTCAGTTGCTTACGGCCTCCTTGCCAGAGAGATAGAATGGTTTGAAACCACAAATATTTCAGCAAATTTGATATTCGCGCCGATCATCTGGAAATAAGGACTGGACACATCTTCAACCCTCAGATTGTTGTTGTTTCATCAGGGTAGACAGTTCATACCGCTCGTCAATGAGTGTGCAGTCCTCCCTGGTCATGCACCCGATCAACGCTTACGGGACAGAAGAACAGCGACAACGCTTCTTGCCCAAACTTGGTTCGTTATTTTGCAAAATGTTTCTTTCGTTTCGTTGTTCATGTTTTCACGTGCAAAAACAACAGAAACAAACAAACAAAAGATTGTTTCCGTGCAGCGAAAGGAGAAATAGTGGGGGCGTTCGGGTTGACAGAGCCGAACCACGGAAGCGACCCTGGAGGAATGGAGACACGAGCCAGATTCGAACCGTCCACCAAATGTTACGTGCTCAGTGGAACCAAATCTTGGTGCGACACGACCTTGTGCATTGAAACCAGATGCGAAACTGATCCAATTTTTGCGCAAAATTGGCATCACAGGACGTTCACAATCGGGTTTGCAACCAAATGAGATCACGAACAAAAGACGAACATTTCTTCACAGGATCACGAACTCACCCGTCGCTGATGTGTTCATTGTGTGGGCGAAGGACCAGACCGATGGCATGAATCTTCGCGGCTTCATCCTGGAGAAGGGGATGAAGGGTTTGTCTGCTCCTGTGATCGAGGGCAAGTTCTCTCTGAGGGCTGGCATCACTGGACAAATTGTCATGGAAGACGTGGAAGTGCCAGAAGAAAATTTGCTTCCAAATGTGGCGGGCTACAAAGTGAGTGCAAGTTCGTGTGGTCTGTTCGTGTTTCGTGTTTGGTTCACAAGTTTACCTGAAATGACGAGTGTTCTTGTGGGGTTTCCTTTTCTGAACTGCAGTTGCGCCATACAAGTTCGAACACTATCTTGCTCTTCAGTCTTGCTTTTACTGTCTGGTTCAGGGGCCGTTCGGATGTTTGAACAACGCCCGTTACGGTATCGCTTGGGGCGCCCTCGGAGCTGCTGAGTTCTGTTTGGAAACGACGCGACAGTACACTTTGGACAGGTCTTGTCTTCACTGTCGTTCACAAAAAAAAAGAATAGCTCCATGGAGCTCGCGGTGATTCGAACCCAATTATCGCTCACTGCGGGCGCCATGAAGTTCAAAAGTAGAGGCTTGGGTGCCATGAAGTTCAAAAGTAGGTCACGCGCGATTATGTGCCAATAGGTGGGAACAAATCTCCGAGATGCTCTAAACATGAAAAAAAAAAATGTCTCAAATACCCTCCAAGACTACACCTCTAAGATTCCCCCAGTCATACCCTCCAAGAATCTGTGATCAAAGTTGAAATCGGTTGAGAAACAAAAAAGTTGAAAACGCACTTTTTGTGTTTCGAAAATTTTTAAACACGATCGATCCACAAACAAACCTCACCAAAAAAGTCATAAATGCAATGCCAAATTACCATAAAAAGGAATTAGCGATCCGTCAAAACAAATTTCCAACTTTTCACAACCCATCAGATCAGCAAAATCCATTTTTCA
>JAAUXT010081881.1_pt1 | contig 16068 bp, 10 predicted proteins | sample 7278171 | NCBI WGS metagenome assembly JAAUXT01 (sample SAMN14350112, study PRJNA611818) | marine sediment metagenome | isolation source: surface marine sediment (1.8m) | place: French Polynesia: Moorea | collected 2018-08 | reverse complement strand
GAAGTGGTGGGAAATGCACTTCACATTTTCACTGCACTGAGTGTGAGATCCTATTTCTACAACATGATGGCAGATCGGCTCATGATCATGCAGTTGAGTGTGAGAAGCGCCGCTCGTACACTGTGTCGTAAATAGGGTCAAACAGCGAGACGAGATGCCACAGTTGTAGAATTAATGCTTTGAGTCGACGCAATTTTCAGCTGGTCGCAACGGAAATGACGATCCAGACCCGGTGTAACAGGACCAGACAACGACCAGGACCAGACAACGACCACACTATTTGGTCGTTCTCTGGTCCTGAAATTTCAGGACCAGATAATGACCACCTTGGCAGTTGTTGTCTGGTCCTGAAATTTTAGGACCACACAACGACATCGGAAAAATAGTACGGTCGTTGTCTGGTCCTGAGACACCGGCACTTGTTGTTGGACAAAAAAGTCATGGGATCGGTTGTGTTTCTGGAGTTCACCCCACGGGAAGGGGGAAATCGAATTGTGCAAGCTCGTGCGTGAAAATACAGGGTCGTCTCGCAAACTACGTTGGATTTGTAAAAATCTGGTCCGGCAAATATTCGATGCGTCACCGTTTTCTATTCAGACATGAGACAAAACTTGAGACGTTTGTTCAATAAACAGGTTGTTGAGACGATGTGTAAACCACCAGCAATTCGAGTAATGGCTCGTAAACCTGGATCTGTGAACCAGACTCGGGCAAACAGCGTCACGTCCGCTAAATTTAGACAACACTTCTCTGGTGGATTCAGAAGGGGCTGGTCCTGTCACACACTCCTTTCTGAAGCCGTGCCCTGGCCCGCTCCAAAGTGAAAAACTCTGGTGGGTTCTGCCTGCTCCAAGCAGCGGATCAGTCAAGCATTGGCTCGGCCTGTCTTACACTGCATGGGTGCCTCGTTGAATTGCATGCGTTATCAGTTGCAGTTTGAACACTGAAACATGGGAAGGTGCATCATCCGTCTGTGGGTCGAGATGCCCCGAAGTTTTGAAAAGTCCAGAAAGGTTCCGATTTTCCAGCTCGTGTTCGGGACCAACTGATGAGCTCAGATCCATCACACCAACTGATGAGCTCAGATTCATCACACCAACTGGTGGGGCCAGAACCACCACACCAACTGATGAGCTCAGATTCACCACACCAACTGGTGAGACCAGATCTACCACACCAACTGGTGGGGTCAGAACCACCGTACCAACTGGTAGAGCCAGATTCACACCAACTGGTGAGGCTAGATCCACCACTCCAAATGGTGGAGCCAGATCTACCACACCAACTGGTGGGGTCAGATCCACCACGCCAGCTGGTGAGGCCAGATCAACTGAATCGGAGTCCTTTGAGTCCTTTGAGCCCCGGACTGCGCCTCACATCCGCGACTTGCTGCTGTTGTTCCGGACGTTCCTGAAAGACGACCACGAGCTACTCAAGTGCTACTTGTTCTGCGAAGATCCGTACCAACGAGGTTTGGGCCACGAACTGAGCAGCTGGTGGATCCAGAAACGTACTTTGATCCTGATGACGATCAAACAACATCAGACAACACGTCAACAGGTCAAAATTGCGACCCACGAGCAAAATCACGACGCATAACTGAGCGACAGTTTCGGTTGCCCCTCAAAGGCACAAGGGCCGAGAGTGCAAAATTATGCACACACAAATTTGCTGAACTGTCGAAGCCTGCACGCGGGACTGTTTTGTTCTTGGTAGGTTTTGCGAGAACTCGTCTCTTGACAACACGAGAATCAAGTTCTCACTTGAGAACAACCAGGACGTAGAGCAGTGTAGATGCAGCGCCTTTTCCTCCATCAATCAGCCTTGGCGTGGACCCTTCCAATTCGTCCAATACGCTGAGCAAGAACAGCGTCGTGCTGGTGCAAACGCATAAAAAATTTTCCACTGTGGGTTGTGTCAGCAGAGGTATCTGTGTCTGTAGACGCTCGTAAAATTACCTCACTAAATCAAACATTGAGCCTCCACGACACTTCTGTGATAAGGATTTTTCCGCTTTGGGTTCAAAATCGCTTTTCTGGGAACTTCTACGAAATGCTGTGAATCAAGATAGAAACAGACTTGGGACGAACCGTGAAAAAGACCATGCTTGCAGCGGCAACGATTGGCGAAATGCCACCTGGCTCTGATGCCAAGACCACAGTGAACAACAGGTCAGACTCGTTGGTTGCTCGCTGCTCAGAATTGAGACGTAGGCAGAAGAACCTTGAGAGTCCAACAGTCCTGGAACAAGGCGGACACCGGAGACGCTGCTCAAACTGATGTACAGCTCCGATTTTCACTGACAAGGCTGTTGTTTTCCACAAAGCAACAAAGTCAGGAGAAAGGTTCTGCGTCGAGTGAAAGGTTCTGTACTCGACATAGACATGTGTTTTTCGAGCACCTTCTTGGCCAAGAGGAACTGTTTTTGACCAATCTGTCTGAACTTGACCACACGAACATCGCTTTGTGTGCATCAAGACAGAGAGTGCGGTGACAGCTTCGTCCCCAGCAGCCAAACAACACAGATAGAAGGTCAGTTTCTTGGCGGCTCGGGGAATGTTCTTTCAATGGAAAGACCAAGCTATTCACGGGTGGCTCCAGAGAAGCAAAGCCCATGACAGCTATTGACCTGAAAAGGTGGACCAAGCCAATTCTGTCACAGTTCACTTTCAAAAACTGTCGGTGCTGGATCCACCTGTTGCACGCAGGCTCTGTGGACGACCACCGAACCCTGGATCTGTTCGTTGCCTTGCAGCCAGCCGGAAAAGGGTCTGATGTTTCCCAATGGGTGCGTGGGGTCGCACGGGATGCAGTTTTCCGTCCCCAGGTTTCAAGAGTCTTACAGTGATGACCTCAGCTGCTCCCGGTTCCTCTTCCCATGGTTCTCCCCAGGAGCTGCATGCCGCTCGTACTGATACATGTGTGAAAAACGGCGGTTAGATAACTTTGCAAAAGTGGTATGTCCTTGTGGTACAATTGCAGCAGACAATCTGTGTTTACGATGTCGTGAGATAAGGAATATATTGCTACAATCAATCTCCAGCAGCGTCTTGTGATGCTGTAATTTCACTGAAATTCAAGTGCTTAAGGCCACTATGTAGATTCTGTATACCTCGTCTCTTGGCACTGGGAGTCAATGCGTCGCGTCTTGTTCCAATCCCCACCCACACCCACGCACTCGAGCAGCGACGCCAACGCGTCAGAGGTCTGCAGCTGGAAGTCCCGCTTTGTGCCCAAGAACCAAGATTCGTGCCCGCTCTGCGCACCCGACCAGCTGCACACCCACGAATCCGACGCCCAAACGGAGGAACTCAGCCCAGCGCATTGGTTTCCGTCTCTCAGTCTGCAGGTTCCGATGCACCTGCTCAATATTTGAACACGAGTGAGACGACAGGTGGAATGTGCTCACATCGCACAATGATGTGTTAAACAGTTTGCTCTGAGCGGATCTAAGGGAACGCTCTTTGAGTCTTTGAGGCCATCAACAAAGAGATTGCCAGTATTGCCAGTATCCTCAAACGTGAACTTTCACAAAACATATTTTTCTTTCTGTTGAAGTTGGTCTTGATGAGGGTCAACCCAAATCGTGCACGGGTGGTTGGAGTCGCCAGTGGCGACCACTTGAAGTCAACCAAATACTCGCAATGCTGCGCAAAGGAAGTCCCCCCCCCCCCGGTTTCGGGTCCATGCTCACGCAGGTTGGCTTTCTCTGGATCCGAAGTTTACAGCTCTTGACAATTTCCAGACAATCATTAAACACCTAGCGTCACCACAAGTATGTGAAACTCTGATTGGTTGATTCAGGATTGGTTCAAATTGTCACGTGTCTCCTGCTGTTGTGATTGGTTGAGCTGCAGCCCCTGGCAGAATAAAAGCCAGCCAGTCACACACCGCCCTCACAGCTCCTGTTGTCACAGAGATTACATTCTTCGCCAACTCTTCTTCAGAAGGTAAGACGTTCTTGTTTCATCTCTATTGCAGAGTACTTGCAGCTTTGAATCTTTTTTGTCATTCTCAGAAAACAGTTGAAAATTGTTGCACGATATTGGCAAACATTGGCAGTTCACGCTTTTCTTTGAATTGCTGCACGCAAACAATTTTTCCATGGGTGATTCTGGATCTGTTCAAACTTTGTACGATCGTGCGACACCGGATTGCGCAAATAACAGAGAGATCAAGAGCCTCGAACACAGAATTGAAGTGACTCAGTCACGGCAGAGCTTGGATCTTGACTGCCAACAGAAACCTATACTGCGCGGTATTTCACTGCAAGTTTGAGACAACGTGAACTGACTTTCGTGCTCCTCAAAAAGGGCTGCGAGACCAGGCTTCACGTATGTGGCACGTGGCTTGTCCGTGGAAGCTGATTTTGTACCCGTGGGGTCCGAGGAGAGCTGACACAATGTGTGAAACATTCAGGGTCAAACAGGCAAAATCGGTTGAAATCTCACAAATTTTGTGCACAAATTGCGAGAAAGTTATGGTTCCAGCTGCTGGACACGGCCCTCTTTAAAATGGTTCAGCGATGCAAATCTTTGTCTCACCAAAGATTTTTCTGCACGGGATTGCAGAATATAGTTGCTCAGTGAAAACTTTGTCTGGAAGAGGCTCTGCTTGGGTGACCAAATAAAACATCTCTGCGACGCAGGTCTCTTCACGTTCAGTGGCTTTTGCACGTGTCCAGTGATCTCTGGCTGGAAGTCTCGGGCAGCACTCCGCACATGGCGCGGACCCAGCCTGACCCCTCGTTCTCCCTTCCCGCAGACCTCTCACTTCATCACGATGGCCGACCTGCGCGCAGCGTTTGACGGGCTCGACGCCGACAAGAAGGGCTCCATCGACAAGGCGCAGTTCGCCGCCTTCCTCGCCGGACACGCCGAGCACAAGGACAAAGCGCAGGAGATCGCAGATGTGAGTAATGAGGGAGGGCGAGAGAGACAGAGAGAGAGAAAGAGAGAGAGAGAGAGAGAGAGAAAGAGAGAGAGGGGAAAGAGAGAGAGGAGGGTGAGAGAGAAGAGCGTGAGAGAGGAGAGAGAGAGAGAGAGAGAGAGAGAGAGAGGCATCAGAAGAGACGCGTCAGTGTTTGTGTGTGTGTGTGTGTGTGTGTGTGTGTGTGTGTGTGTGTGTGTGCTCTTGTCCCTGCGTGCGTTATCTGCTTCCGGAGGTTTTGCTATCATGCAAAAGATCAAGTCAGAGGCACAAAAACATCTTTCCTCGACCACTTCAGAAATCCACCGCCTGCCCTGCGAGGACGTGCAATTAGGTGGCCACGGAAAATTTGTGAGGATTTTATTTCAGTTTCACTCTGACCAATTCAAAAATTAATCAATCTGAGACAAATGCCTTTGATGGGAGCGTTATGAGCGCTAAGTTTCCTTCTTACGGCACTTAAGTGGCATTCAAACGGTCTTTGTTGTTTGAGTTGTGCTACAATGTATTTGGTCCACTCAAAGGACTTTTGATGCAACGTGCGAGTGATAAGAGGAGCAAGACACTTCTTGAATGGGACAGCCAGACTGAACAAAAGAGTAAGAGAGACTCGCGCGCGTGACACATGTGTGCGGAACAAGTAGCAGACATGGAGAAAAGATGTTCCCTTCCGCACGGGGAAAACACTTTCTGTTCTTTCAAATATATATCAGACAGGTTGATGTTCTTTCCTGACTTGTTGCCTTGAAAATGAAAATGTCCCCATTTGGTCAGAGGTACGTACGTGCTGCAAGTGGAGTATACGGTTTGAACACCAGACCGTGCGCGCGTGGTCACTTCGGCAGATAAGGTGTGTACACATCTTCTGGCCCAGACTTGTGACATTCTGGGACATTTTCTTATCGTGTGTGTCCGGAGGTGGGGCCGTGGGCATCGTGGTCAGTTGGTGACGCCTCGCGTGAGAAATGCTTGTCGATGCAAAAACGAAGTCCTGCTTCTCAAGTGCATGTCAAGTCAGAAGTGTTGCCCAACAAACTGTGTGGACAAATGTAGACAACGTTTGCGTGGGAAGATGTTGGCTGAAGGAAAACAAGACCCGACCTTGCTCAGTCCAAGGAAATTTCCATTGCATGCTTATCCACCAAAATTTCCTTGACTTTTTTTGCCGGCCCGCCCCGCCCCTCCCCCTCCTCCACATCTCTCTCCTTGAGATAAGGGACAAACACTCGAGGCTGTAGAAACACGTAGTAAATGGACCCTTAAGATTCGCGCAGTTTTGATGTCCTTGTTCTGACGCAGATCCAGGCAAAGAGGCCCTGAGGGAGTATTTCTCTGGGGACATCGTTGTGAGGAAGGAACTCAAGCAGTGACGCATGCATGGACCATTGGCCCTGCTGCTTGTGGAGGCCTACGCCCAGCTTGGTGTTCAGAACATTGGTGGTGCGCCAGACCAATGTATTGTCCTGACAAATGCAAGGGCGCACCCATGGCATGCGAGGGACGCTCCTGTGCCAAGGCCAACCCAAACGATTGTTTCACGAAAAAATTGAATTGCATCACAAAATGAGCAAACAGATCATTTTCGGCTGCAAAAAGAATAAGTTTACAGTGCATTTGATGTCGCGGGTCGTAATTCACGAGTACGTTGTTTCACACAAGTGGAAAATAAATTTACCGTCTGAACTTTGAGTGGCGGCAAAATCAGTAACCTGCCTCGACCTGTCCCTGTGAATGGGGAAGAAAAGTCAGACATAAACTGTTACGTTTTATGAAGGGAAGTTTTCGATGTAGACAAACACCGCAGAGAACCTGACTCCACTCCCTTTCAGTGTTCAGTCTGAATTTGAATGGTGTCCCTGAAGATCTGACATATTCGCGTGGTGCGTCACACCTGCCGACGTGAGCGTACATTTCGACGCAGCGTCGTTTACATGAAGCGCACACAGCGCCCATTGCAGGACTTGTTGGCACATCCGTCCCGGAACACACCAGTCGGAGCCCATGAAGTCGTCGGCCAAAACAAGACCCAAAACCTTCCGCCAGACCCAGCGCGTTCTTTCAAAAATATGACCCTGGTATTTTTGTGTGGTTGCAGAAAGCGTTCGAGCGGGTGGGCGGCGACAGCATCAACTTCGAGCAGTTCAGCAACATCGTGACGGCGCTCAAGGAGAAGGCGGGGAAGTGATCTCACCACCGTGCACGCCAGCGCGCTCCAGGTGAGCTGGCCCTGCGTGCGTCACGACGCCTTCTCGTGCGCGCATGCGTGGCGGAGTGGTGGGCTTCAGATACCAATTTTGTGACGCGTTGTGCGCTTGTCAAACTCGTCGCGTTTTAGCGGTGGTCTGGACTTCACAGGAATGCAACGGGTCACAAAGTTGAGACTGAGATCAAAACCAGGTCTTTTCACAATACAAACCGAGAACCAATTGAACATTGTCCACTTGTTTGAAAATTGTCTAGAATCTAATCGTCTTCAACTGTGTGCCTTTCCGTAGAGACTGAATTGTAGAATGTCGGTGTTTCCCTGTCAAGGAGGAACGTGAACGTAAACGTACCCTTCTGATCCTTCTTGCAGGAAACCACCAGGACACGAGGGTGTGACGTCATCAGATGATGTTGCCACGGTACCGAGGTGCGTTACCATGGAAGCGTGCTGACAAGACTGAGAAACAAATCTCCACTGAATGGACGAAATCACTTGTTCAAATTTGCTCGTGAAGGCGACATATTTGGAGTATCAGGGAGGTGAAAACCGTGGTCCAAAAATACCAAAAACTGTGCACAAAATTCCAAAAATTAGTCTGAGGAACGTGGGTTGTTTTTGCGACATATTTGAAGATACATTTCAAATGTCTTGAGGAGCCTCAGAGTCGCTCAGGAAAAAAAAATTGTGTCGTTGACTTTTCGTTCAAAATTTCTGTTTCGAGTGCCATTTGGAAAAGTTCGGCACAAGAAGTATTTTTGTTCAAATGACAAAACCCGGTCTGTCTGGATCCCGCGAACTGTGATGCTGCAACTGAATTTGTGTGTTTGAAGACCAGTCCTGATGTATTTTGTCCAAAAAAACCCTGAAATAAATTGTTTCTGATGAAATCCTGTTTCTACTCGCATTGGCCGCAAGTTTTGCAGACATTGCAACATTGCTTTTGCCCATAAAAAGATGGCGTCTGCAAACACACCCCAAGTGCCGAGACAAATGGTCAGTTTTCGTTGCTCCTTCCACACCCGATGAGACAGATACAAGTGCGTCGAGTCTGCTCACGAACACAGACGAGTGGCACATACAGGTATTCGGAACAAAAATGGCGCCGAAATGTCAAGAGGATCGACCCGACCTTGTCCCGACAAGATGGGTCCTACATTAGTTCCTGTTTGGGGGAGGGGGGTTGGCGATTCGTTCGTGGCCGCAAATGCCCCGTTGCCTCTCAGAATGAGAACTTCCCAGAATCGACCACAGTCAGGGGCCTCCGTGCGTTCCTGGAGCAGTTTCAGAACGGACGCAGAACCTTTTCTGCGCTCCGCTCCTCAACAAAAGGAAATCACGCTGCAACTCAAACATGCTCAAATTTATCATTTTCATTTGCAAAAACAAAAAGATATAAATTTTCTTGGAAACTTTGATGCCACAGTATAATGTGATCATCATCACACAATGCTATAAATCCACCGGTCGTACAGTTCTTACAACAACAGTGTGTGCGCGCGCGTGTCACAAACAAAAACAAAATAAATTTATAACAAACAAAAACAAAATGCTTAAACTGAAGCCTGACAACAATCACAAGGACCCGAAACTCATCTCCATGTTGCTTTGGAACCAGGACCAGATCCTGTGTGTTCAAAGTGTCTCTGTTCTGACGTCGGCCTCTTCAAAAGATCAAAAAGTCTTTGCGATGTCCAAAAAGAGAGCGGCGCACAAGAAGATCACAGGGGCTGAGTTGAAGGCGCGCCGAGTGACCCCCGACCCCGCGTCGGAGGACCCGAGGTCGGTTCTGTCCAGAATCCGGTTAAGCATGCGCAGAGCCACTTCCGGTACATCCGCCGGAACCTCGTGACCCGCCTGCAGCACCCAGTAGAAGGCGAGTCGTCCGTGCGCCTTGACGAACATTTCTGGGAAGACTTTGGTCTTAGAGTAAGCGCTGAAGTCTCCACTAGGGGGCAGGATCAACATCCGCTCCGCCGCTCGGAAACTTTGCCTCCCTCCCCAACTCAACCTGCCAAGAGAACGCGTCAAAAGAGTCAAGTGCTTTGGCGGATCCGATCCAAGTCCCCAGTTTTTCTGGAATTCCTTTTTGCAAAATTTGTGTGTGGGAAGGAGACATCAGGTGATGGGAAAATGCCTCCGGTTCGATGTTTGATGCGTAGCACTTGCGATTTGAAGGTCTGCGCCAGGAAAATGGACCGATTGTCCTGCGCGATCGTGGATGAATTTGGCGGTTGAAGTGAGGAGCGCATCATTCACTCACACCTGTCCACCCCTGTGTAACAGGACCAGAGCACGACCAGGACAACAGCACGACCACACTATTTGGTCATGGTGTCTGAAATTTCAGGACCACAGCATGATGTCGGAATTATTACGGTCGTGCTGTGGTCCTGAGACACCTGAACATCTGGACAGTGTTGTCATAGCAACCGACTAACCGGGCTGACCTGTCGATCCATCTGAGGGCACCTGGAGTACTGCAGATGAAGTCGAGCTGCCCCTGATAGACGACGACGTCCAGGTGGCTGTGCTTCAGCAGCTCGTCCACCAGGTCCCACACAGGTTGGTGAATGTCTGTCAGAGCCGCCCTCGCTCCCAGGGACCTGCCGAGCCACCGCTTGTGTTCAGGGATAATCCCGAGCTTCTGTCTCACTGGTCCGTTCATGAACCGCTCGATGTCAGCGAGAGCCGCTGGTATGTTGTGAGGGTGAATGTAGTCGTAGACCTCAAAACCAGGGAGAGCCCCGAACACCTGATCGAACATCTCCTGTTGCAGTTCTTCCACTGTGATCCAGCGCTTCTTTTCACCAGCTTGATAAGCCAGCCAAGCTGTTTGTTCCATTCTCTCGTACTGGACGTCATCTATCAGAGAATTATAATAAAGCACTGGTGCCCAGGAAACCATGATGTCAGTTGATGAGATGTAGGCGTTGCCCATAGCAACTCCGGTCAAGTTGCACTCGACGAGACCTGCCTGAATATATTTGTTCAAGTAATAGGCCAAAGCAGGGGCAACTTTCCCACCGTGCGACTGGCCAAAAATGTAAAGTGGAGAATGTTTATATTCAGTATGGTTTGAAAAGAACCCTTGCAACATGTTGATCAAATCTGATGATATATCCTCAATTGTGGTCGGTGGTGAACTGACAACACTGAAGCCAGTGTCGCCAGGGTAATCCACAAACAAGAGGCTGACACTCTGGATCCAGGTTGCGTTTCTCGGCTTCAACTTTTCATCCACAGGTCCAAGCATGAGAAAATTTCCCACACCAGCCCCAGAAAGTCCAGGACCTCCCTGGAGCCAGAGAACTATGGGCCTGTTGAGGTGTCCATCTGGATGAGTCGTTCTGTAGAACCAGTAGAACATGGAGGCTCCAGGTCTGACGGGGATGTAGCCCCACTCCTCCGAACCGTCGGGAGTCCCGGACTGGACGCTCAATCCATCTGAAAAAGTTGTTTGCCAAAAGATAAAATTTTCCTAGTGAAACATGAGTGGTGATCAAATCAACATTCGTTTCCAGCGCGTTGAGAGATAAACGCTGGGTCTGCAATGTCCACACCTGAAAGGACACCCCGATCTTTGTTATGGTTGTGTTTCTGAAAAAATAGCATTTGCCCACACGTTGGCCAATTTTTGTTGTGTATCTTCCGGATCATGATGGGTGGCGCATGCCAATCAAATGTTCCAGTTGCTCCCTTTGGTCGGGTTCACTTGAGAAAGTTTGGCAGGGTTTCTTTTTAAAGTTTCTTGCCAAAGCTCGCAGTTTTGCTGAAGTACGCACACACTCACTCACACACACACACACACGCACACACACACACACACACACACACACACACACAGCGCCACGAGGTGAGAATATTCAGTGGGAAAACGAAGAGGCACTTACTTGCAGTCGAGCTCACCAGGAGCACAACCATCCATGTTACTTGGCATGCTTGTAACCAAGACATCGTAAATCAGGAAGTTACGATTCTCTACTGCAAGGACGGTAGACGTGGTATATGACTGAGCAGTGAGTAGTGGGAGTCTGTTCTGCCGAGAGCAACAAAACATATCCCATAGCGTTGACTGTGATATATTGCAGGATCAACTTGTACTTGGAAGTTGCATTGTCGGGTATGTTTTACAAGTGCAATTGATTAGCATTGAGTATCCGTGTGTCGAATGTGTATGATAGAAAAAGACTATTTGGTGTAATAATAGCTCAGTTAATGAATATGCATCAAGCAGTAGTGAAGTACAAGTGCCCGGATTGAAGGAAGCGGCAGCAAGCACGTAGTGAGTACTCAAGGCGCAGAGTGCAATCTCCTCTGGTAGACCTAACAGCATGGCACAAAAACGTCTGCGTTGGTTATCGGACTGCCACACCAAGACTCAGTAGACTGTCACAGACATGTGACAGCCGGACTAATCAGGACAAGGACAATTCGTACGCGAGATGCGACGTATCTAATTGCCGGTTTCACACAGATAAAGACAGAACACTAAATATGCAGATACGGAAAGTGAAGGAGAACAGTTTCCTGTTGTACACCCAGTGTTCTGAGCTTTGCTTCTTTCATTGTGCTATTGATGCTGCTATCGCGTTGCAATGTCAGTCTTGGACATGACATGGAACAACACTGTTTGATCAACAGACCATTGAACAGACCGCCCTTCGCTGCGAATATCAAAAGCCAGCTGCAGCTTTCCTTCCACTCGCAAGACGCACAGAAAAAATCGATTGAGAGCCCTCCGGCCGCGGGTGGCCCAGGTTTGCTATTTTTTTTCCCTCGTTTCTGAGCGCAGACAGGTCAGCTCTGACAAATGGCAGTGTCCACGTTGTTTCCACGGAAGTACAATAATTTGTGATTTGCGAAAATTGTGTCAACAACACAGATGCAGAAAGCCAGTTTCCTGCATGCTGCGTGTATATTTTCAGACAGGCTCAACAATAACGCTGTGAACACGAGAGCAGAATGTGCTGGAGACCCTCTGTGTGCAACAGGTTCTGAACATTCAACACTGCAACTTGGTTTTGTGCCTCAAACTTTGCTGGCCTTCAGTTCTTTACTCGGAAGGTTTTGTGGTTGAATTGTGTGCAAAATGTCGTTTTTGAGCTTTTGCTCTGACCAGCACACGCTGTGATCCGTAGTGGAAGAAAAATACGTCCATTTGGCTTTTGCACGATTTTCTGCGGCCGTTTTGTGCGGAGTCGTCCAAATAAGACCGTGCTCCAAACTCTGATTCGTCGGAATATTCAGATTTTCGCCAGGTTTTATTGCATGAGTGTTGTTTTGCACCGCTTATTTTAAACTTTCTTTGTTGTCACTGTCACACACAACAGAAGCACCCGAACATGTAGCGTGCTGCAGGCTCCACCAGCACCACGAGTACCTATACCCACACCATCCACACCCCACCAGGACCCACGCAGGTCTCCAGGCTTCGTGCCCGGCGCACATGGAAACAGGACACATCATCGTTCCTGAGTCTTCCTCTGCTGGCCGTTGCAGCGATGGTCGTTGTTGCACCTTCCGTGCGGTTCAGATGAGGGTCGACAAACAGATCTGGTGGACACGTTCTTCAGTGAATCCACAATTGTCACAGGCATTGCATACGTTACACAGACAGTTGGAAGTTTCCGCAAATTGAAATTTGGACTTGAGCGTGAAAATGTTCATGTCTACGCGGTCTCGTGATGTGAAAACTGGACAATGATTTGCACAACTTGTTTTTCACACAAGACAAAGACCAAGGCACGCCAACGCTTGCGATCCACTTTACGGAAAATCCCTTTTATGTCCAGATGAAACGTGACTTGTGCAAGGCCCCCCCTGTCGATCGCCATTGTCACTGCACCTGTTCTTGTCTGGCATACACACACAACAAAACGTGGAAGTCTACACTTTGTGTGCCTCCACAACAGATGACCAGCTGGGATGAGTATGTCTCGTGAATACAAGTCGCTTCAAAACAAAATCAGGGATTTCGCACGTTTTTTTTATTATTTTATGTCGCGTCGTGCGCCAAAATCGCGTGGCGTTTTGAGTGACAGCGCTGAAGGAGCGACTGAAGTCAACCATTCTCACGCTCAGGTTGGGAATGTAAATGCTTCACAGTCAGGACCCATGAAGGTCGTTTACACCTGAAAAGGTCAAAATCGCTGAAGTGGATCAAGTTAATTGTGCGACTGGTGCGCATTTTGTACTGGGACTTCAGTCAGTGCTTTCCACATCTTTCGCTGGTACGCATCTTGTATCTATTGGGACTTAAGTATTTGGACTTCAGTCAGTGCCTTTCCGCACGTTGCGTCTCGTCAGGTCGTCAGGAAAACGCTTGGAATTCCAAGAATTCGGATCAACATTGAAAGACGGTGAGTCCATTGTCCGGTACTTGTCGCATTGAGCGCGTTTCGTCTTCTCTGTGCGTGGATCGTGCTTCCAGTTTTGTGGTTCTTGAACGCACTCATCGATTTGTTTTGGTCATTTGTTCAAGATCCACCAAACATGCTGGAAGAAACCAACTGAAATCCAGATCTGGTCTCGAGTATCCACCTTTTGCATGCAGTCTCGACAGCCTTCAAAAGGTGGATTCTGAAGCGTTGAGGAGAATGTGAACACAGCAGTTCCCGATACGATCAAAACGTGCGCGATCCAGGGTTGAGACGCGAAAACATTCGAGGGGTAAATGTTGCGATGTGGTTTGGCTTTGAAATTGCTCCACGGAGGCCGAACTCAGGGTTGTGGTGCAAACCCCCAGAGGGGGGGGGGCACTGTTGGTGGCGCAAGGGTGAAGGGCCGTCCAACCTGGGGTCTTTGGTGGTTCACTCCTAGTCTCGCCAGATACAACCCGAAACATTCTCGTCCAGAGGGGTTCAACATACAGAAAAGAAAAACCGAACACTGCGCAAATTTAGAGAGCTTCTGTGTGACGCTGAAGGCGAAGGTAACAAACGGCAGTGGGGTGATGTTTTTCACACCAAAAACGAAATGCGCAGTAGCAAACAGTCTGAGGTACCCTGAAGCCAAGCATAGCTCTGCTCAAGCCAAGCGTTGATTTTCACACTCAAAAGTGAGCCCACTGCACCAAAACATGACGATGACTGAAAGGTCTGAAAAGTTTTGTTGTTTGCTGTTTTTGTGCTTGTTCGCTCGGCAGGACTACAATTGAGTGTATAGCTTTCTGCCGGATGCAATGGTGGTCCACCACGCCCTGTTGGTCGCCTTCTGTTTTCAGAGTGTTGTTGTCTCCTTTTGTGGTGGACGTTAGTTTGTACTCACACGGACATAACATCACCTGTCAAGTGAAAATGACCAGCAGAAATGATTCATTATCCCGTTGCGCTCCCGCTGAACGAATCCTGAACCTCTTGAAAAGGACCCAACGCGCAACACCTTCGATGCCAAAATGTCGGTATTTTGGTCTTCAGGTGACAATTTGGACGGCAGCCGCAGACCACCATATCTGATCATGAAAGCGTGCGCTCTCCTCGTGCTCCTGTGCGCATTGTGCGGTGGAGCTCAGTGTAAGAATAAATTTACCTTTCTGCTGTCTCTGCCAATCCAGTTTGGCACATTCAGAATTTACAAAACAATCTCTTCCACTTTGAAGATGCGCACCATAAAGTTGCATTTGGCAGTCAAAAACAGAGGAAAGAACAGAAAACTATTACACGCTGCATCTGGAAACAACAGGTGAAAAACTGTTTTCAGCTGCTCCTGACGTGAGGCGGTCGTCTGCCGACGGTTCGGAGGAGTGGGGCTACATCCCTGTCTCCCCACAAGCTTCCTTGTTCTACTGGTTCTTCAAAACAACTCACGTTGATGGACACCTCAACAGACCTATAATTCTCTGGCTCCAAGGAGGCCCTGGAAACTCAGGAACTGCTTTGGGAAACTTTTTGACATTTGGGCCACTGGACCAAAATATGACTGCGAGGGAATTCACCTGGGTTCGATCAGCAAGTGTGATTGTTGTTGACTATCCTGGTGGGACAGGGTTCAGTGTGATTGATGACATGTCTTTTCTTGCACAAAATGCATCTGCTGTTGGGGAAGAGCTATTGGAAATGCTCAAAGTGTTTTTCCGAGAGCATCAATTCTACAGAAGAAATCCTTTCTTCATAATTGGTCAATCATACGGGGGCAAAATGACAGCTATTTTGGCCTCACTTCTCAACCAAGCTCTTCAAGAGGGTGAGATTGAGTGTAACTTGAGGGCAATTGCAATTGGTAGTGGTTGGGTGTCTCCTTCTGACATTGTTGTTCAATGGCCTAACATGCTAAAACAATGGTCAATCATTGATGATATACAGATGGTAAATTTGAGTATTGCTGCCTGGAATGGGGTGACAGCAGCATACCTTGAGGACTGGGTGTGGTTCTCCCAAGAATACATAAAATTGAATGGCATACTTGCTGAAAAAGTACCATTTTTGAATTATTATAATTTGCAGAAGCCATATGATATTCCTGTAGCTGAAAATGATTTTAGAAGAGTACCTGCTCAAACTATCTATGATATTCCCATGGCTGATTTTATGAATGGCCCTGTCAGGCAGAAACTTGGTATTATACCTCAAGACAAACTCTGGGGTGATGGGGACAATGCAGAGGCAGTTTGGGTATTCTACAACAACAACCTGGATATTTACAGACCAGTACTCTATCTGGTAGATGATATTTTGATCAATACAGACATTGATGTTGTCATCTATTCAGGCAGCAATGATCTCCTTTGTTGCACTGCAGGGGTACTGAGATGGATGTCTTGCCTCACATGGCCACAGAAACAATACTGGGATGCAGCTGAGAGAAGGACACTCACAGTCCCTGGCACTAATAAGGTTGAGATGTTTGTGAAATCACACCAGAAGCTCAAGATGTACTGGTTGCCTGGTGCTGGACATGTGGTTCCAGCAGATGTACCAGGTGCTGCATTCCGGATG
>JAAUXT010086892.1_pt1 | contig 16072 bp, 20 predicted proteins | sample 7278171 | NCBI WGS metagenome assembly JAAUXT01 (sample SAMN14350112, study PRJNA611818) | marine sediment metagenome | isolation source: surface marine sediment (1.8m) | place: French Polynesia: Moorea | collected 2018-08 | reverse complement strand
TCTGAACACACAGCATGTGCTTCATGTGTACACAGTTGATTTTTACAGCAAAGGTGCTGCTTTTGGTTCTGTAGGAAATATTCCTGTTGTTTTGGGTATTTGTCAGCCCAACTGCTGACAAATTGACCTCATCTGAGACACACTTAATTACCCCACACTCACACTTGCCACACTGATTCTGCAGAAGCAACTTATTGTTTGGAGTTGCTCAGATTTGTTTTCCCTGAAAGAGCAAATAACAAGATGTATTTTCTTCAAAGTCATGGAGAATGATCCACACATGTTACTGGAACTGACACCATCAATTCACACTTGAAACCCTTCATGCATCACATGGGACAAAAGGTGCAAAATGTTTCAAGTTTAATTTCATTCAAAAGAAGACAATGGGAAATCTTGGACAAAAGTTAACTCTTTGCTGCTCTTTTGATGGTATTTTTGAAACCATGGCAAATGTACTTGTTCATGATTTGCAGACAGACTGTCTCAATTCCAATCCATGCTATATTCAGGATGAAATTGAACAGATGGAGGGTCGACTGGTTTTTGGCCCAGGAAGCAAGGAATGTCTCTGCCAATGAACCCTTTTTGGTGTTGATGGAGCTGTGTTTTGGATAACACCTCGTGCAAGTGGCATGTATCATTGTTGCAGACAGTGATAGAGCATGAGTCAAACCCCAAACACATTGCAAACAAAATGTATCAACAGTTCTCTTTTATGTTCAGGCAAAATGGGAAACTCTGTTCAATTTGCTGCAATTGTAAAGTTTTGTTTTTTCTTGGGGCAGGCTATTGAAGCACATTTCATTTGTCAGCAGATTTGTTGCCTGTCTTGAGTTCCTGCACAGAAAGACAAGCATCCTGTCACTCAAGTATTTCACAGATCACTAACGGCAGAATAGGGGCTTTTTGCAGTTCAAATTGCCCATTCTTTCCCCAACTTGGTTCAAGGAACAGAACTTGGTGGATTGGAGAAAAAATGGAAGAACAAACAAAAATGAGACACATGTGAGCATCTTGATCAAACACCAAGCCTCCAGGACTCTTGCTTTTTGTGCAAGGAAGGAGCGCTATTTGATTTCAGCCCTTGGAGGGCTGCCATAGCTATGTTTGAACATCTGAAGAAGGAAATTGTTGAGTTTTGTTGTCTCAGGCATCACTTCCAAAGGAATTCATCCTCATACATAAGAGGTTGACACTTTTCCTGGCAAAACTACTGCATTGTGTCCTCAGGTGTCAACATGTGCAGTTGTCCTGAAAACTTGTGTGTGGGTCATCAGCATCAGCATCTGTGTACAAAAGAAAAGCACCATGATCAAACTGGTGTCAGGATGAGAGAATACCTTGTCAGTTGATGTAAATCAAATTTGCCTGACACACAAAACTTTTTGAAGACCTAAAAAAGAATAATAATGCAACTTACCATATAATGTTGTTTGTGGAACCAAAACTTATTCACCATTGCAGTGCCATATATAATCCACTTGTCACAGATGGCAGAAGATTGTATCTAACTACCTGGATACAACTCCATCAGCATCAAACCACAGGTATTAATATGATGCCATTCTTCTTGGCAATGCTACATTGCTGCTTGCAAAGAGCTGTGTCTGAAATTTGAGGTATGGGAGATATCAATGATGCACGGTTTGGACATTTGATGCATTGCTCTGGTTATAAAATGCAGTGTTAACAAGGAACAATGATGTACTCCAAACACACTCACACAGTTCCACAAATGACCACATATCTCTGACCACTCTGGTGACAGCTGCAATCAGTCAAGCTTGAATTAGCAAGGCCAACAAATAAATGTATGATACGTGTATTTTGGGGCTGGGAATAAATTGATTTATCATCACTCTAAATTGCCTGATATGTTTTTGTTTCCAAACTGGTTCCAGCAAAAATCACCAGAATCCAGCCTCCAAAATCCTCAAAAATCCTGGCAAACATAGTAAGATGCACTTGGTGACACAGAGTGTATCATAAAGAACTTAGAGATACAGTTTGAAAATGGAACACTAGAACACCAGAGTGAAATTTGCCCAAGTATGTTTATTGTTTTGATAAGAAAACAACGGGACATTACAAGCAACAACAGGACCCAGCAATGATTCAAGCTGGTCACTATGAAAGAAATCTGAGAGTTGTCAGTGTTGTGAATACTGAGATTCACCATGATCTAGTGTCCATGTATGTATGTCTCATCAAAGTCATAAGCATTTTTCATTATGAAAACATTCATTTTGGGGTTGATGTCTGTGAACTGTGCCCACTGGCAATCCACTGGTTTGCTGTAAACATTTATCCTTGCTTTCTGCAGCCTTCCGCACAGTTCAGGATACTGCTTCAATGTTAGAATCCTCCTGTAATAGACATTTCAAGGTGTGATCAATGCATAATGAACAAAGATTGCTGCTGTATTCAGACAACCCGTCTCAAGTCCAATCCGTGACTTTCTACAGATCAAGAAGGTTTCCTCAAACAGAAAATATATTTGACACTTACATGAAAGGAAAATGATGCAGGACAAAGAGAACACAGTCAAACTGGGTCACTCTGATCTCTTTGCTCCAAGTTGAGCTGGGTATGATGAGGGTTGTGTTGTGTTCTTTCAGCCAGGAAAGTATTCTTGGTGTCTGATTTTGTAAGACACTGTGTACAGGCTGGCAAAATGTTTTCACTTTCCCAAGAATTTCCTTGAAATAATTCACTTCACTCCAAAAGTCATCTTGCTCCTCAGCTATCTTAGTCCATAAAGATTTGTTGAAGAACTGGAACATGGCATTGTCTCCAACCTGTTCAATAAATACTTAGTCAATCAGGTGTATTTCATTATGACATGCATGACAAACAAAACATAGTTTCTGCAAACAAAAGGTCAAAGCTAAAGAACATGCAAAACTCAAAATGCATCTGCCTGTTCTTGAGTAGCTGGCTGTGACTGTGTAAAGTCACAAGATAATCCAAAATTGCAAAATCAGATTCACTGACCATTTTTGATCTGATTCTTCCAGCATCCTGTTCTGAGAGGTTTCTTTTCTTTGTAGAAACTTTTAAGGAACAGTAAAGTATGTCCTCTATATCCCAACACAATTTCCTTCTGAGGAAAACCAATGACTCATCCAAATACTCCTTGACAAGAACCAGCTGGAAAAACTTGTCCAGATTCTGTCTGATGAATGTGTTTGTTTCTTCTTTTTTTGCCAAGTATTTGGGATGCACCTTGACAAATGTCATTCCTGTTTTCACAAGCTGGAGGTTCAGTATCTCATCTATTGTGGTGCCGTTCTTTGCATTCGCATAGTAAAAATGAAATGCAGACATGACTTGTGTTGCTGGGTCTCTCACAGATGTTATTCTCACAACATCAGGGCTCATATCCTTGAGAACTGGGGAATCATATGGAGCATGACCACAAAACTGAAATGTAAAAAATGTTGTTTTGACAAATACACAAAATGGATCTGCAACCACAAAAATGTTTGATGTGAACTGAAAAACAAAACCAGTTCTCTTCTTACACACAGACAGTTGCCAGTGCTGCTGACGAATTTGTACTTTTTGCATCACACAATGTTAGTTGGTGGCTGCAGGGAAGGCTGCTGATTAGTCCATGGACATATCAGCCAAGTTAATTGGTTGTCATTGCTTGTGTTTCATCTTCTGTTGTGAAGTGAGAGGTTTCCAAAATATAGTTTTGTACTTTACCTGAACCACTGTGAATATTTTTGGTCATTTTAGGGAAACCAAGAATAAACATCATTGCCCTTTTGATGACATAACTTTTCAGAATTTTATATGAAATTATAACAGTTGTTAATTTTCCAGAGTGAATCCCCTTTCCCTCGATCTGCCTGCAATTTTCTTGTGGATTCCAACACCATTATTTTGATCAAGGATCAGAACTTTGCGTCTGTGTTTCAGTGCAAATCTGAAAAAGAAAGAAATCAACACAAGGTGCACTGTGCCCCTGACCAGTTTAGCTGGTGAACCGCTGCATAGATGCACTTCCTGTGTATTTTTTGACTTGATGCTGGCATTGTCTTGACCTGCTCATAATGTTGGCAATGGTACTGGAGCCAGTCTTGTGAGTTTTGATGTAAGCCACTTTTGTTTTTGGAGAACATTGGGAGGACACTCTCTGTAAAAAGTAAAATTGGTTTTGAGATTGATTTCTCAACCAAGTGTCCAGCATGGCTTGAATTTTCAAAGAAAACAAAAGAACAAGACATTGTATGTATCCTATTTGTGCAGGATATCTTTCACAAGCAGTCATCTGTCAAGTTCAGCAGTGTGTGCACCACAAAGAAACCTTGACTTACCTTTGTGGAAGTGGAGGAAGCTATTGCTTTCTTGGTAAGGGTTGTGTGATCAGTGAAAGCATGAAACAGAAGTGTAGACAGAACCAAAAGCAGTAACATTAGGAACTGCTTTGGAATCTGCAAATATAAGCACCCATGCTGGAAAATCTCCACAAAAACTCACCAGTTCCATTTCTGTCTTGTACAAGACATATTTCTCTCACTTTATAACCAGACACATTTTGAAGTTTAGTTCGATTCGACTTCCCCTTTGTTGTCCACAAGACTTATTGGACTTTGCCACAGCTTCCATATTGAATACACAGTCTGAACATTTGAGAAATGAATACAACAGCCAAATTAGACTTTGGTGTTCAAACCTCAGAAACAAAGACACTACTGCTGATTTCAGGTTTCCAACTGACAGACCATTCAGCATCATACAGAGGTACAATGACTTTTTTTCTGTGACAAAAAGCATTCAATGCCATTTTGAAGTTCAAAGCTGTGCTCCCCCAGGCCTGTCATGTCAGGATCCAATTTACACTTTCATCCTTCCGATGCAATTCCAGAATGGAATGTGCCCTGGAGTGAAATTATCAACATCAGACCAGAATAACCAGAATAACCAGAATGGTACAAGGCCTATTTTCTTTATAAAATTCTGAAGCAATTTCCCTTTTGGAGAAGGTAAATCAAGCAAAATCCATGAGAGGTATCCCAATCTCATTCCCTTGGTCTTCACATGAACTGATAGTTCAAGCATGGCATGTAGCTCAAAACTGCAAGAAGGATATTCATACACATTTGTTTGTCACTTGCAAAAGGCAACTGTTGCAAATCTACAATTCTGACCTTGGCTGGCAGTACCAACTGCATTTTTCCTCTGAAGTGAAGTTCATGACACCAAACTGCAACAAGTGAAAAAATGTGTGTTTGATTCAGCTGACAAATGTGCAAAAACAATGTGTGAACCTTGAAATAAAGCAATTCACAACTCACAAGATGAATTTACTATTGAGCTTTTGCAGACAAATTCATGGAAATGGCCTCAATATCTGTGACATGTAGTTGGGGTTCATACACATTGACAATACATTTTTCCCATGTTGGGCTGTAACAGTCTAGATCCCCAGCCCAGTGTTTCTTGCTATTGTTCCACTGGTAGCCCTGGCTGACCTCTCAATACTTTCTGTTTGTCAGAAACTTAGAGGCACATGTCTCTGTGTGGGACACAAAAAAATTGAAACTGGGACAACAAACTGCGATGTCAGGCATGGACGTTTGTTGCAAAATGTTTTGTGCTTTGCTCTTCCAATTTGCATGCAAAATGTGCTGAGATATCTGATGGAGGCACCAAATATTTTATGACCATAGTCTGTTGTCCCAGTGTTGGGTCCATTGATCACACTACTGGGGAAAAAACTGAGACAATACAATTTTGGGACTTTTTTCATCACAACAGAAAAACTGATTCTTTGCAATACAGTGTGTTGCATACAAGTTTTGGGGATCAAGCCTCATTTGCAGTAAAATTGGAGCATTTTCAGTGTTTGTCCTGGTTTATCTTCCCAGACCTCTTCTGTGCACGAAAGTGAGTCAGTCATTACTTTGGGCCACAGCTCAAGAAGGTGCTGTAAGGCAGCACAGGGAAAATGTTATCGGCAGCTTGGGTTGTGCAACAGTAAGGCTGTAGAATACAGGGTTGCAAGCAGAATAAACCAATTATGACAATTCATCTACTTGTATTGCCATTTAAACAACCTCATGAGAGATACTTTTGCATTTCTCTTGATTCAGAACAGCATTTAAGCACCACCAAAGCTTTCCAAATGGGAATTTTTGATTTATGCCAGGTATGTGTGCACAATACTTTCCTGGTGTCATTCAAAGTTGCATAAGAAGCAAGGCATGAACATTCCAAGGTTGGCCTGTGTCAGACTTACTTACAACATAAGAACTGTACACTCAACCATTGTCTCACTGCCATAAAACTGTGAGGCTTTGTCTGCACTTTGAGAGTGCCACAATGATTGGTAAATTTGGTGATCAAGAAACAACCTTGAGATAACATCAAGTGATTATGATCTGGATAATACACAAGTCTGTGCAATGACTGAGGACTCTCAATGATTTGGTTCAATGGAAGTTCCATGACAAATACATGTATTTTGCTGTGCTGATGCTTTTGATCAAATTGCCGTCCTATCCCCGGTGACACTTCTCATCAAGTGCACCCTCACTTCAGTTGATGTTACAACCAGACAAAGACTGCATTGTTGACATTCTGAACATTCTGAAAGACCACAAAATACAACAGCCTCAATCTGTGATATTATGGACATCAAGTTTGTTCTTGCAGTGCAGTGGTGTGTAGGTTCACTCATATCAATTTCAGGAGAACACAAAAACACCAGGACCAAGAAAAACTTGGAATGGTGCTGCTCCCTTGTATCAAATAGTTTTTGGAGCATAATTTTTTTTTCTTCAACCAGGCACCAACAAAATTGTCAAGGTGAAGGATTTGAGTGAAACTTTTGGTTGACTAGACACAAACTATCTTACTGAAAGATTCTAGAATCTAGATCTGAGAAAACACTGATTTTGTTGTGTTTGGCTCTGGAAGCAAGGGGTGCCACTCCCTTTCAGCCCCTACAGGGCTGCCATAGCTACACATTCAGGAACACCTTTGGTTGGTTTGCATTCAACTTTGTTGACCAGTGAGATACCACTGTGAGTAGCATGACTGTACTCAAACAAAATATCCACCTATTTGGAGCATTTTGTGTGGGAGGTGATGATAGGTGTTCAGCTCACAAAGAAGAAAATTTTGCACAGGGTTGAAAGCAGCAGTAAAGAAGTTGCAAACAAATGAATCCCACAATGTACACACCATTGAAACAAATGACAGTGCCTGTAACTATGCAAGATGCCCAGTCATGTTTTTCTTCAGCAGTATTGAAGGGTGTTAGCAGAAATGTTTGTCAATTTGCAACAACATTTCTACCTTTATGTGTGAAATATTTCATTGGTGGGTGAGAAGTAAACCAAGCAGATCAAGACATTTCGCACAGTTGCTGGAAAAGGAACAAAACTGAGAACACACTGAGGAATATCCCAGTCCCGTGGCAAAGAAGAAATTTATGTGGGTGCTTGACCAAATGCGACAGCAACTTGTCAACTGTGCACATTGTTTTTTCTTTTCCTGATCTGCCTCCAGCACCTGTTACAAGGTGTATTTTGTCCACTTATTACACGTAAATGACGTGAGAAATGTTGCAATGCGGTAAGAAGACATTCACAGCAAGAAGGCAAGCAAGTGTTACCCAAACCAAAAGGACTCCCAAAAGTTTGAAATTCTAGAATCTGGGTCCAACAACAAACATTCCAGGCTGTTATATTTGGCTCTGGAAGCAACATGTGCCACTGCCTTTCAGTTTCTTCTGGTATGAGCATCTAAACAATGAGGTCATTGGGGCTCTTATTCTCCGAGGTATCTCTCAGCAAAAGTGTTCATCCACATCCATATGCAGGTCGATATTGGCAAAATTATTGCACTGTGTCCACATGTGCAGTGGTCCATGAAACTATGCCTGATGTATCAGCATGCACAGCAGTCAAACTGGTGTCTTCCTGACCAAATCATGATTCATATCATTTGCCTGACACACAAAAATGTGTGACCCAAAAAGCAAGCAAAAACAAACTGACCATATGTTGTTGAATAGGAATGTAAAGAGAAAGCCAAATGAACAATGATAACAGTGATTGCAGCAACTCTGAACAGGCGCACACACTCATCTTCAGTTGCAACATTTGCAGCCACTGCCCACTCAAGCTTGAATCTGTGGTACCAACAATTGCACACAATTTATGGCCAGGGAAATGATATATTGATGTTCCATTTCTCCAAGCTTGTCCCGCTTATTTCATTGTACAAATCCCCTCAATCTGTCAAATTCAAAGTCATAAATTTGCTGGGAAGCTCAGAACTTGTGCAGGGTACTCCACATTTTATCACAAGGAACTGACAAACACAGTGTGAAAATGGACCACCTGGAAAGAGTGTGACATATGACAGAGGTGCCTTTATTTTTCACAGAAGAGAACAAGACAAGATTCAATCAACAATAATAGCAATGATGGGTTTTGTCACAACCACAATGGGAACAAAGACAACTCTTGAAACACCAGGGAGAGTTGTCAGTTATCCAGCCAAAGTGGTCTAGTGATGTTTCATGGTCTCATCAAAGTCATAAGTATTTTTATCTGCAAATAAAGTCATCTCAGGGTTGATGTCTGTGAACTGTGCCCACTGACAATCCACTACTTTGTCATAAACTTTTATCTTTGCATTTTTCAGTCTTCCACACAGTTCTGGATATTGCCTCAGTGTAAAAAGCCTCCTGTAACAGAGATTTCAGGTACATAGTCAACACACAGGAGACAAACACTGCCACTGTTTCTTATGACCTGGCCCAAGGCCAAAGGGTGGCAGAATGAGAAGATCAATAGGGTTTCCTTCTTGGGCATAAAAAGATTTGTCACTTACATGAATGGACCATGATGAAGAACAAACAACATGCAGTCAAACTGGGTGACTGTGATGACTTTGCTCCACATGGAGCTGGGTATGATGAGGGTTGTGTTGTGTTCTTTCAGCCAAGAAAGTATTTTGGATGTTTCACTTTGCAAGACACTGTGTACAGGCTGGCAAAATATTTTCACTTTCAAAAGAATTTCCTTGAAATAATTCACTTCACTCCAAAAGTCATGTGGCTCCTCAGCTAACTTGGTCCATAAAGATTTGTTGAAATACTGGAATATGGCATTGTCTCCTACCTGTGGAATAAATTTCCTGGTCACTCAATAACATGGTTTCACACCAAGGTGTCTTTCATTTCTACAAGTCAATGAAAGACAAGATAAAAAGTGATTGGCAGCACTGGAAATGACCTCCTGAAGTGAAAAATCACAAGCAAAAAATACCCAGGAAAATGTGCAACAGTTTTATATGTTTGCCTGGTCAGCTTGTGAGGAACAAATAGACAAAAGTTTGGATCTTAGTTGATAGTTGGGTGAAATAGAAGTTGCAGAAAAGATCACCAACCATTCTTTGTCTGATTTCTGCAGTGTCCTTTTCTGAGACAGTCATTTTCTTTGTTGACATTTTCAATGAACAATAAATTATGTCTTCCAAATCCCAACACAATGTCCTTCTCAGCAAAACCAATGACTCGTCAAAGTACTTCTTGATAAGAACCAACGTGAAAAATGGCTCCAGATTCTGACTGATGAATCTTTCTCTTTTGGATTTGGTTGACAAGTGCTGGTGTGGTATCTTCACATACAACATCCCTTTTTTCACCATTGGATACTGGAGGAACTCATGTACACTCATGCTTATGTTTTTTATTCTATTTGGGTGGTAAAATTTGAATGCAGACATGACTTGTGTGGCAGGATCTCTCATTGTGGTGATGAACACTGTGTCAGGGCTCATGTCATCCAGAACTTTAGAATTGTATTGAAGATGAGCACAAAACTGAAAAACAAAACCTTCTTGATAACAATTTCACAAGCATTTGTGTTTTTGGCAGTGTTGTTTTTCTGTCAATAATTACCTGTTCATGACTGCAAATGAAAAAAGCTGCCAGATAAACCAAGCAACCTCACCCACATTAGTGAGCTGCAATTTCTTGTCCTTTCTTGCGACTCAGTCTCTCAAACAAACAATTTTTTCTTTGTTATCTGTCAGCCCATTATATTTTTTTGTACCAATTTTCCCAAAATGGTCTTTCATTCTGAATCCTTGTGCAAAACCAGAAAATTCATGGATGACTTGGCTTTTCAATCTGTTTGAGGTGATGTCAAGAAATTGTTTGTTACCAGAGTGAAGTTGCCTTCTTTCCTTCTGCCTGGAATTTTTCTGTGAATTCCAACTCCAGAATTCTTAGTGAGGAGCAGGACTTTGTTGTTGTGTTTGACAGCAAACCTGAAATGAGAAGCCACACCATGATGGTTAAAAAGGCCACATGATCAACATAACTCATGAATTCCTGAACAACTGCCCTTCAGTGGGATTTTTTGCCAATCTTCCACCATTGTGCCCACCTGCTCATAATGTTGGCGACAGTACTGGAGCCTGTCTTGTGTGTTTTGATGAAAGCCACCTTTGTGGTTGGAGAACACTGTTGTTGGTAGGCACTGTCCTCATGTTTGGGTAACTGTCCATCCTGAGAAAATGGCAAGAACAAGTCTGCTCAGAAAATCATTTTGAGATATTGTAGTTTGCATATTCCTTCCATTTGGTGTCTGGTTGTGACAATGTCCAAATCCCTCTTGGCAGGAACTGGCAAATCTTGTGTCATTCAACTATTTTTCTTCCAAGAGAAGCTGAAGATCTACAGGCCCCTTCTCAATGTACCACCAATTCTCCAAATGCAAATTGAATCACAGAGCTTCATTTGGTTCAGTCTGTTCATGAATATATCTTGGTAAACAAATTGAAATTGAGTCAGCCTCTATGGCATAGTGCTGGCATGCTGGTCTGCAGAGCAAGATATCCTTGGTTCAAGTCTCACTTCAGGCAAAATTTTTCTTTGCTGCCTCATGAAGCCTCATGAATATTCAACTGAGTTAGAGATAATTTATTTGTGAAAGACTGCCAGCAATGAGAGTGGTCAACCTGATGGTACATGTCGTATTTTGGAAATTTTCCTGGTGGGAGTTACTAATCTTGACGACACTTTGTTCTTGTTCTTGCCATGGTGAAATTCATGTGCCAGTGCATCACAGAACCAACTGAGACTGTCTTACCATTGTAGTGTTGTTTATGCTGCTGGCTGGCTTGGTGATGTTTGTCACATTTGTGGTTTCAAAGGTCTGTCTCAAGGAGGAATTTCCCTGCAAATGTTAAAATGTTTGAACCCAGTAACTCTTCTTCACAAAACAAACAGAAAGCACATCAGTGCTTCTGTCCTGTTTCTGCTTGACATCTTGGATGAACTGTCATCTGTCGAAAGGCCTCAGAGTGTGGTTTTAGTTTGACTGCCTCAAAGAACACAATGAAATCTTTACTTGCCTTGAAAGAATGAAAGGAAAGAATGGCTGCTGTAGGAATGTTTTGGTAGTGAGAGAATCCATAGAAAAGAAGTGCAAATAACAGCATAACTGGTAGTACTTGAAACATCTTTGGAACCTGCAAATATAGCCACATGTTGTGCTAAAGCACCACAAGGACACACACCTATTCTCTTCTTTTGTTTGGAATCTCAAACAACACATCCAGACTCCTTGAGAAGACACTTTGATACAAATCTATCCATTAGGAGTGTGGTGTCAGTCTGCATTTGGTGCCCCAAACCATTTGTACCTTTGTCACAGTATTTATCTCATTGAGACAAGCCATCTGTGTTCCTTTGCAGAAGCCAAACCAGCTGGAATTGAATGAAAATTTCTGCATTATTCTCAGTCAGAACCATCAGAAAACACTTGTCACATGAGGGTCACATTCAGAACCAATGTCCTCTTGCCAGGAACACATGATTGCCCTCCTTGATTTAGTCTTTTTTTCCTGAGGCATTTATACATTTTGCTTTGCCTTGGTGTGCTATTACTTTTCAGTAAATGGCCAACTTGTGCCATCAAGTTAATCTTCAAGTTAATCTTGTGAAGCCCACTGTCACTTGTTACCTCAAGTGCAAACTGCAACATCATCAACACTGGTCTAATTTGTGCTCATATGTAAAATGGTTTCCTGGTTCGCCATTGTTAGATCAAAGACAAGACCAAACTACACCAGAACTAAACACCAAGAATGTTGTTGGTCCAATGAAAAACTGGTATATTGAGGGTAAATTTGGTTTTGCAAACCAGGCACCAACAATGTAGCCATACAGAAGAGTTCAACCAAAGCGTGTGGTTGACCAAACACATGATCTTGTTGAAGCATTTCGAATTTAGACCTGACACCAAATCACAGGATTTGTTGTGTTTAGCCCTGGAAGCCAGGGTGCCGCTCCTTTCCAGCCCTTGATGGAGCTGCCATAGATATTTGCAGTCAATAATGATTAATTATACACAAAAGAAACCAGAATCTGGATCCAACAGCCAATGCTGCTGTGTTTAGCTCTGGAAGCAAGGGGCGCCACTCCCTTTCAGCCCAACATGGAGCTGCCATAGCTTTTGCAAAACCAAATATTGATTTGCAACTTCACCTTTGTTCACCATTTGATCAGTTACCACTGTAAGCAACTTTCACTCTGCCAACTTTTGACTTGTCCATGATTATTGTGTGTGATAATAACATCATGGGCTCACATCAGAAAACTACTGTGGCCAATTTGAGAGGAAATGATTTCTTGGTACACATCAACAACTCACAAAAACCTTGAAGAATTAACCTGACAACCTGTGAAATTGACAGCTGGTCTATTTCTTCTCAGAAAGTAATGTGAGTCCAAGTGTTCTCTTAATTTGTGTTTCTGCAGTGCAGAGACAACATCAGTGATATTGCCCATGTGCAGAGCAACAATCTGCAAGATGGCCACCCATAAAATCTCACTACCGTTGAAGAGTGCACAGGAGTACTGTTTGGCATGTGGCTGTCCAAATGAACAAATTCTTTGAATTGACGTGTGCTTCTTCTCTTGGGAACCCATAAAATGTCTGTTCTGGAGATTTCAACTGTTTCATTGTTTGAAGCCAAAGCTTTATTCAGACCTAAAATTAAACTGTACACAAGAAGCAAAAAGACAGTATGATCACAATGAGCATTCAGAGCAAGAATATCACACAAAGAGAGCACAAGACAAATATCCCAATTCTCTTGGCAAAGGAGGATATCAACAGATAAGTTGCAATTTCAGTACACCAGACTTTTAACAGGTCATTTTTCTTTTCTTGCTTCAGCTTTCTTGCAAAATCTAAGGGCATGGCATCCACAGAAAATTATCATTCAAGTCTGTTTGGTGACAAGTGTAGATTTACCCTTTGAAAAAAGTACAGAAGTCTGCAGCATCGCAAAGAGACAAAAATCCCTGTGAATTTGAAAGTAGAAAAATGCAAGATCTATGCCAACAAAGAAGTTACTGGGGTGAGCACCAAAATGCTCACTTCTCAGTGAAAGGCATAATTTGATGCCAGGACATTGAAAAACGTTTTGATAATCATTCTTCCGTACCACAAAAAGAAATAACAAAATCAGATGCCACTCATGATACTTTCTTGCTTCAAAATCAGAATCATGACCACAGATTCACACACACAGGACAACAACATTAAATGTGCAGCGGAACAGTGAATAAATCTATAAGCAATGACATCAAAACTTACAGATCAACAATCAGCTGAAATGTCTGAAATCATGGTCACAAAGGCTACATGTGGCATGTCAGTGTGTAAGAATCAAATGAAAAATCACAAGTCACTATGGCCTGGTGTTGGAGGTGGTGGAAATTTGCTTTTGGGGAGAATTTTTTGTGTTTCTTTCCATTTGAAAAGCAGAGCCCTCTACAGTTGGAGATGAGCTCAGGTGATTATGACCACCAGCACAAACTTCACTGGCTGTTGTGCCACAAGTTTGAGGATGGTCATTTCTCCTCATAATGGCAGGGTGTGTCACTGTAACAGACCTGTCACCAGAAGCAGGTATCAAGGCTGGATTGGGAGCTGGCAATTGGTGAGGAACTGGTGATGAACCAGGATCACTGAATGCACCATTCAGTGATTTGGGTCGAGTAGTAGCCACTAGATCATCAGGTGGAGCTGGTGCTGGAGGTTTCTGTGAGTCTGACACAGCAAATGCAGCAGTTATGGGTGGTTGAGCTGGCCTGTTGGACGATGCAAATGATGGAGGAGGGTCAGAGAAAGAAGATGGTCTGTTCCAAAGAGCAGCAACACCAGCAGAAGACTTCAGGTTTGTTCTGGGCCTCACAGAGGCAAAGGATGGTGGACCAGCAGATGTGGTTTGTCGTGGATGTGGGTGGTGATGCATAATCTTGTAGATTTGCTCTTTCACACTTGACTTCCCCAGAAAATCAGCCAAACCCAGCAGAACCTGTGGTGAAAGACTTTTTCATAATTTTCTATGCCATATGCCAGGTAAGTTTTGCTTCTGCTGTACAAAATAAACAAATAGGAAATGTGGAATCACTATTTCATAAAACTCACCTCTTCCTTCTGATATTTAGACCCCTGTGCTTCACTCCACCAAACACAAGCCAGCCTCAGGGCAGCTCCTTCTATGTTGTTTGGGTTGTTGTTTCTGGCTCTGTCAATCTCACTGTGTGAGAAGCCCAGATGAAGGCCAAACGAATCAAGATCCTGGGGACATGTCACAAGTTCTTGGGTCACCTGCTGCAGCATTCTCTGGCTACTGCTGGTGTCATAAGACACTGTCATGGTCCCAACAGAAGGGACTTTTGAATCATAATGCTCCTTCTGAACATTCCTCAGAGCTGCATGATTGGATTGTGGTATGTGAACCAGATCATTGTTGATCAGTTCTTGTGTGATGTTTATGTCATCCTGCAAAGAAAAGACACAATGAGATTGGTTTGTGGTCCACCAGACAATGCCATTTGTAAGCATCATACTCTAATGAATGAATATTGATATTCAGAGAACAAGAGACAGTCACAAAATGCCAAATGGTTTTGACACAAATGATGACAGTTTACATCCAAATGAAACCCTCATTGTAGAATCTCAAACTTGTGTGGGTGCTCAGCACTTCCAGGAACACACTGATGCTGTGTTTAATTGGGCCAGTGGTCCCAGTGATTGACCACTTCTTTCTGGACTTGGTTTTTATTTTCTCATTTGTTTGTGCTCAAAAGGTTCCAATAGCAATTCAGAATTGTGGTTTAGTCACTTCATAATTACCTGTGGCTGTGTCACCTCAAAGTAAGTTTTGTCTTGTTGAAACGCCATGTGAACTGCGTCTGTCTCTTTTCCATCATCTGACTCAGCTGAATGCCTCTCTGCAGCACTAACCATGACACTGTACCAGCCCAGAAAGTCTTTCACAACTCCTCTTGTTTGGGCATGAACTACCATGGCTGATCTTGGGTAGGAATGAGGTCTGCAAGTGTGACAACCATCCAAAGGAAGGGCTTGAGGAAAGCCAATGCTCTGCAAAACACAAAACAAAAGTTGTTCCTTCAAGTCAGTGAATTACAAACCAAAAACATGCAAAAACATAACATAGTAACAGTGTCCAACACAAAAAATGCATTTTGAATGACACAGCCAGTTGTTTTTCATACCTTGACAAAAGCAGCTTCCTCTTCATTCCAGAGTGGATCTGGCAATTCTGGTCCCCATTCTTCTGACCTTGCAACTACTTTCATCATGACATGGCTGGCTGACAGGTCAGTTGTTTGAATGTCAAGGGGAACCTCACCCTCCTCAACAATACTCATCCTGACAGTTTCCATCCTTTGTACCAACACCTGCAAATATATTCAAACAAATGTACAACTGACAGGGTCCAATTTTGGGGCCAAATTTTCATATTGTCCTAAATGCCTTTGGTCTGTGCTTCAGAAACTGGGTCTTATTCTCACAAATGGTTGAAAAACAAAGTATGGTGTATTTACATTGACAAAATCTTTGATCCTGTAAAGATGACTGCTGAGGAATAGCTTGAAGTCAACAGTTGTTCTGTTTTGCTCTGGCCATGCCTTGAAGCGTGCAAACAGGAAGCTGAGAACTGAACTGTTGCAGGATGTTTTCTTGCAGTTGGTGCAGATGAACTTGCT